>Ga0315909_10005950_pt1 | contig 13876 bp, 4 predicted proteins | sample LakEriMetagenome_11_FD_203527 | JGI IMG/M metagenome (GOLD analysis project Ga0315909, IMG submission 203527) | Freshwater fungal communities from buoy surface, Lake Erie, Ohio, United States - Buoy 2 MA125 | ecosystem: Environmental > Aquatic > Freshwater > Lake | place: USA: Lake Erie, Ohio...
ACTTTGGACAGTTGTCTTATAGTCAAGATGCGTTAGCTGATATCACAGCTTCTTTAAGAATGGATAGATGTGTGTTAGTATACTAATACTATTTACATAAAATCATACTCATTTATATTTAACCGTAAAGCTAATAAACTTTACGGTTATTTTTTTATATGGAAAATCAAGCAAGAGACTTCGGTCAAGAAAATTTTACACTACCACACGACGTGGTTCAACTACCTTCACAAGGAGTATTTTACAAGAATAAAAAGAAGGCTATTAAAGTTGGTTATCTTACCGCATCAGATGAAAATATTTTGATGGGTGGGGCGAATGACTTAACTATGGCTTTGTTAAGAGCTAAAATATATGAACCAGACATTAAAGTTGAAGATTTAATCGAAGGTGATGTTGAGGCGATTCTTATCTTTTTAAGAAATACTGCATTTGGACCTGAAATGACTATCAATGTTACTGACCCCGTAACTAGAAAACAATTTCAAACCACTGTTATGTTGGACGAATTGTCAATTATTAGTAATCAAAAACCAAATGAAGATGGTACATTTACTGTAATGTTACCAAAATCACAATCGACTATTAAGATTAAACCATTATCTTACGGTGAGATTCAAGACATCAGCCGTATGGCTTCGACATATCCACAAGGTAGAGTTGTACCAAAAGTTACGTGGAGAATGGAAAGAGAAATATTAGAGGTGGATGGTTCAAGAGACAGAGCTCAAATTGCTAAGTTTATTGAGTCGATGCCAATTGCAGATTCAAAGTTCATTAGAAACTTTATGAATGAAAATGAACCAAGATTAGACATGAACAAAACAATTATGACCCCGTCAGGAGAAAAACTAACAGTGAATGTTGGTTTTGGGGTCGACTTTTTTCGCCCTTTCTTCTGAGTATAGGAAAAATCAAATTGATGAATTTTATTATTTAACAACATTGTTAAAGGTTTCCTACCAAGATTTTGAAAGGATGCCAATATTTGTTAGAAAATATCTACTTAATAAATGGATAGAAGATAATCAGAAGGACTAAAAAAATTAGTCCTTCTTCTATTTATATAGAAACCAAAACTTAAATGCCATCACAAGAAGACATAGATAAATTAAAGAAAAGTGTTGAGAGTCTTGCGTCACCTTTAGAACAAGCTGCCAAAGCTATGGATAGCATGTTTGATTTATCCGAAAGACTGAACAAATCATTTTTGATGGGTAGAACCCGAATGGATGAATTGGGCGATGCCATTTCAAGAGCTGCTGCGGGAGTAATACGTTTAGGTGGTGATGCGGCATCCGCGGCCGCCACAATGGAGGGAATTGCTGAAGGGTCAAAAAGAAATGTAATTGCTACCGAAGAACAAGTTTCAAAATTATATGCGGCGTCTAAAATATTAGGTTCGGATGTAGGTACTTTAGTTGAACGATTTGCTGAAGTAGGTATTGAAACATCTCAAATAGGTACAAATCTTGAAAATTCAATTCAATATATTCAAAGTCTTGGATTGAATGCCGATATAGTAATGGACGATGTTGAAACAAACATGTCCAAAATGAATAGATATCAGTTTGAAGGTGGTATCCAAGGGTTAACAAAAATGGCGGCCCAAGCTTCAATGTTAAGGTTTGACATGCAACAGACCTTTAATTTAGCTGATAAAGTTTTAGACCCTGAGGGAGCTGTTGAAACCGCCGCTGGATTTCAAAGATTGGGTGTTTCTATTGGTAATTTAGCTGACCCGTTTGCTCTAATGAACCAATCAATTAATGACCCATCGGGTTTACAAGATAGTATTATTAAGGCCGCAAAACAATTTACAGAATTTGATGAAAAAACACAATCATTTAAAATAAATCCTCAAGGTGTACTAACACTTAGAGAACTTGAAAAAGAAACTGGACTGTCAGCGGCAGAATTAAGTAAAGCAGCAATAGCCGCTGCCGATTTGGATAAACGATTATCGGCAATTAGTCCCGAAATTCAATTTGAAAAAGAAGAGGACAAACAATTGTTGGCAAATATGGCAACAATGAAGGATGGTCAATATGTTGTCCAACTTAAAAACGACCAAACAGGTATTATAGAACAAAAAAAATTAAGTGAGTTAACGCAAGAACAATTTGATGCGTTGAAAGAAAGAGAAGAAAATCGACCAAAAACTTTGGAAGACATTCAAACTAGTCAGTTAACTATCACTGAAGATATGGCGGCAAATGTTAAGGCAATTGCTGCTAAAGTTGCGTATGGGGTTGCTGCAACACCTGTAGTACGTGAAAATATTTATGGTGCGGATAGAATTTTAAGAGAATTATCAAAAGATGTTTATAAAGCTATTCCCGAAAGCGCTAAAGTTACTGAAAGTGTTACAAACGCAATTGATAGTATGAAATCATTATTTACCGCAAAAGATGCTGGTAAAATATCTGACGCTGATTTCACTAAAAAAATTGAACAATTAGAAAATAGTGTTATTAGTGGTGCGAATTCATTGGGCGAAAGTGGTGCGAAAGCTCTTAGAGACATTTTAGAAGCCAGTGCTAAAAATATTAAAGGAAGTAGTGGTATTGAAAAAGAGTTTAGAGCGTTTGCTAATGAAACATTATCTGCTCTTGGTAAACCTATTAATGCGTCTGCCGAAGCGGTTAAACAAAAGGCTCAGGCAAAACCTTTAAGTGAATCAAATGTTTTAGGTGAAAGGGTGTCTAATCAAGTTTCAAAACAAATAGAAACAACTCAACCAAAAACAACTAATGTAACAAACAACGTAACTGGTAATATTAAAATAACTATAGACGGTCCTGTTGGAGCAAATGGGTTAACACAACAACAATTAACTCAAATCTTCAATAGTGAAGGATTTAAACAATATGTTGCAACTCTTGGGAAAGATACAAAAGGTGCGGGTGTTCCTACTTATCAATGATAAAAAAAAACTCAATCAACCTATTTATTAGTAAAGATTTAAATGGGTAGTCCGTTAGATTATATTAGCACCGAAGGATTCAGAAAAAAACTGATGACTCGTAATTTAGTTCCTTATGCTAAATCACCAAGTCCTGCGACCCCGCCAATTACATACGAAGTAATCCAACAAGATTTAACACCTGTTGATTCACCCGATTTCTTAATAGACACAACATTTTTTGCCGACAAACAATATCCACTTAATAGATGGGGTAATGAGGGAGGATATGAATTTGCTCCTGACTTAACAGGTAATTTAAATACGACTTCTAACCAAGGTGAGTATGGACCTGGACAACAAGACGCTCACATTGTTGATTCAGGATTCGCAGCAACCCAACTATGGAGACCTTTAAACGCTTATTCAAGTAATAATAACTTTGATGCTGGTGAGGCGGTAGTAACTTTAGAAACTGTTAGACCTGACCAAGATAGACCACCAAACGGTCAACCATACCCAACATTCAATCCATCGTCTTATCGTTCAGTATCGATATTATTAAATCCTGACCCACTTGGTAGTAATGGTTTATTAAGTTCCGATTCATTTATTGCTCGTTTGGGTGCAAAAACTTTAAAGAAAGAGTTTGAAGACCGAATTGGTAGAGCAATCATTAGAGAAACTTTAGGTAGGGCAAACATCTTAAATGTTAATAGTAGTACAAACCTTGTTAATATCTTAACAGGTAATGTTCCATTAATTGAACCTAACTACAACATTACGGTACCATCGAACCCGTTGGGTGCTGCTGCTCAATTTGCATTAAGTTTAGCGGGTAGTCAGGTACCATTTTCGACCATCCCTGGTTCATATTGGGACCCAAGTATTAACCCACCACAACCAACTACAATTCAACAAGCATTATTGGGTAATCCTTTAGCTGCGGGTGGTAAACTTATTAGTAATCTTTTAGGTGCGGGTAAGACTGGTTCTCAAATATTTTTTGAAAATACAGGTCAAGGTCAAAAATCGTTATTGTTTAAGAACATAAACTTTAACAAGTATAAGCCAAGTTACGACAGAACTTTAATTGATAGATTGGGTGGGGCTCTTGTTGGTACTAACACAAACAATGCCAACTATTATATTGGTTCTACAACATCTGACCCGTCAAGAATATTTTCTCCATCAGGGGCACTTCCAAACAATGCGTTTGGTTATGAACAACAATCACCTGTTTATGGTCCTGAAGAGTTGGCTCAGTTATATGAAGGACCAAGTAAAGAAATTAAACTTGGTGCTAATGGACCGACTTACAGTAATGGTGGAGGTATTGAAGGTGGATTCACATGGGTATCTCCAAAATACAAAGGTAACGCTGGTAAGAAAGTTGGTATTGGTGGTGAGATTACAAACGAAGATGAGGACTTTAAACCGTCATCATACAACTCAACCGAGTCGACAGAAAGAACATTTAGAGAAGGTTCAATCCTTGACGATACCCAAAGAATTATTGATAGCCAACCACAAGGTGGTAACCGTTTAAAACATGCGGGTAATGCGATTGACCAAGTCAGTAAAGTATTCAATGATGGATATAAAGAAATGACTAAAGGTTCAAGAGTGTTAAGTTATGTTGGTGCGATTGGGCAAGAAGTTGGAACTGAATATTGTCGTGTGTTTGCCAAGGACATTCCTTATTTACAATACAACGACCTACAAAAGACTGATGGTATTACAACTGAAGGTAGAAGATTCGCTTGGTCTGTTTTAGATAAAACGTATAATCTTAATATTGTACCAAACAAACAAGAAGGTGGACAAGACTCAACAAATATTATTGGGTCTATGAATAACGCTTATGCTAAGAAATATATGTTCTCATTAGAGAACTTGGCTTGGGCAACATCTAACACACCAGGTTATTCTGTTTCAGACTTGGCGGTTTGTGAACGAGGACCTAACGGTGGTAGAGTTATGTGGTTCCCACCATATAATTTAACATTCAATGAATCGGTTCAAGCAAACTGGAATCCAAATGATTTTATTGGAAGACCTGAACCAATCTATACATACAAAAATACAAGTAGAAGCGGTAGTTTAACTTGGGATATTGTAGTTGACCACCCATCAGTATTAAATGTTATTGTGAATAAAGTTTTGGCTAACGAAACTAACAAACCAAGAATTGATAGTATTTTGGATTCATTCTTTGCGGGATGTAGAAAATATGACTTATATGAGTTGGCCAAAAAATATTACACAATCAATCCAAACGATTTGTTCCAAATCCAACAAGCTATTACATCAAAAGAACTTACAAGAGAGCAGATGCAATATGCGATTAATACCATTCCACCAGGACTTCCTGAAGCCGCGGCAAATAATAGCGGTGGTGGTGTATCAGGTTCAGGTGGGGCTGGTGAAGGTAGTACGGATTACTTTATGAAAAAGTACCAACAAATTGGATTTTATTTTGGTAATGATTATCCAAAGAGAGGTACATCACCAAATTATTCTCAAGAATATACTAGATATACAAGTCCTGAAAATGTTGCGTTATACGAAAGTAAATCAAATGGTGAACAATTAGGTAGATTTTTTGATACGGTGGTAACGCCAAACTATCAAGTGGCTCAAGAAATGGCGATTGACTTGGCAAAACAAATGAATACCAACCCAACTTTAAAAATTAAGGTGGTTATTGATTCAAGTTGTTCTGCACCTCAGACGGTTGAATATAATAAATCATTATCTGCCAGAAGAATTGAATCGGTAATTAAGTTTTTTGCTGAAAACCCTGCAACTAAAAAATATATTCAAGAACAAAGATTATCTGTTGTTGCTGGAAATGGATTTGGTGAAATCGCCCAATCAACACCTTTAGTGTCTAAAACTACAACAGCACCGTACGAATTTTCACCTGGAGAAACTGTTAATTGTTCGGATGAAAATGGTGAAGCTAGTGGAGGGGATACTCAAGTAGGTGCAAAGGATATTTTCACTACACCTGCAATGTCGTGTCGAAGAGCGTATATATCCCAAATAACATCTAATTTAGAACAACCTGAACCTATACTACCACCTAAAAGAACCACAGTTGTTACGGGTAATGTTGTAACAACAACTGAGACACAAACAACAGTTGAAGATGTTGCGGTGGTTAGAGACAACATTACAAAAAGAGTACTAAGAGCTTTATTATCAGAATGTGATTACTTTGAGGTTATCAAAGAGGAAACACCAATGGTATTCGACAACCTTAAAGATAAATTAAAGTTCTTCCAACCAGCCTTCCACTCAACAACACCTGAGGGATTAAATACAAGATTAACGTTTTTACAACAATGTATGAGACCAGGTGATACAATACCTGTTGTTAAATCAATTGGTGGTAAAGATGTGTTAGAGTATAATAATGCGACTAACACTGCATTTGGGGCACCTCCAGTTCTTATATTAAGAATTGGTGATTTTTATAATACAAAAATAATTCCAACAAGTTTAAGTTTGGCTTATGAAAATTTAGATATTAACCCTGAAGGTATTGGGGTTCAACCTATGATTGCTAAAGTTACGATGCAATTTAACTTTGTTGGTGGTAGTGGACTTAAAGAGTCTGTGGATAGATTGCAAAATGCTTTGACATTTAATTATTATGCTAACACTGAAATTTACGATGATAGGGCGGATGTAACTGATACAAGTTATCAAGTATTAGATAAAGATTTCTTACAATTTGCAGCGTTATCTGGTGTTGTTCCACCAATGATTAATAATGCCCAACCAAATAATGGTTTATCTAATGAAAATACAATAGGTACTATATTAACTAATAGTATTAGTTCTACAGGACAAACAGGTAGTATTAGTTATGAAACGTTTATGGATAAATTCTCGGAACAAACTCAAACGTATTTTACAACAGTAGTTAATAAAATTAGTGAAAGTGTTAACCAATACAATAATGCGTTACGTCAACAATGGATGTTAGAAAGAAATTATACTGACGGAGCGTTTTTAGCGGACAAAAATAATCCTGTAAACATGTTTGGTAAACCAAACAACACTGAAAGTAGAATTAATGTGATTACCGAAGAATTATTGAAAGACATTAAAAATGAAAACGACCCATTTATTAAATTTATTAGTAAACCTGAATATAATTTTTCAAATAAAGTTATAAGACAACTTAAAGAAAATTATACAAACTTTGTTAAAACAAAAAGTGGAACATATCAAAACGCAATAACAACGATTACTCAAGACATGACAAATGTTCAACAAGTATATGTTGGATATATTGCAAGGGCAAATACGGTTCTTTATTATCCGTCAGGATATCCAGCTCCTTCAGGTACTGATGGTAAACAAGACAAATTAGGTAATGTAACATCATATACAATATTACCAACCACTACTGTCGACCCAAGTTCTCAAGGGGCGAATGATACTTTAATTGAATTGGCTAACGATATATTAGCAATTAAGAGTGGTATTACTGAATTTAATAAAATTACAAACGGAAATGTTCCGTTTACATTTGGGGGTACATCATATACAGGAACTTTGGTTTTCCCACCAAACTATAAATTACCTGAAGGTCAAAAAGTATTTATTCCATTTAGTAATTTTTCGAATTTTATTGACGTACCGTTTAGAAGGGTTTATATGATTATTTCTGATGATGTTGTAGACACTAAAAAATATGAAACCTTTAGAAATGCTATGATTAGTAATATAATTAGTAATCAAGGTATTATTGGAAGTGCTGAAAACGGAAATAATTTAACCGCACGATTCAACGAATATTGGGTTAATGTTGCTAAACCTGCATTTGTGAATGAGAATGATATAACTAAGGAGTTTATTAAACACATGCAAACACAAACGTTACAAAATTTCTTAAAGTTTACCCCATATACTTTAAAGAAAAAAAGGTTATTTACATATACGACTGAGAATGCGAATACTGATGGACAGATAGCATTGATTAAAGGTTTAGGTGCAACTGAAAACCAAAACACAAATAATAAAACATGGAATGATGAGGTATCTAGTGAGGTATTCATCTCAAAGGCAAAATTTAACTAATGGCGTACCAATATTGGAATAGATATAGTGATTTTTTAATTAATGGTGAACAAACCATTGTTCCTTTTGTGCAATTACCCCAAAAACCAACTGATAAGTCTTACATATATAAAGTTGCTCGTAGTCGATTAGATGTAGTATCTCAGGAATATTATAATTCACCATATTTTGGTTGGTTAATTTTACAAGCGAACCCTCAATTTGGAGGTCTTGAAAATAATATATTCGACGGAGCGGTATTGATTATTCCTTATCCACTACTACCTTCATTACAAGACTATAAAGCGGCTTTAGAAAATTATTTCTATTATTATGGCAGGTAACAGACCAGGAGACAACAGTGGAAACGTATTAGTGGAATTTGATTACAATAACATTATTGTTGTTGACCCAAATAAAACTATTGATGCGTTTGGTAATATTAGTGAAAGATTGGTTGACCATGAAAATATGGTTATGTTTGCCAACCTTGAGGCTGAAGTATTACCAAGAACTAAGTTAGCTGTTGGTGGAAGTCCTGAAGATAGGGCTAGAGTTATTTCTGTTGCTAAAATTAATTTTTTAAGACCGACAGAAAATACACATTTAACTTCAGGTTATTATGATGAATTAACTGGTAAAGGTACTCGAAATGGTTTGGGTAATAATCAAACAAGGATTGAAACTATTGCACCAAATGATGGAACAAAACCATATGATAGAGTTACGGTCAATAATCCTGGAAATGTATCTACCGATAATGGATTATTAGGGATAACATCAATTAACGTAAGAACTAATAGTTCATTTGTACCACAAGTTACAATTCTTCTTGAAGATATTCAAGGTAAAGCCTTGTTTGAATTAGGTGATAATTCACCTTATGCGGCATTTTTTAATTTACCGTACCCACCATTTTATTTAACACTTAAAGGGTTTTACGGACAGGCAATTAAGTATCAGTTAAACTTAAAAACATTCCATGCATCATTCAACACATTTAGTGGGAACTACCAAATTCAGTTAGAGTTTGTTGGATATAAGTTCAATATACTTAATGAAATATCTATGGGACATTTGTTGGCGGCACCACACATGTACAGTACACGATTTGATATTTCTAAATCGCCAACGTCCGCCGAGGGTGGAAACAAAAATATTGAGTCAACCACAAAACAAAGTAATACGATTGCGGGTCAGGCGAGTAATAGCTCAAATGATGTGGTTACTCAAATTGTTAGTGAAAAAGGTTACCAAAAAGTAATTGAGGTTTATAGTGAGTATAAAGCAAAAGGATTACTTGACCCTGATTTTCCTGAAATGACATTTGCTCAATTCATGAATGCATTGGAAAATTTTGAAAAAACTATTATTGATTCGTACACTAAAGTTGATGTAGAGCCACTCACTAATATTAGGGCTTATAAAGAAACTTTAAAAAACTATTATAACGAAATCTATGGTTCTGATACGTCTTGGTATAATACATATATGAATTTAAGACCAATTGTTTTAAAAAATGGTACTTATGTTTATGCATTTAAAGATGAAATATTAAAAGACCCTGTAAGACAACAAGCGGCCCGAACACTATTAAGTGGATATACTTCTCAATTTAATACGTTATTGGCGGAAAACCCAACTCTTGGAACAACGGGTAAGTCCCCAATTAAAAATCCAATAACGTATAATACTATGTTGATTAATGTTAATTTAGATGATATTGACTTAACTAAAACAACAATTCAACAAACAGGTATATTAGCGCCAACTACCGCTGATACGCAAACAACTAAAGTTTATTTGGAAAAACTATATACACCAATTCTTGAGGTAAGTTTAAATCCCGTGGCGTCTTCAAACCAATCAAGTTCTGTTAATTTAGTTAAGACACCATTTTTTATTTTTAAATCAAACACGGTAACAAATCAAGTTGAACCAAGATTTGAAAATTTAATTTATCAACTTGAAGCGGAAGCGAATAGAAAATTAACAGATTACGAAACTATATTAACTGCGGATTTCTCAAGAAAAATAGAAGACTCTAAAATTGGTCTTGGATTTAAACCGACGGTAAGAAACGTTTGTGCGGTTATTATGGCTTCAGCAGAAGCATTTATTCGTTTAATGGATGAGGTCCATACAAATGCTTGGAATGTTAAATATGACCCTGTTAGACAATTAGCGATTTTAGATAATCCTTCATCGGCACCTGGTACTGATACAGTTGAAAATGTTAAAAAGTCACAGGAAGCTTCAAATCAAAATCAAGGGTTATCTACAAGTCAAGTTCCTGTTTATCCTTGGCCACAATTTTTTGTTGAAACACCTGATGATAAGAAAGGACGTTTTCAATTAAGATATATTGCAGACCCTTCAGTTGTTGATATTACTAAAGGTTATCTTTATGATAAATGGCCTGAAGTTGAATTTGTTGAAGAGTATATGAGAGGTATCACTCAAAGGTTTAATCCTCCAATAGCTCAAGTTCCAACTGATAGTCAAGCAACAACAAATATTATTAATATAAATGCAATAGAATATCCATCAAATGGTATTGCCTATGTTAATAAAGAGGAGGTTAAATTCTTTTACGAAATTTGGGAAAGACAATTCTTAACCGCTAATTATTCAGGTTATATCCGAGCAAATGCAAATCAGCTGAACCAATTAACTGATTTAGTTTTGAGTTCGGAAACAACTAACATTGTTACTAGTTTAGGGATTAGCTCTCCTTTCTTAACTTTAAAACTTAAGAACTATAACATTACTGCCCAAAATTACGAAGAAACTTTATTTAATTTTTCTAACCAAGGTACAGGTAGAGCATATCAAGAATTCATTAGGGATTTTTATGTTACACCATATATTAGAAATTTAACTGAAAATTCGTTTAACATTCTTAGTACAAATGATTTAGGTAAAGAACCTCAAAACCCTGCTAAGTATGAAGCGTTAGAACAATTAGTTAAAAACGCATCAAACGACCCATTAATTATTGATACTTACCCATTTACAGACCCAACTTGGGTTTCTGCAAATATGGCTCAAAGTGATGCAAACACAAATAATAACGTATATAATACAACTCAAGTATTACAAGTGTTTAAAGAACGTAACGTTATTTCAAATTTTAATAGTGTTTATAATTATACAACAAATAGACCTGTAACAAATTTTTCTTATTTAACAGTCACAGACCCAACTTCTGAAATTGTTCAAACTAATTTAACAACATTTTTAGATACAAGAAAAGACCCTAATAAGTTCGTACCAACTGAAGGGTATGTTTACCACACAAGGACAATCAATAATATTACGACTGAAACAACAACTACCATGTTAAACACACCATACATGGTAAATGCTATTCAGAATGGTGTTTATAATTGGAGAAAGAAAGATAAATACCCGTATGTTCAAGCGGCTTATTTGTTTATTAATTCATTACCATTAGCTTCTTTAAAAGAAAAGTATAAAACATTAGATGCTCCAAATGATTTAGATTACATTGCATCTTGTTTTAAAAAGTTTGGTGCAATTCATAAAATGCCATACGCTTGGGTTTTAAAGATGGGTTCTATTTGGTATAGGTATAAAACCTACAAAACAACTGGTGTAGATTTCTTGGATAGTGCTTGGACTAATTTTGATTACAAAGTTAATTTTGACCCAATTACTAGTTCTGATACAAAAACATATAAATTTGAGTTTGATGGTGTTAAAGAAATTACATTACAAAATGTGACATCCGTAAACAACCCAAAAATGCAAACAGGATTTTATCCTAAAGTGATTAACGACTTTAACGTATTCTATAATGGATATGATTTATATGTTGATTACACCGATGAAGAAATCCAAACAAGTATTAGTGGTGGTATGAAAGTCTATAATTTTAGAGATTCAAACATTAACCCAACTAATTCAGTTATTGATGTATTAAGTGGTGTTCCAAAAATAACAACAATTGAAACTTGGTCAGTAATTTTACCTGATACTGTTATGGATTTAAATAGTTTATCAGGTAATTGTAGACCAAACCAAAATACTACAAGTGGTAAATATTTTATAATACCTTCGTTTGGTTCACCAATAAATCAAATAAATGCTGAGTTGTTGGTGAATAATGTTCAAGGTACGGTGTTTTTAAATAATCCATCAATTTATAATGGTTCGGTAAGAATGTTGTGGTCGGCACCAAATTACGGTTATTTTGATAACACACAAGTAGTTAAACCAAGTCCTGAAAAATATGTTAATAAAATATTAACAGGTAACACAAAACAATCGGCCTTTAAATTATTGATTACTGATGAGTATTCAAACATTGAAGAAATATTTTCAGTTTTTGATAAAAGTATTTTAGACAAGTTTGAACAAGAGTTTTTAAATTTCTCTAAACCAATTGCGGATATTGATTTAGGTCCACAAGTAGGTGTACCTATTGGTGAGTCACCTGTCGATAACACTGCGGTATTTAAAAACTTTCAGTATTTGTTTTCCAGTTTAATGACGGTAAATGCAAATACAGGATTATCAAATTCAGAATATTTTAACACATTAGGTAATACACAATTAACGTCATTCTCAAATACAATCAAATCATTTTTAGAGTATGATGTAATGTTAAAGTATGGTAATCCTGCAAATTATAAGAGAAGAGTTGTTGATTCATTTATAGCGTCAAACAACGGACCAAATGTTGTGGTTGACCCAATTAATTTTGGTACATATGTTAACAACACATTACCTTCGAGTAACGGAACAATAACTTTAGCACAATCAAAGGCTCAGTATCCTGCTGAATGGTTGGCGTTAGAAACCGAGATTGGATTTTCAACAATACAAAACTTGAGATATACTAATCAAGGTTCGTATATTACGGATTTTTTTATTGATAATAATATTGAGTTTAATGTTGACAACATTGTTTTATGTTCACAATTAATAAAACAATATGCAACACAAAAACTTTTAACACCAACTTTAACAAGCGATGAGTTTAAATCTAGAATACAACTTTATTTGAACGGCACAACTGCAATCCAAAATTTATTTATAAATCAAGTATTAGCGGGAGTTAGACTTGCCTTACCTAATCAACAAGAGTTACCTGAAAAGAAAATACAAAGTGTTATTGATGGACAACAGTCCAAAGTTGAAAATTATGAGGTATTCAAAGCTTTAAATGACAAATGGGTTGCGGGTGGTGATTATTCGAGTAAGACGTTATTTGAAGATTTCTTATTCTTGGACAGAGCTTCAAGAAACATTGGTGATACTTTATTAGTTGATATCTTCTCACTAAAAGATACTCTGTTAGGGAATAAGACCTTTGAAGAGTCGTCGTTCAATATGGAAATGAGTGTATTCACATTTTTAAGTGGAATTCTTATTAAGAATAAATTTAATGTGATGCCATTACCAGCATATGTTAATTTTTATAATGTTCAAGATGCGGATGGAACAACTCTTTCACAAAATTCTGAAGGTTCTTTAGAGTTTGCTGATAATATGTGGGGAACATTCTTAGATGTTGATTATAGAAAATCAAGTCCAAAAGTTGTTTGTTTTTATGCGGGACTACCGTCGGCTCAATTAGATTTACCTAAGGGCAATTCAAGGTTTAGAGATGATTCATTTGAATTACGAAGAGCATCTGAAAATCCATTAATTGAAAATCAGATTGGTAAAAAAGATTGGGCGGTATCAAATAAATGTGTTGGGTTTAATGTTGATATAGGAACTAGAAATCAAAATATATTCTACTCGTTTGAGGTTTCAATGGATAGTGGTAAGGCAACCTCAGAGTCCATACAGACTCAAATCGATATGGTTAACCAAGCTAATGGTAAGAATGTTGCAACTCAAAACGTTGGTTTATATAATTTA
>Ga0315909_10005951_pt1 | contig 13873 bp, 5 predicted proteins | sample LakEriMetagenome_11_FD_203527 | JGI IMG/M metagenome (GOLD analysis project Ga0315909, IMG submission 203527) | Freshwater fungal communities from buoy surface, Lake Erie, Ohio, United States - Buoy 2 MA125 | ecosystem: Environmental > Aquatic > Freshwater > Lake | place: USA: Lake Erie, Ohio...
GTACTTGCCGGCCGTGAGATCGAGTCCGAGGAACGAGTCGCGGCCGTAGTAATCGTCGTTGCGTGCGACGATCGTACGGACACCGGCCGTCTCCTTGTAGAGCGTGAGCACGGTGTCGACCTGGCTCTTCGCCGCCATCCCCGGCCGGGCGGCGATCGTCTCGGCGGAGAGCGTGCCGTCGACCGGCAGGGTGAACGCGTAAACGTCGATGTCCGACCCGATCTTGGGGTAGAGGACGTTGAGGTGGGCCACGTCATAGTCGGTGATGACGAGGTTCTCAAAGGTGCCCGCGGAGGGCACCTCCTCGCCCGCGCCCATCATCGAGGGGATGTCGTAGGCGTGCCCCAGGCCGAGGGTGTGGCCGATCTCGTGCGCGGCGACCGCGAACCAGTAGCCGCCGTATTCGCTCTGTCCCCAGTCGACGTTGGCATTCATGATGGCCGTTCCGCCAGGACTGGCGATGCCCGCCACGCCGGTGGGCGGCCGCGCCGGATCGAGGGCGCGAATGTCACCGGTCGCGATCGTGATGCCCGCGCTCGGCGACTCGACGAACTGGATGCCGGCCGATCGACCGATGATCTCCATGATCTCGCGGGCCCGCTGCTTCTGGGCCTCGGTGATCTGGTTGTACAAATCGGCGCCTTGGTACTGGCCGTAGACGCTCTGGAAGTTGTAGTACTGCACCGGAATCACGCCGGCGGCGCCCGAGCCGGCGGTGTTGGTGAGATGCGACTCGGGATCGACGTTGAAATCGATGTCGCGGTGGCCGGGTTCGTCGACCGTGCCCGGCGAGGTCTGGAACGGCAGCGCGCCTGCCGGCGTCGCGACCGTGGGCTTCACGTCGATCGCGACACCGGTCACCATGGCTCCGCCCACGCCGAGCGAGCCCAGGTCGGTCGCCGAGGAGAAGGTGGAGTTGGCGTCCGCCGTGGAGATGGTGACGTCCGACTTGATGTCGAGCCTGTAGGAGCCCCTCGTGGCCCCGGCCGTGGCGCCGGCACCGTCGGCGGTGGTGTAGGCGTTGCCTGTGCTCGAGACGCCGATGTAGTAGGTGCCCGCGGCGAGGCCCGACTTGAAGAGCGTGTCGGGCGTGCCGGCGGCGTTGTTCGTGACGGTGACGCCGGAGACCGGAGTGCCTGCGGAGTCGAACAGCTTGATCTCCGGGTCGAAGCCGGCGGAAGGGGTGACCGTGAAGTCGAGCCGTCCCGCGGCCGTGAGCTCCACCTTGTAGAGATCGACGTCGGTCAGGTCGCCGCGTTCGCCGAGAAACGACGTCGTCGAGTAGGCGTTGCCGCCTCCCGACTGCAGGAAGATCGCCCCCACGTTCACTGCCTTGGCCCGCGTGCCATTGTCGTCGGCGTTGCTGCCGACCTTGAGCCGGTAGAGCTGGTTGTCGGCGACGTCACCCGCCGCGAACGACAGCACCGCGGTGCCGCTCGTGGCGTCGTAGGACACGCTGGTCGGCACTAGGACGGAAAGGTCGGCGGCCGTGGAGGCGTCGGTCCGGAAGAGCTGATAGTTGGCCGCATTCACGGCGCTTGCGTTCTCGAGCGGGTCGTTGGCGTTGAAGTAGACGACGACCTTGTCCTTGAGATGGGTGAGGCCGCCGTCGGAGATCGTGACCGGCGCCGACGCCGGAACCGATCCGCCGCGGGTGAAGGCGATGATCGGCGTGAAGTTCACGCCGTCGAGCGCAACCGCGGCGCCTGTCGGGGCGTTGACGGTGTTGAGTTCGTTCACGAAGCGACCGCTCGTCCGTTCCGTGTTCAAGGCCACGACGAGGTCTGCGGCCAGTTGCGCAGCCGTCTTACCGACGGTCGAGATGCGGGTGTTGCCGGTGGCGGACGACGAGTTGCTGTCGAACTCGAACGTCCGGGTGCCGCCGCGGATCGCGACGGTGAGCAGGTCGCCGTCGGCGGGCACGGCGTTGAACGTGATGGTCTTCTGCCGGAGCACGGGCTGCGGCACCACGGAGACGACCTGCGCACCGAGGTCGAGCCGCAGATCGATCCGCGCTGGGTTGCAGGCCACGCCGCCGGCGGCTTTCAGCGCCGACGACACGTCGATGCGGTACGAATCATCCGGCAGCGTCGACGCGAACCGGATGACGACCTGGTTTTGGTTCGGCACGTCGTCGACGGTGATGCTTCCCGGGACGACGCGGGAATCGGGCACCGTCCCGGGGATGGTGTCGTTGTCGAACGCGTCGCCCGCCTGGCCGCTCCTCCAGACGGTGATCCCGGAGAGGGTCGTCGGGTCGATCGACACGCCCGGGCTGAACCGCAGCGTGATCTGCTGCGGTGACTCGTTGAGTTCGATCGCCGAGGTCGCGCCCGAGACGTAGAACGGCGTCGTGCTCTGCGCGTAGGCGGCGACGAGGTTGAAGGCCATCACCTGTCGCGGCTCGAGCCGCTCCGGACTCTCGGCCGCCCGGCCGCGATCGAGCCGGCGACGGGATCGCGCCCCGTGTCGTCGCTGAGGCCGTTCTCCGTGGCCGTTTCTCCTGGAAAGTCCGAGCCGGTCAAACGGGAGCAGGCCCATGGTTCATGCACCTTGGCAAGAGGAGAAACGGGTTGAGAACGTGGATCATGGCCCTGGTAGTACGCACGTCGCGGCAGAATGGATCGACAGGGCAGGGATGACGGATAGTTTCAACGGCCCTGGCGGCTTTTTGTCACCCGAACGTCGCCCGAACGAGTCACGGCGCGGCCCGCCGCCCCTTAGGCGGCCGCTGACACGGGGATCCTGGAGCCAGGTCGGTGGCCCCTCGCGGTGGCCGAGCCGAGAGCGGAATCCCCCTCATACCTTTCGGTTGACACTACTGGAGGACTCCAATCAAGTCAACGAACTGGATTCTGGCGACAACCGTTGTTCTGGAAAGGATTTACGGACGACTTCCCTGGTCCCTCAACAAGGCCTCGCGTCGGTCCAGGGAGGTTGCCACAGCCCGCCTGGCGGAGGCCCCAGGAAAGGGCGACGCATGTTCTCCAGACGCCCCTGCTTTCGCGACCCGCATCCAAGGACGTTTGGTCACGACCGCTACCAGCGGAAGACGATCCCTGTGGCGGTCCGAACGTCTCGGGGGAAATCAACGACATGAACGCTTGCTTCCGCCACGAAGATTCTGCCACTTTTCCGGCTCGTAAGGCCGGTCTCGCCCGCATCGCGGTCGGTCGATCCCGCGGCCGCCGGCCGCTGCTGGCCACCGTGCTGGTCACGGGCATCGCCGCCGGCGGTTCGGCGATCGCGACGGCCGATGGCGAGCCAGGGGGTCTGGCCGCACTCGGGTTCGGCGCCACCCCGGCGGCCGCGCCAGCCGCTCCGCTCCCACCGGCGGCCGCCGAGCCCGCGGGGTCTGATGCCTCCCGGGTGATCGGTCCCGGCAACGCCTCAGCACAGACGGTCGCGCCGAAGCCCGCCCCGGAACGACTCTCGGTCTGGAGCCCGCTGCAGGCGTTCGGCCTGACGCCGACGCCGCAGCCCAAGCCGGCCGCCCGACCGCAGGTGGCGGCCGCGCAGCCGAGGCCCACGGTCCGCCCCACCGCGGTCGAGTCGGTCGGCCGCTTCGATCCCGACTTCGGCGCGGCGGCGATCGTCGTCGCGGACGGCCCAGTGGCGGCCGAAGCGGTGCGGCCGCGGGCGTGGGAAGGCCAGGCCGCCTCGTCGCCGCAGCCACTTCAGCCGTTGGCGGGTGGCCGCGCGGCGGCCGACGAACTCGACGAGCCGGAGCATTCCGTCAGCGTCAGCGACGAGCCGGTGAGCCTCGTCGGCTGGCTGGCCGGCCAGTACGCGGGACACGGCGATGATGGCGGCGGATCCCGCCCCGACGTCTGCCTCAAGGATCCCTGCTGCAAAGACCCCTGCTGCCCCACCTGGGAAGTGCAGGTCGACGCGCTCTTCCTTTGGCAGGGCAACATCCCCAGCCGGCCGCTCTATTTCGACACGATTACGGAGCAGACGGCGCTCGACGCTAACCAGCTGCAGAACCGGGCCGCGATCGCGCCGCGCTACGCGATCCTCTACCACCACGACGAGTGCCGGGCGATCGAAGCCAACTACTTCCAGGTCTGGGGTTTCAACTCGTTCGCCGGCATCGGACCGACGTTCAACCAGGCGGGCAACGGCGCCTACACCTTGAATATCCTGAATAACGCCGCGTACCAGAACATCGCCCAGGCGGAGGCCGTGGGCACCGCCCACATCCAGAGCCTCGAGGTGAATCTGCGGCGGGGAGACCGGGGCATGATCGAGTGGATCACCGGCTTCCGCTGGGTGGAGTGGGGCCAGGGCCTGGCCATCAGCGACTATAGCTATCAGGCCGGTGATCCGAACGCCGATCCCCCGATCGATCCGATCTTCGGCGCGGACCAGATCAGCGTCAACACGCTCAACAGCCTCTACGGCTGGCAGTGGGGAGCCGACATGATGCTCTGGAACTCGGGCCGATGGCTCCGGATCAACGGCATCGCCAAGGCGGGCGTCTACTACAACCACCAGGCGCTGCAGAGGACCTACTTCAATGACGGCTTCAACGTGGTGAACGCGTCGGCCTCGGAGGACACGATCGCGTTCTTCGGCGAGACGGGCGTGAACTGCTCCTGGGCGCTCACCAACTGGCTCTCGTGGCGGGCCGGCTACTCCCTCTTCTGGCTCTCCGGCGTGGCCGTGCCCGCGAGCCAGCTGAGCCTCACCGACGTGGGCGCCGGCACGACTGCCGTGAACACCAACAGCAGCGTTCTGATCCACGGCGTGACCACCGGCCTCGAGGCCCGCTGGTAGGACGGGAAGCGCCCAAGGTCGCGACGGCGGCCCGTCACAGCAGCCCGAAGGCCGCGAGCGCCTCGCCGGTGTGGCAGCGCAGGAGGCCCGGGGGCACGGCCTTGGAACCGGCCTGCCCCTGCCGCCACTGGGCCGCGTGGACCACCACGTCCTCAGGCGGCCCCTCCACCACGATCCGGCCGCCGCCGTCCCCCGCCTCCGGCCCCATCTCGATCACCCAGTCGGCGGCGGCGATCACCTCCAGGTTGTGCTCCACCACGAGCACCGTGTTGCCGGCGTCGACCAGCCGCTCGAGCACGTGCAGGAGCTTCTCGATGTCGCTGAAGTGCAGGCCGGTCGTCGGCTCGTCGAGGATGTAGAGCGTGCTGCCGGTGCCGGGCTTGGCCAGCTCCCGCGAGAGCTTCACCCGCTGCGCCTCGCCGCCGGAGAGCTGCGGCGCGGGCTGCCCGAGCGTCACGTAGCCCAGGCCCACGTCGACCAGCGTGCCCATGATCCGGGCCACCTGCGGCACCGTCTCGAAGAAGGCCGCCGCCTCCGCCACGCTCATTTCGAGCACGTCGGCGATGCTCTTGCCGTGCCACTTGGCGTGGAGCGTCTCGGACGAATAGCGGCGGCCGCGGCAGGCCTCGCACTCCACCCATACGTCGGGCAGGAAGTGCATCTCCACCCGCCGCTGCCCGAGCCCCTCGCACTGCTCGCAGCGGCCGCCGGGCACGTTGAACGAGAACGTCCGTGGGGTGAAGCCGCGGGTGCGGGCCTCCGGCACCTTCGTGAAGAGCTGCCGGATGTGGTCGAAGACGCCCGTGTAGGTGGCGGGCGTCGAGCCGGGGGTCGAGCCGATCGGCTCCTGGTCGACGAGGATCACCTTGTCGATGCCCTCGAGCCCCTTCACCGCGTCGTGCTGCCCCGGCTGCTCCCGGGCCGCGTGCAGCCGCCGGGCCAGCGCCCGCCAGAGCACCTCGAGCACGAGCGACGTCTTCCCAGAGCCGCTCGGGCCGGTCACCGCCGAGAGCACGCCCAGCGGCACCTTCAGGTCGATGCCCTTGAGCGTGCGATGCCGGATGCCGCGGACCTCGAGCCAGCCGGTCGGCTCGCGACGGCCCTCCTTCCGCTTGCGGGCGAGCACCGCGTCGCAGGCTTTTTTGGCCGTCAGATACGGGCCCGTCACGCTCTGCTTCATGGAGGCGAGCTTCAGGGGCGCGGCGTGGGCCACGATCGTGCCCCCCTCGCGGCCGCTGCCGGGGCCGAAGTCGAGGGCGTGGTCGGCCGCGGCCACCACGTCGCGGTCGTGCTCCACCACCACGATCGTGTTGCCGAGGTCCCGGAGCTTGCCGAGCGCCGCGATCAGCCGGTGCGTGTCGCGCGGATGCAGGCCGATCGTCGGCTCGTCGAGCACGTAGAGCACGCCCGTCAGGCCGCTGCCCACCTGGGCCGCCAGCCGGATCCGCTGCAGCTCGCCGCCGGAAAGGCTGCCCGCCGGCCGGGCCATGTCGAGGTATTCGAGGCCCACGTCCACGAGGAAGGCCACGCGGGCGGTGAGCTCGCGCAGGAGATCGCCGGCGACCTTGCGGTCGGCGGCGGAGAGCGACACCGCCGCGAGCTCCTGCTGGAGTTTGCCCAGCGGCATCCGGCACCAGACGTCGAGCGGCCGGCCCCAGAGCGTGACGGCGCTGGCCACGTCGGCCAGCCGGCTGCCGCCGCACTCGCTGCAGGGCACCTCCCCCATCACCGCGTCGACCTTCCCGCGCAGGCCGACGACCAGCCGCGCCGCCTCCTCGCAGGCCGCCTCCAGCCCCTTGAACTGAAACGAAAACCACGGGCCCGAGCCCTTGCCGCGCGGACGCCTGACTTCGATCCACCGCTCCCCGGTGCCCTCGAAGAGCACCCGCTGCTGGAGGCCGGAGAGCTCGGCGAGCGGCCGGTCGATCGGCAGCCCCGTCGCCGCGCAGAGCGCCTCGAGCATCGCCCGGCTCATGCCGCCGCAGTCGGCCCGCGTGAGGCTCGGCCAGAGGTCGAGCGCCCCCTCGCCCAGCGAGAGCGACGCGTCGCGGATGAGCGCCCGGTGCTCGATGCCGGTCCGCGTGCCGAGGCCGTCGCAGGAGGGGCACCAGCCCAGGGGGCTGTTGAACGAGAACTGCCGCGGCTCCAGCGGCTTGAACCCCCGGCCGCAGGACGGGCAGGCGAGCCGGCGGCTGTGCACCTCCACCGGCCAGTCGGGCTCCGGGAGCGGCTTGCCGTCGGGGCCGTCGGCGGCCCGCGCGACGAGCATCGTGCCGCCGCCGGCGTCGAAGGCCGCCTCCACGCTCTGCGCCAGCCGGCTCCGCTCCTTCGCGTCGGCCGTGACGCGGTCGATCACGATCTCGATCCGGTTCTTCCGCTTGCGGTCGAGCGCGGGCTTCTCGTCGAGGTGGTGCGTCGTGCCGTCGATCCGCACCCGTACGTAGCCGGCGGCCCGCAGCCCCGCGAAGAACGCCTCCGGCGACTGCCCCACCCGCAGCTCCGCCGGCGCCAAGAGCAGCAGCCGCGCCCCCGGCTCGTGCTCGAGGATCCGCTCGACCGTCTTGTCGACGCTCTGCGCCCCCACCGGCGTGCTGCAGTCAGGACAGTGCATCGCGCCCAGCCGCGCGGCGAGCACGCGGAAGTAGTCGTACATCTCGGTGAGCGTGCCGACCGTCGATCGCGGCGTGCCGCCGCCGCCGCGCTGCTCGATCGCCACCGCCGGGGAGAGGCCCTCGATCCGCTCGAACACCGGCTTGGGCACCTGCCCGACGAACTGCCGGGCGTAGGGGGAGAGGCTCTCGACGTACCGCCGCTGCCCCTCGGCGTAGAGGGTGTCGAAGGCCAGCGACGTCTTGCCCGAGCCGCTCGGCCCGCAGCAGACCGTCATCGCGCCGCGGGGGATGTCGGCGTCGACCTGCTTGAGGTTGTGCTGGGCGGCACCGCGGATCGCGATCTGCGGCGGGCCCGGGTCCCGCGACTGCTTCGCGATGGCGGCGAGCGTGGCGGCCTCGTCGACCGCCTTGCGGCGGACGCTCGCGCGGCGGGGCTTCGCCTTCCCGGCCTCCCGCGCCGCGGCCAGCACCGGCACGAGCGCGGCGCCCGTGTGCGAGCCCTGCACGCGGGCCACCTGCTCGGGCGTGCCCGCCGCCACGATCCGCCCGCCGCCGGCGCCCCCCTCGGGGCCGAGGTCGATGACGTGGTCGGCCCGCTTCACGACGTCGAGATTGTGCTCCACGACGAGCACCGTGTTGCCCGCGTCGACCAGCCGCTCGAGCACCGCGAGCAGCTGCCGCACGTCGGCCATGTGCAGGCCGGTCGTCGGCTCGTCGAGGATGTAGAGCGTCTTGCCGGTCGACCGCTTCGCCAGCTCCCGCGAGAGCTTCACCCGCTGCGCCTCGCCGCCGGAGAGCGTGGGCGACGGCTGGCCGAGGTGGAGGTAGTCGAGGCCGACGTCGCAGAGCGTCTCCAGCTTGCGGGCGATGTCGGGAGCGTCGGCGAAGAGCTCACGGGCCTCGCCGATCTCCATCGCCAGCAGCTCCGCGACGTTCTTCCCCTTCCAGCGGACCTCGAGCGTGTCCTTCGCGAAGCGGGCGCCGCCGCACTGCTCGCAGGTCACCCAGACGTCGGCCAGGAAGTCCATGTCGAGCCGGACGGAGCCGTTGCCCTCGCAGGCCTCGCAGCGGCCGCCGGCGACGTTGAAGCTGAAGCGGCCCGCCTTCCAGCCCCGCTTCTTCGCCTCGGGCAGCATCGTGAAGAGCTTGCGGATGTCGTCCCACACCTTCACGTAGGTGGCGGGATTGCTCCGCGGCGTGCGGCCGATCGGCGACTGGTCGATGACGATCACCTTGTCGAGCTGGTCGGCCCCCGTGATCCTGTCGAAGTCGCCCGGCGTGCCGATCTCGCTGCCGAGCAGCCGCCGCAGCTCGGGCTCGAGCACGTCGCCCACGAGCGAGCTCTTGCCGCTGCCCGACACGCCCGTCACGCAGACGAGCTGGCCGAGCGGGATCTCGACGTCGATCCCCTTCAAGTTGTTGTGCCGCACCCCCTCGAGCACGAGCGACCGGCCGGCGGCCTTCCGCCGCGCGGCCGGCACCTCGATCCGGTCGCGGCCGGCGAGAAACGAGCCGGTGAGGCTCGCGGCGCTGGCCGCGACGTCGGCCGGCGTGCCGGCGGCCACCACCTCGCCGCCGCGCTTGCCCGGGCCGGGGCCGAAGTCGACGACCCAGTCGGCGGCGCGGATCGTCTCCTCGTCGTGCTCCACGACGACCACCGTGTTGCCCTTGTCCCGCAGGGCCTCGAGCGCGCCGAGCAGCCGGACGTTGTCCCGCGCGTGCAGGCCGATCGACGGCTCGTCGAGCACGTAGAGCACGCCCGAGAGGCCCGACCCGATCTGGGCGGCCAGCCGGATCCGCTGGCTCTCGCCGCCCGAGAGCGTCGGCGCCTTGCGGTCGAGGGCGAGGTAGCCGAGGCCGACCTGGTCGAGGAACTCGAGCCTGGAGCGGATCTCCTTCATGAGCTCGACCGCGATCACCCCCTGCGTCTCGTCGAGGACGAGGTCGGAGAGAAACTCCCGGGCGTCGGCGATCGGCAGGCCGCAGAGCTGGTCGAGCGACAATTCGGCTTCACGCCGGGACCGGCCATCCCGGCCGCCCCGGCTCGGCGACCGCCGGTCGCCGGAGGAAACCCGGGCCTCCGGCCCTGACGCCGCTCGTCGGGGCTCGCGCGCAGGTCCGCCGACCGCGGCGAGGCCGGATGCCGAGGCTGCGCGAGAAGCGATCCGCACCGCCCGGGCCTGTGGCGAGAGCCTGGCGCCCTGGCAGGCGTGGCAGGGGGTGATGCTCATCAGCTTCTCGAGCATCCGCCGGAGGATGCCGCTCTTGGCGTTGCGCCAGCGGTTGGCGAGCATCGCCAGGATGCCCTCGAACTTGGACTTCGCGCCCCGCTCGGCCCGGCCGCGCCGCCAGGAGATCGAGATCTCGTCCATGCCGGTGCCATTGAGCCAGATCTTCCGCTGCAGCGGCGTGAGATCCTGCCAGGGCGTGTCGAGCATCGTGCCGTCGGGAAACTTCCGCTTGGCCTCGGCGTGGGCGGCGACGCCGGTGAGCAGCCGCCGCAGCCACCGCGGCATGTCGCGGAAGCTGCCGAGCACGCCGAGCGCCCCCTTCCGCAGCGACTTCTCCGGCGCGGTGACGAGCTTCGCGGGATCGATGCCGTAGATGTCGCCCAAGCCCTCGCAAGTCGGGCAGGCGCCCTGCGGGCTGTTGAAGCTGAAGAGCTGCGGCTCGGGCGTCGAGTAGCTCACGCCGCACTGCACGCAGGCATAGCGGCTCGAGAGAATCAGGTCGTCGGTCTCCGGGGCGGCGGCCTCGGCGGCCTTCTTCCGCGCCGTCGCCTTCTTCGCCACGCCCTTGGCCACTCCGGCGGGCTGCTCGCCGCCGGCCCCGCCCACCGGTTCCCCTGCCGGTTCGCCCGCCACGATCACCTGGCCGCCGCCCGTCCGCAGGGCCAGCTCCACCGCCTCGGCGATCCGGCTCCGCGTGGCCTCGGAGGGCACGAGCCGGTCGATGACGACGTCGATCGTGTGCTTGAGCAGCTTCTCGAGCGCGGGCGGATCCTCCACGCGGCAGACGCGGCCGTCGACGCGGGCCCGGGTGAAGCCCTGTCGCACGAGATCCGTGAACAGGTCGCGGTGCTCCCCCTTCGCCTCGCGGACCAAGGGCGCGAGGATCATCACGCGGCGGTCGCGGCGGGCGGCGATGATGCGCTCCACGATCTGGTCGCGGGGCTGCGCCTCGAGCACGCTGTCGCACTGCGGGCAGTGGGCCGTGCCGACGCGGGCGTAGAGCACGCGGAGGAAGTCGTGGATCTCAGTCATCGTGGCGACGGTCGACCGCGGGTTGTGGCCCGCCGACTTCTGCGCGATCGAGATCGACGGCGAGAGGCCCGTGACGCCGTCGACGTCGGGCCGCGGCAGCTGGCCGAGGAACTGCCGGGCGAACGTGGAGAGGCTCTCGACGTACCGCCGCTGCCCCTCGGCGTAGAGGGTGTCGAAGGCCAGGCTCGACTTGCCCGAGCCGCTCACGCCCGTCAGGCAGACGAGCCGGCCGCGTGGCAGGCCGACCGTGACGTCGCGGAGGTTGTGCTCGCGTGCGCCGCGGACGACGATCGGGGGAACGTGCATGGACAACCGCGTGATGCGTGGCCGCGGGGGATGCGGGGCGGGGCGAGCCGATCGATTGTAGCGCCTCCGGAGACTCGATGGGGCCGCTGCACGCCGGGAATCCGAGCCGCAAACGCCGCGGCCGAGGCCGCCGGCGCACCGGCCCGGGTCGAGTGCGGCTGGACAGCGCGGCCCGCGTGCCATACCATCGATTTTTCCGCGGGAAACAGGCGTGTGGCCGACGTCGGCAGGCGGTGGCCCGGCCCGTTCCCTTCGGGGCGGTAGCTCAACTGGGAGAGCGCGGCGTTCGCAATGCCGAGGTTGGGAGTTCGATCCTCCTCCGCTCCATTCTTCAGGTCTGCGGGGCCGACCTCGGCCCCCGCAGACCTGGCCCGCCGAGACCGCGTCCGAGCCGGGCCCGCGCGGGAGACGGTGGTCGGCGTCGGTGCGGCGAGGTGACTCGTGGCGGGCAGTTCGGCCGAGAGCGCGCGTGGTCCCGAGGCCGACCCGTCCACGGTGCTGATGCTCCGCGTGCGGGACGGCGACGCCGCCGCCTTCGAGCAGCTGATGGGCCTGTGGCAGGACCGGCTCGTCCGCCTCTTCCTGCATCACACGGGCGACCACGCCACCGCCGAGGATCTCGCGCAGGAGGTGTTTCTGCGGGTCTACCGCGCGCGGGAGTCGTACAAGCCGACGGCCAAGTTCACCACCTGGATCCACACGATCGCCAACCACGTCGCCAGCGACCTGCGGCAGCGTTCCTACCGCCGCCGCGAGCACGGCGTGCCCGCGTCGGCGTCGGTGTCGTCGAGCGCGATCGGCCTCGACCAGATGGCCGTCGCCGCCAGCGGCCTGATGCCGGCCCGGGTCGCCGACCGCCGCGAGCTGCGGGCCGTCGTGCAGGAGGCGATCGCCGCGCTCGGCGAGCGGCAGCGGATGGCCGTGCTCCTGGCCAAGTTCGAGCACTGCTCGTACGAGGAGATCGCCGCCGCCATGGAGCTCTCGGTGCCGGCGGTGAAGTCGCTGCTCTTCCGCGCCCGCGACCAGCTGCGCGGGGCGATCGAGCCGTACGTGAAGGGGGAGGGGACGTGAGCGATTCCCGCCCGGCCCCGGCGGCGCCGCGGCCGTCGCCGATCGAAGACCCAGAGGCCGCTGCGCCGTCGGAGGCGCTGGCCGAGGTCTGGGACCTGCTCGACGCGCTGCCCGACGCGGCGGCCTCGCCCGCCATGATGGCCACCACCATGGAGATGGCCGCGGCGCCGGCCGCCGGGGGCCCGCGGCGCGGCGCGGCCGCGGGGTGGGAGGTCGCCCGCTGGCTGCCCGCCGCGGCGGTCGTGCTCGCCGCGCTCGCCATCGGAATCGCCGCCGGTCGATCCACGCTGCCCAACCCCGAGACGGGCATCCTCGCGAACCTGCCGTTCGTGCAGAACCTCGACCTGCTCCGCGAGGCGGGATCGGTGGGCTTTCTCGAGGAGCTGGCCAGGCGGGAGTATCCGGCGCCGCGGCGGCCGCCGCCTGCCCAGTCGCCGGCGACGGTGCTTGCGGACCTGGAGAAATTCGATGCGGCGGTGGCGTCGCTCCGCGGGGCGGACGCGGACGGCGGCTCGAAGGATGTGGTCGCCGCCCGCCGGGAGCAGGTGCTCGCACTGCCAGAGCGCGAGCGGCGGCAGCTCGAGAAGTCAGTCGAGACCTATCTGCGGCTCTCCGGTTCCGACCGCCGCGAGCTGGTCGCCGTGGGCCGCGCGCTGGCCGATCCCGCGCGGACGCGGCTGGCCGCCGCGGCCCGCCTCTGGCACCAGTGGATCCAGCTCCGCGACCCTGCGGACCGTCGCGACGTCATCGACCTGGGCACCTCCGAACGGATCGAATGGCTCGATCGGATGACCCGGTTCGACGCCCGGATGGAGGTCCGCGGCGAGGCCATCCGCCAGTTCTACGAGCGGGATCCGCGGCGGCGGCCGCCCGGGCCCCGCGGGCTCGATCCGCGGGCGGGCGAGGGGGCGGCCGATCCGCGTGCGGGCGAGGGGAGGGGCCGGCCGCCGCTCAACCGGGGCGAGCCGGCAGCTCCCGCAGAAACGCCGCCACCGCCGCGTTGAAGACGTCCGGCGACTCCAGCGGCACCAGATGGCCCGCGGACGGCACGATCACGAGCCGTGCCACCGGCATGATCCCCTCGGCCCGCCGCAGGCAGTCGGGCGGCGTGATGGCGTCGTGCTCCCCGACCACCAGGAGCGCCGGCGACCGCAGCCGCCGCATGGCATCGGTCATGTCGGGCCGGGCGGCGAGCGCGGCCAGCGCCGCCTGGATCGTGGCGACCGGCTGGCCGTGGATCATCGTCCGCAGCGATGCCGCGATCTCGGCCTGCCGCGGCGTCGGCGCGGGCCCCGGGGGGGCGAGGAGCCTCGGCACCATCGCCGCGGCCACCACCTCCTGGCCGAGCCGCTCGACCTGTCCGGCGAGGTCGGCGCGGGCGGCCCGCGCCTCCGGAGTGTCGGCCTCGAGCTTCGTGTCGACGAGCACGACCGCCCGCACGCGGTCGGCATGGCGGGCGGCGACGTGCTGCGCGACGTAGCCGCCCATCGAGCAGCCGCAGAAGACGGCCGGCTCCCGCACGTGCAGGGCGTCGAGCAGCGCGACGGCGTCGTCGGCGAGCTGCTCGACGCTCGCCGGCCCCGGGCCGCGGCTGCCGCCGAAGCCGCGCATGTCGGGCACGATCAGCCGCACCTGGTCGGCCAGCGGCTCCTGCGCCGCCCACATGCGGCCGTCGAGCGGGAAGGCGTGGAGCAGGACGACGGGCATGCCGCTGCCGCGGGTGCGGACGGCGAGGGTCGTGTCGGGCAGGGCGACCTGATGGGCGAGCATGCGGGCATCATACGAGCCGCATCGTGGCGGGGGCAGCGGGCCGCGGCGGGCGGGGCCGCGTCGCTACCGCGC
>Ga0315909_10005958_pt1 | contig 13865 bp, 8 predicted proteins | sample LakEriMetagenome_11_FD_203527 | JGI IMG/M metagenome (GOLD analysis project Ga0315909, IMG submission 203527) | Freshwater fungal communities from buoy surface, Lake Erie, Ohio, United States - Buoy 2 MA125 | ecosystem: Environmental > Aquatic > Freshwater > Lake | place: USA: Lake Erie, Ohio...
TGCGCAGTTCGTGCTGATGGCCGCGTCAAATGTTGGGGCTTGGGCACGGATGGTCGGCTCGGGCAAGGTGAATTCGCCAGTTCCAGCACGCCTGTCTTCGTCACCGGACTTGTTGAAGTGGTCGCGGTCTCCGCGGGCACCTTTCACACCTGCGCAGCCACGGCGAGAGGCCGAGCTTGGTGCTGGGGCGATAACGGCTTCATGAAGTTGGGTGATGGTACCTCCGAGTTCCGCCCCTCGCCTGTGTTGGTCAAGACGGAAACAGGTTTTCTGGGCGGCGTGATCGGTGTGGGAGCGGGGGGCGCCCACACTTGTGCGCTGCTGGCGGGAGGCAATGTGCACTGCTGGGGGCAGAACTATGATGGGCAAATCGGGAATGGTAGTGCGCCCTATGCGGAGCCATCAGTCTCCGTTCCCACGGCCGCACAGGGGGCCTCGGGTACACCACTCACGGGCATCGTGGCGCTGGCCGTCGGAGGGTCCAATACCTGTGCCGTGCTGGCCTCGGGCCGCGCGCGGTGCTGGGGATCAAATGCCATCGGGCAGTTGGGCACCAATCAGACCGCCCAGGAACTTCCCTCGGCCAGTACAGCGCAGGCGGTGTCCAATTTCAGCGTCGGCGCAAAAGCCATCGCTCTCAGCAGTGGCCAGCTTCATACCTGTGCATTGATTGGCACGGGCAAGGTGAAATGCTGGGGAATGAATGACCGGGGACAACTGGGCAATGGCCAGATCAACTCCATTGCGCCCTTGGGGAACGCAACCCCCGGCGAGGTTGTTGCCGTGAGCGGAGCGGTGGCTTTGGATTCGGGCGGTGATCTCTCCTGCGCAGTGCTGTCCAACGGTCGAGTCAAGTGCTGGGGGGCTGCCAAGGCCACTCCGTACGAAGTCCCGGGGTTGAGAGGAGTTGTCCACCTGGCGGTGCACTCCAATCATTCTTGCGCAGTGACAGCCGCGGGCGGCGTGCGATGTTGGGGGAAAGATGATGTTGGTCAATTGGGCAACGGCCCCGGATTGCCCGTCGATGCCAACACGCCTGTCGAAGTCGTGAGCCTCGGTGCGGTCACGAATGCGGCGGTGGGCCCTGATGACAGCTGCGCTGTAAGAGCCAGCGGTGCGCTTTTGTGTTGGGGGCTTGGCATGGATCCCAACAACACAATACCGAATAACGCCCCCGTGTCGATGGCTCAAGGTGTTACTACGGTGGCGCTCGCGAATTTCCACGGGTGTGCCCTGCCCGGCTCCTCGCAGAATGCGCTGGGTGATCGGCGCTGCTGGGGATTCAACGAAGATGGTGAATTCGGCAACGGCGGCAAGGTCTCCAGCGGTGTTCCGGTGCGCATACCCGGCCCCCCCGAAGTGACTGGGCTCGCCTTGTCCCGGACTAATGGGTGTGCCCGTTTGGCCAATGGTGGCGCAAAATGTTGGGGAAATGACAGCCTCGGACAGCTCGGGGATGGCCCGCCCCCGACCGAGCAATACTTCATGAGTGCGGACCCGGTCACAGTGAAGAGCCTCAACTCAAGTGCCGTTGCCGTGACAGCTGGGGATGGCTTCGCATGTGCGCTTCTCGCCAATGGGGGCGCTAAATGTTGGGGTGAAGAAGCCAACGGAGTGCTGGGGAATCCGGTGACCACAAACGCCCAAACACCTATCGCCGTGCTCGGCCTTTAGTGATCTCAGGGAGTCATTCGATGAACTTCAAGGTAAACCTCGCGAGAGCAACAGTCATCCTCACGCTCTTCATGACTGCCCAAGCATTCGCCGCATTGGAGCACGGCAGTCGCCTCAGGCCCGGGGTGATTGCCGGTGGCCAGAACCATACCTGCGCCCTGCGCTCCACTGGCAAAGTGGATTGCTGGGGCAGGAACTTCCACGGCCAGTTGGGTATTGGCACCACTTCCAATCAGGAAGCGGCGCCTGTTCTTGTCAGCGACCTCTCGGACGTCACGGCGATCACGGCGGGGGAGAACCATACCTGCGCGCTGCTTGCGACTGGCAAGGTCAAGTGCTGGGGGGATAACGCCCAGAAACAGCTGGGGAAGGAGACCGGTGCCAATTACAGCGTTCCGGTGGAAGTCTCTTACGTGTCGCGTGCAGTCGGCATTGCCGCTGGTCAGGCGCACACCTGTGCCCTGCTTTCGAATGGAAAAGTTAGATGCTGGGGTGACAACTTCTATGGCCAATTGGGCAACGGGACGAATATTGCGTCGGCAGTGCCTGTAACGGTATCGAATGTCTCCAACGCCATCGGACTCGCGGCGGGAGGCAACCACAATTGCATCCTGCGCCTCACGGGCCGTATCGCCTGCTGGGGTTTGGGTGATGAGGGGCAGACCGGGGACCCGGATTTGAAAAACTCGAACCTCCCTGATGAGGTTTCTGCACTTCAACCCACGGTGGCATCGATTAGCGCGGGTTACGGGCACACCTGCGCCCGGCTCTCGAATGGCCAGGTGCGGTGCTGGGGTCGCAACACCTCGGCTCAATTGGGAGATGGCACCCAGGTTTCGAGTGCCGCGCCGGTGACCGTAAAACTGAGCAGTACCAAGTCACTCGCGGGTGCCATCGCGGTCGCCGCAGGTGAGGACAACACTTGCGCGCTGTTGTCCTCCGGCGGGGTGAAATGCTGGGGCGGCAATGCGCGGAGACAACTGGGCAACACAGCCACCACCGGGGAATTCAGTGCTGTGCCGGTGGATGTGGGTAACGCGCAGGGGGCCGCATTCAAGGATGCGGCGGCTCTGTCCTTGGGATCAGAACACGCCTGCATGGTGACCGCAGCCGGGATTGCCCGCTGTTGGGGATCGAATGCCTACCGACAAATGGGCGCGGGCAGCACGGCTCCCTTCGCCGCAGTCCCCTCCAAGGTCACCGGTTTCACGGTGGGTGCGAAACCTCTCGCACTCTCCTCTACCAGCGCCGGACACTCCTGCGTGTTGTTGGGTGGCGGTGTCATCAAGTGCTGGGGGCGTAATGCCGAAGGGCAGGTCGGCACCGGGTCCGTCACAGGGTTTTCAGGCGGGCCCATTGGAATCGATACGCCAACGCAGGTGATCTCCATCAGCAATGCCGTGGCTGTCGCCGTGGGTGAGCTCCGCTCCTGCGCCATCTTGGTCTCGGGTCGCGTCTGGTGCTGGGGTGGGTTCAACTCGCAGACCGCGGGCACTCCAGTCCAGGTGCCAAATATCACGGGCGCGGTATCGGTGACGGTGGGTCTTTATCACTATTGTGCGCTGCTCGGCACTGGCCGGGTGTGGTGCTGGGGCTTCGATGATTACGGGCAGCTCGGCAATGGCACGGGCACCCCCCCCGACTCCACCACCCCTGTGGAGGTCAAGGGTCTGGTCACCAACGTCCAAGGGGTGCCGAGTGTCACGGGCATCACCGCCGCTCTCAATACAAGCTGCGCGAGATTGACCACGGGCAGCGTTCGCTGTTGGGGTGCAGAGGCCAATGCGGGGACCAGCAATGCAGAGTCTGCGGTGCTGGTGACGAGCAAGGCCGCGTCCGTGGTTGCAGGTGGCGGCACCGGGCTGCCCCGCATTCATGCCTGTGCTCTGCCGGGTCTTGAGACGACCATGGGCAACCGTAAATGCTGGGGTGAGAACGGTCAGGGCCAATTTGGTGACGATACCAAGGCCTCGAGCCTGACACCGATCGTGGTGACCTCACCGTCTTTTCTCACGAATTTCGCGCCCGGGTACTTTCATGCCTGTGCGCGCATGGCTGATGGCACGGCAAGATGCTGGGGGGACGACAGCTTCAACCAGCTCGGTAACGGCCCGCCCGCAGAGGGGGCGACGACTTTTGAAAGTCTGTCCCCTGTTTCCGTGAAGGACCTGACTGCTGCGGTGATGCTGTCGTCCGGCGATCTGTTCTCCTGCGCCCTGCGCGCCAGCGGCGAAGTGAGGTGTTGGGGCTTTGCGAACGACAGCCGCCTCGGTAATCCGACTGTGGTGGGAGGCGCACCGACGCCGGTGGCGGTGCAAGGACTTTAGAACTCACCCTGAGGGTGCGAGAGCCGGGCCTGTAATGAATAGTTTAGGAATCCGCGCTTCGATCGCGTCCTGCGGTTTCAGTGGCCAATCGTGAGAAAAGCAGGCCGGTGAATTTGCTTGCGGCGCAGCGGGCAGACCGATTTCTTCCTACAGGTTCGCAGGTCGGGCGGTAATTTACTGCGATGTCCCGCCAAAACCCGCCACTGCCTCCTCCGTGAACTCATCGCGGGACAGCGCCTCGAGCAAGGCCGGGTTCAGGGTGGCGGCCGCTGCGCCCCGCGCGATGAGTCCGTTCAGCATGTCCTCGTTGCGGATGCTGGCGGCAAGCAGGGCCGGACCGCCGCGAGTCTGAACCGCCACACAGGCGTCCACCAAAGGCCAGATTGACCGACCTGCAGCTTCCAGTCGCCCCAGATACGGGGCGACAAAATCAGCACCCTCGTCGCGCGCCCACAGCAGTTGTACGGGGTTGGCGATAGCTGTGAGCAGCACCCGGGCCTCGAGCTTCTTCAAGGCCTTCACCACCGGCGCCCATTCGGGTTGGCAGGGCAGCTTGAAAGTGAGGGATACGCGCCCAGCACTGCTGTCGAGCAGCGCATCCGCCCACGCCACAGCCTCACGTGCCAGGGGTCTCGGCAGTTGGAGCATCAATGAAGCCAACTTGCGCGAGGCGGCCGCCTCAACCAGCGTCTTCAGGTCTTCCAGACGGGTTTCGAGGCCCGCCTGCCGCAACAGGGCGGGGTTGGTGGTGGCGCCGGCGATGCTTGGCCATCCCGGTCTGCCTGCCCATGCCGCAACGTCTGCCGTGTCGAGGTAAATCTCCATGCGTGGATGGTAACGCAGACGAACCCGCGCCGTTCCATCTTGCATGTGCCGCGCTCCCCGGTCAGGCTTCTCCGCCATGCAAGCCCGATCCCCCTCCCATGAACTTCTGGACGTGGTCGATGAAAAGGATCAGGTCGTTCGCCAACTGTCGCGGGATGAGGTCCACGCGCAGGGTTTGCGTCATCGTGCCGCCCACATCCTGGTGCTGGACCGCACAGATCGCGTGTTCGTGCAGCGTCGCGCCTGGTGGAAGGAGTGCCAGCCCGGCCTGTGGGATACCTCGGCTGCAGGCCATGTGGATGCCGGTGAGACCTATGTCGCAGCCGCAGAGCGGGAGCTGGAAGAGGAGCTGGGACTCGAGGCCAAGGGACAGCTGCGCTCCTTGTGCCGGCTCGAGGCTTCAGCAGCGACAGGCCACGAGTTCGTCGAGGTCTTCCTTGCCGTGGCTGAGTCAGAGCCCACGCCTGATCCCCACGAGATCATCGACAGTCGCTGGTGCTCGCCGGCGGAGCTCGAGGCCTGGCTGGCAACCTCACCGACCGACTTCACAGCCGCCTTCCGTACCCTCTGGGCGCGGTACCTGAGCGAGTCAGGTATCTGATGAATTCCGAGCTTCCCGCCACGGACGAGGAAAATTTCGACCCCCGGGAGCGCTGTCGACGCCTGCCTGGCGCACCGGGTGTGTACCGCATGCTCGATGCCGAGCGCACGGTCATCTATGTCGGCAAGGCGCGCGACTTGCGCAAGCGGGTGTCCAGCTATTTCAACCGCAACCAGGGGCACTCGCCCAAGGTGCGGGCAATGGCGGATCAGGTGCGCGACATCGAGGTGGTCGTCACCCGCAATGAGACCGAGGCGCTCATCCTCGAGAGCAACCTCATCAAGGAGCTCAAGCCGCGCTACAACGTGGTGCTGCGGGACGATAAAAGCTATCCCTACATTTACATCAACATCGCGGACAAATTTCCACGGCTCGCCTTTCATCGCGGGGCCCGGGTGGGCAATGGGCGCTATTTCGGCCCCTATCCCAATGCGGGAGCCGTGCGGTCCACCATCAATCTGCTGCAGAAGCTCTTCATGGTCAGGCAGTGTGAAGACACCTACTTCCGCAACCGCAGCCGACCGTGCCTGCAATACCAGATCAAGCGCTGCACGGCACCGTGCGTGGGTCTCGTGAGTCCAGAAGCCTATCGGACCGACATGGAGAATGCGCTGTTGTTCCTGTCCGGGCGCAGCCATGAAGTGGTTTCAGCGCTGGTCGGCGCCATGGAAGCCAGCTCAGCGAAGCTGGAGTTCGAACAGGCTGCCCGGCTGCGTGATCAGATCACCAAGCTGCAGCGCGTGCAGGCCGAGCAGCACATCACGGCGGAGGGGGGTGACTACGATGTCATCGCCTGCGCCATGCACGAGGGCATCGGCTGCGTCCAGATCTTCTTCATCCGGGGCGGGCGTAACCTTGGCAACAAGGCCTTCTTCCCTGCGCACACTTCAGGCGCCGGAACAGGCGAAATCCTCACGGCCTTCATTGCCCAGTTCTATCTGGCCGGGACTGCGGACAGGGATCTGCCGCCGGACATCCTGCTCAGCGAACCCCTGGAGGAAGAAGAGGCCGAATGGCTGGCAGCCGCACTTGCGGACAAGCGCCAGAGTGTGGTCCGGCTCAGGCCCAATGTCCGTGCAGAGCGCGCAAAATGGCTGGAGATGGCCATGCGCAATGCGGAGCTCGCCGCGCGGGATCGGGCCACCACGGACAGTGGGCACCAGCGCAGGCTGGAATCCCTGCGTGATTTTCTCGAGCTGCCTGAAGTGCCGGCGCGCATCGAGTGCTTCGATGTGAGCCACACTCGAGGTGAGGCGCCCGTGGCCTCCTGCGTGGTGTTCGGCGAGGAGGGGGCGCGCAAATCCGAATACCGCAAGTTCAATATCGAGGGTGTGACGGGCGGTGACGACTACGCCGCCATGCGCCAGGCACTGGAGCGTCGCTATGGCCGGCTTCAGCGCGAGGATGCGGTGATGCCGGACATCCTGCTGATCGACGGCGGCAAGGGGCAGGTCGCGCAGGCGTTGGACGTCCTCAAGGCCCTGCAAATCGACGAAATTCAGGTGGTGGGCGTCGCGAAGGGCACGACCCGCAAGCCGGGCCTGGAGACCCTGATCATGCATGACGGCGAGACCGAGAAAACTCTGCCGCGTGAGTCACCGGCACTGCTGCTCATCCAGCAGATTCGCGATGAGGCGCACCGCTTCGCCATCACCGCACACCGCAAGGCACGCGGCAAGACTCGCAATCGATCAGCGCTGGAGGAGGTGCCCGGGATTGGCGCCAAGAGGCGCCGCGCGGTGCTCCAGCACTTCGGCGGGCTGCAGGGCGTGAGCCGCGCCAGCGTGGACGACCTCCAGAGAGTGCCTGGGATCAGTGTCCAGCTTGCACAGTCGATTTACGACGTGTTACACGGCGCACCATGAATCTTCCCAACCAGCTATCGCTGTTTCGGATCGCGCTCATCCCGTGCTTGGTGGTGCTGTTCTATCTGCCCGGCAAGTGGAGCAATCTGGGTGCCGCTGCACTTTTTGGCCTGGCGGCGCTTACCGACTGGCTGGACGGACACCTGGCCCGCAAACTCGATCAGGCCACCAAGCTCGGGGCGTTTCTCGACCCCGTGGCTGACAAGCTCCTCGTAGCCGTGGTGCTCGTGCTCATTCTCCAGCGCCAGCCGGAAGTCTGGATAGCCCTCCCGGTGGCGGTGATGGTGGGGCGCGAGATCACCATCTCGGCCCTGCGCGAGTGGATGGCAGAGCTCGGAGCCCGCAGCCGGGTCGCGGTGTCTTTCGTGGGCAAGATCAAGACGACCTGCCAGATGATAGCCATCCTGTTGCTCGTGATTGGCGAGGATTGGTGGGGATTGCCGCTGCAGGCGCTGGGGGTGCTGGCGCTCTATCTCGCGATGGCAGCGACCTTGTGGTCGGCGTTTCTGTACCTGCGCGCGGCCTGGCCCGAGTTGCGTCGCGGCTGAGGAGCCCGGGGGGCGCGAGTTCCTTGACAGGGATCGCTTGCCCGCTAGAATTGCCAGCCTCAGGCGGGAATAGCTCAGTTGGTAGAGCACAACCTTGCCAAGGTTGGGGTCGCGAGTTCGAGTCTCGTTTCCCGCTCCAGATAACCTTGCAAAGCCCCGGGGTCTCCTCGGGGTTTTTCATTTGCGCGACAGCCGGCTCCCGGCCCCATCGCGGACATGCCTGATACGGCTGGGTGGCAGAGTGGTCATGCAGCGGCCTGCAAAGCCGTGTACGCCGGTTCGATTCCGACCCCAGCCTCCAATTTCGCGATCTCCTTGAACATCATCCCCTGAACGGGCATTTCCGCGCCCCGCTCCCGCACGTTTCCACAACGTTTAACTTTTGTCCGAGCCAGTCAGGGTTAAAGTGACCCGTCCCTCCGCCGCTAGTGCTACGGACAAGCACCCTATACCAGGACTGAAGGAAGACATCTCATGGCGAATATCCCCGGCGACGCGACCAGTCAAACCCTCAACGGCACAGTTGAAGATGACGTCATTACAGGTGCTGATGGGGATGATGTACTCCTAGGCGGGGATGGCAATGACTCACTGCTGGGTCAGGCCGACAACGATCGACTGGTCGGGGGCAAGGGCAATGATCTGCTGAGCGGAGGCGGAGGTTCCGATACAGCCGACTTCGACGAAGACGGTATCACATCCGTCGTTATCAGCCTGGATGCCAGTGGAAATGGCTCGGCCACGATCACGCGTACGGGCTCAGGAGCGGAAACGGACACCCTCGCGAGCATCGAAAACCTCATCGGCAGCGATGGGGACGACTCCCTGACCGGCAACAGCACTAACAATGTACTGATTGGTGGTGCCGGCAACGATTACATCGCGGGCGGTGGGGGCAATGACCTCATCCTCGGGGGTGCGGGCAATGACACGATCAATGGTGGTGGTGGCGATGACTCGGCTTTTTACACAGACAAGACGCAAGCACTGACTGTCATTCTGCAGGGGGCGGCTGCCGCCACATTCTCCATTTCAGGCAGCACGGAAGTTGACAGCCTGACCAACATCGAAAACCTGTTCGGTGGCAGCGGCAACGACACTCTCACGGGCGATGCAGAGGCCAACCTCCTTGATGGCGGTCTCGGCGACGACATCCTCTCTGGTGGAGACGGTAATGACTCGCTTGACGGGGGGGACGGATCGGACACTGCGGACTACTCGAATGAAACGGTAGCGGTAGGGGTAGATCTTCTTCCCTCTTTGGTCGGGCAAGAGGACTTCAACGCCCTCATCATCGGAGGCGAAGTGGATTTCCTCCGTTCAATAGAAAACCTTACCGGCGGCTCCGGTAATGACGGCTTTTTTGGTGACAGCGGCAACAACGTGCTGAAGGGCCGCGGAGGCGATGACACGCTGTTTGGTCGCGGGGGTGCAGATGATCTCAACGGAGGCACTGGCAACGATTTGCTGGACGGTGGCGGTGGTAACGACACGGTCTCGGGCGGAGCGGACAACGATATCCTGAGTGGGGGCGATGCGGATGACACCCTGTCAGGCGGAGTGGGTAACGATCTGCTGAATGGTGGTGCAGGCAACGATACCCTCGATGGCGGCGACGGTGTCGATACCGCTGACTACAGCCAGAAGGTCTCCAATCTCGCCATCACTCTCAACGGGGCGAGTCCAGCCAGCTACTCCATCACTCCATCCCAGCCGGACACCGATGCCGATGTCATCACGAACATCGAAAATGTCGTTGCCGGATCGGGCAACGACACCTTGATCGGAGACACCGCCGACAATTCACTGTTTGGCGGAACAGGCAACGACACTCTAATCGGTGGGGATGGCAACGATCTTCTCGATGGTGAGAGTGGCACCGACACCGTCAGCTACGCAAGCAGCAGCCAGAATCTTGTGGCCACTCTTTCCGGGCCGGTGGAAACCTCAGTCACGATCGCCGGCGACCCGTCAACCGGGCTTGACCGCCTGCAGAACATCGAGAACCTGATCGGCGGCACCGGCAACGACACGTTCACGGGGGGCACCAACGACAACCTGCTGCAGGGCGGAAACGGCAACGACATCCTCGATGGCAATTTTGGCAACGATACCCTGGAGGGTGGGGCCGGTGACGACACGCTGATCGGCGGCGCCAGCAGCGCACTGCTGCCCAGCGGAAGTGACCTCCTTATCGGCGGGGACGGCATCGACACCGCGAGTTATGCATCAAGGGATGCTGCAGTGGTGGCGACCTTGGGCGGAGCAGTGGACGGTCAAGCCTCGGTGGGTGGAACCCTCGAGGATGTGCTGCGCGGAATCGAAAATCTTGAGGGTGGCAGCGTCGCTGACCAACTCACGGGAGATGACGCCGCAAACACGCTCGCGGGCAATAACGGGGCCGACACGCTCACCGGTCTTGGTGGCGATGATGTTCTCGATGGCGGCGCCGGAAACGATCTTCTTGCCGGTGGTCTCGGCAACGACAGGCTGATCGGTGGAACTGGCCTGGACACGGCGTCGTACGCTGAGCGCTCAGCGGCGGTCAACGTGACACTGTTGGGCGCCTCTGAAGCAACTGTCACCCTCGCTGGAGTCGCTGAGGACACCATTCTTGCGGTCGAGAATGTGACAGGAGGAACGGCGGGCGACCGATTGGTGGGCGACACGTTCGCGAATGTCCTGACGGGGCTGGGTGGCAACGATGTGCTCGAGGGACGAGTTGGCCGCGACACTCTCTTCGGTGGCCTGGGCGACGACGTGCTCCGCGGGGGTGCCGGCGTCGACATCCTGAACGGTGGCGCGGGTCAGGACAGGGCCGAGTTTCTCGAGAAAACAGCCTCCCAGAAGCTGCTGATCGTGTTGAACGCGACTGGCAGCGCACGTGTGAAGATCAATGGCACGATTCTCGAGGATCAACTCATTGGGATCGAACACCTGACCGGTGGCGCTGGCGACGACCAGTTGACCGGTAATGCCTCCGCCAATTCGCTTGCTGGCGGGGGCGGGAAGGACACGCTTGTTGGCGGCGGCGGCAGCGATGTGCTTAAAGGCGGCGCAGGCAATGACACGCTCAATGGTGGGCTTGGCAGCGATACGGCGGATTTCAGTGATCGCGTCGTCGGAGTCAATGTCGCGCTCAATGGCGTGTCTGCCTCCACTGCAGTGATTGGTGGCTCCGAACAGGACACTCTCGCCAACATCGAGAACGCAATCGGTGGTGCTGGCGTCGATACCCTGATCGGCGACGCTCTGGCCAACAGTTTGGCGGGCAGCGCGGGAGATGACACCCTGACAGGCCTGAACGGCAGCGACATTCTCAAAGGGGGGGCGGGGAACGATCGTCTGGAGGGAGGGGCAGGGATCGATACTGCCGACTTCGGCGATATTACGGCCGACCTTGTCGTGACCCTGGCCGAGGCCGGGGCAGAATTCATCGTGTCGACCGGAGACGGCTACTCTGACACTCTGCTTGGCATCGAATCCCTGCGCGGCGGCAGTGGGGCAGACACGCTGACCGGCAATTCGTCGGCGAATGTAATCCGGGGAGGCCAAGGTGCTGACACGCTGGATGGTGGCGCAGGTCTCGACACCGCGGATTACTCAGAGAAGCTTCAGGGTGTTATCGCAACCCTCAATGCCATTGGCGTGTCCAGTGTTGTTTCCGTGGGGGGGGTGGTTGAAGACACAATCGTGAACTTCGAGAACCTGAGCGGTGGCATCGCGGCCGATACGCTCACTGGAAATCTGGCCGCGAACGTCCTGCGCGGCAACGCCGGCAACGACACTCTCGCCGGGGACGCGGGAATCGATGTGCTGTTCGGTGGTGTCGGCAATGACCGCCTGGATGGCGGTGCCGGCAATGACTTCTATGTCTTCGATACGGTGCTCAATGCCACGACGAATGTGGACAGCATCGTCACCTTCGAAGGCGCGGGAGTGACCCTCGGCGATGTCATCAGATTGGACGACCTGGTCTTCAAGGCACTGGCAACCGGTCCCCTGGCCGCTGGCGCCTTCGAGACTGGCACGGACAACGTGGCCAACAACGCCTCGACCAGAATCGTCTACAACACCACCACGGGCGAGCTGTTCTATGATCCCAATGGACTCGGCGGGGCTGCGGCGGTGAAGTTTGCGGTGCTGCTCAACAAGCCTGCTGAACTCAATCACACGGATTTCGTGGTCATCTAAGCTTGCCGTCGCTGTGTGCGGGAGCGGTGTTCCAGCCGCTTCCGCATACGCGAGGTCCCTGCATTGCTCCCCGGATCACTCCTGATTCCTGCGGAGCCGACGGATTCACCCGTTTTTCCATTTCGCCCTGATGCGTTACCCTGCGCCGCCCCCGCGTGTGGGGCGCACCGCAGTCCCGGCCCGGGTGGCGGAATTGGCAGACGCAAGGGACTTAAAATCCCTCGGGGGTAACCCCGTACCGGTTCGATCCCGGTCCCGGGCACCAGTAATTAAGCGGCTTTCCGGGCGAAACCCCGCGTCCTCTTCGAGGTGGCCGGTCGCTGCGGGACACTTGTGGGACACTACCCTGGAAAAATCTGGCGCGAAACGGTCTCGAGCGCGGAGTCTGATCTGGCGCGCCAAATCCAGACCAACCAACCCAGGTGAATCGCCGACCGTTCCGACTCCAAATCGGTGGATAAGTAGCCAATTCGAGGCGCAAATGTCCCAAGAAAGCCCCAAAAACCCGGTATAACTTTAATTCTTCTTTTATTTACATAAGGTTATAAAAACAAGCACGGGGATTATTACTCTGCGAATCAGCGGTGAAGGACTCCTGCAACGGCAGGGGATCTGCGAGTGGCCCGGTAATCGGCATAAACAGCGCAATGCGGGCAAGGACAGCCAATCTTTTCGATAAAGCCGTGTTATCAGACTCCATGTCGGTCGGACGTGATGATTGAAGACACATTTACGGTCCTTCTACGAGCTGGCGGACACCATACGCTTGCACGGCAGGGTCCGAGAACACGACGTTGCCATCACGGTCGATCTCTTCGAACACGGCTTGGCCCGTGAATGACTGCGCATTCTTGTCCAGGGTGATGGTTTGGCGAAAGCCGATGCGCCCGACAGGCTGGAGATTTTCGTCGAACGCGAAACCCCGGTAGGAGGCCAGGAACCGGCGACGACCCTCCCGCCGCCAGACTCCCTGCTCGGGCAACGTTGGGTGCGGGGGGCTCAGTGACACATCCGTCGAGTGCAAGATACTGCCGCCGTCTGGCGTGATTCCCGGAATCACCGTGAGCACCGACCGGAACTGCGTACCGTCGCCCAAGGTGAGCAGGAGGTCCCAGGTCCCTTCCAGCCGGTACTGCGACTGCTTCGGGCCGTCACCCGCTCGCGCGTTCGGAACAGCGACAATCATTGCGATCGCCGCAGCCAGGAAAAGGCGCTTGCCTCTGTTCATCGTTCTCTCCTCTCCGCCAAGTTGATCAAATGCCGCGTTGACCTGCTTGGCTTTTTTGGACCAATAGTTTCTAGAGAATGGCGATTTCGGGGTTGGTCTGATGTCCTTGCTTGAACTCGTGGGGCGTCAGGTAATTCAGGCTGCTGTGGGGACGCACGGGGTTGTAATGGCGACGCCAAGTCTCGATGATGACCGCCGGCTTACCAGCCGGGATAGGCTGTCACTGACCCGCCGGGAGCGCAAGGAGTCAGCCACCTCGATGGCGAGGCATTCCCGGGTGTATTCATCCACCACCGTCAGACAATTCAACTGCTGACAGCTGGCTGTCGTGTGCGACAAAGAACTCGCTGACCTCTCAGCGCAGGCAGCACGGGACTCCGCACGGGCCGTGCAGGACCATGCAGAAGTCGTTGCGATGCGCGTTGAGATGAAGGCATTGCGCCAAGTCACTCAGCAATTAATGGCGGCAATGCCCAACGCCACAACTGTTGGCGCGACTGAGCGGTGAGTCGCCTCAGCAGGCACTTTGTGAGTGGCTTGGCTTTACGGGGATGGAGCGGGTTCTGGTGAAATAACGTGCAGTTGCGGATGTGCACTGCACGC
>Ga0315909_10005959_pt1 | contig 13864 bp, 22 predicted proteins | sample LakEriMetagenome_11_FD_203527 | JGI IMG/M metagenome (GOLD analysis project Ga0315909, IMG submission 203527) | Freshwater fungal communities from buoy surface, Lake Erie, Ohio, United States - Buoy 2 MA125 | ecosystem: Environmental > Aquatic > Freshwater > Lake | place: USA: Lake Erie, Ohio...
GTGGATAGTTCTGTTGGTTAGATTTTCAATTCCTCTCAAATAATAATCTATAAAAAATTTACTTTCTGGTATACCTGTTGCCCTATATACCCTCAACAAGTCTTCTTCAGTGAAAGTAAAATTATCTTCTCTATTACGAGATATTAAACCTTCTATAATTTTTTTATTCTTCGTTGATATCATAGAAATGTTCTTTTGCTAAAGTTCTTGCTAATTTTTCAAAATAATTGTCCACAGCTAGGTCATCACCCCAAATTTTCAATTTACCCTCGTTTACTCCCATCTCTTGGTTTCCTTCGGAATATATTGCAAACTTACCTTGTTTTTCATAACAATGATGTTGTAAATACTGAGGTTTTTTATCTTGATATACTGAAACTTTAATACAACACCAAGGTAACCCCTTGTTATTTATACCCATAGTAGAATAGTCCACATAGTAAACTAAATTCAACATTTCCAAAAATCTTTCGAATCCTTCCATAGAATTACGAATCTAAATCGATACCATGATTTACATCAAAGATAATATACTTACCGTCTTTGAGTTGGACTAAAACTATTGGATACTCCAACTCAGACTTGTCTAAAACCACCTTTTCCTTCAATTTAAACTCCTCTTTTTCATCGGGAGTCATATTGGTAGGGTCTAAAATTTTACCCGTTATTTTCACAGTATTATCCTTTTCAGGTGAATTGTTTTCAATTATACTAAGTAATTGTGTCTCTGTCAAAATGTATTCCATAAATTAAATACTTTGTTTTTATTTACGGCTCAAATTTTGTTTTTTCTGAGGCAAATCTATCGGCTTTTTGTTGTGTTGTTTTGATGGGAAAATTTTTAATATTTCTGAAACTTACAAACGTTTCAGTCATATCACCTTCTTGCAATCTTTTTTTCGTCACGTAAATGTGGTCGGGGTTGTTGAAAATGTTATCAATTTCAGTTAAATCTCCTTCGTGTCCCATACCACCTCTTTCATTTATACTCGTGACCGCCTTATCTTCGGTGGTAGGTAATAATGGAATTGATATTTTGAATTTTTTGTTTCTTATTCTTTCCATGGAAATATTATCCATGTCCGGTTTTACAAAAATCCCATTTTTATAAAGCTCTTTTAGATAGGGGGCCGCCTCATAAAATACTGTGATTCCCGCAAGTTGATGAGGAGAATCGTAATCATTCTTACTTGCTCTTTGTATACATCCACCTTTATCAGGTCCTTCATACAAACCTTCAATTAGTTTTGGTGTTTTTGTTATAGTGATTTTTGGAGTATTTACACCATCTCCCTGAACAAACGTTTTATTTTTCCATTCATCACATCTTTGTGATTGATTAGAGTTCACTGATGGATTTTGTTCAAGTAAAACCTTTAATTGTGACTCTGTAATAAAATATTTCATGTTAGGGTGGTTGAAAATAAATATCAGATTATCACATCCGACAGATAATACTTTTTGAATGCATCGAATCCACCTTTCATATTCACAAGTTTTATAATATCACTATCAGTAAATTTTTCACCCTTCGGTTGTACCATTTTTTTCACCGCGTTAGTAAACCACCATGGTGAGGGTTTGTTCAATTTGTTAGTTAAATTGATAACAAGTTTCATTCTATCATCCATTGATAATTTTCCGGACAAGGACCCTATTTGATTTTTAATTACATCAACTCTTTGAGAATAATCAGGTAACCCAGTTACATCCCCAAGAAGTTGATTATTCCAATATTCAGTTTCGTTATATTTTTCTTGTTGTCTCGGACTCATGGTTTTTTCTCTACGAACTTTCCCACCGTCACTTGAACCTTCATTATCACCGCACCATTTGGCGTCTTTACCACACTTTTGTGGTCCTGATGCAGCCTTTCTCACCCAATCGTCTTGCTCGATTATCCTTTTTAATTGTGATTCTGTTATGATGTATTTCATAAAAATAAATATTATTTTAAATTAGAATTATAATAATTCAAAATCTCGTCATAATATTCATTCATGACGATATCTTTGACAATTGGTTTCAAAAAATCCCAAAGTGAATAGTAATCTTCAACATCTTGAACATCTCCCATATACTCAGAGGTGAAATCCCTTGAAGATGAAAATATAACTCTTTCCAAAAACTCATCAAAATTATTAAATGCTTTGGGGTTTAACCATTCAAATGAAGATGTAATATATTTTCGTAATTCAGTGGGAATATTTCTCCTGATTCTGAGATTTTTCAATTGTGATTCTGTAATGATATATTTCATCTAAGATAAATAGCTTGGTTAAAGATTATCAGACAATAAAAAAACCCTTCTTTATTGAAGGGTTGATTTATTATTTTGAAATCTTCCTATTTTACTGTGTCAATCAATTCTGGTTTAGAGGAACTAAATTTTTCCAAGTAATAGTTCCATTGTCGTCGTAAACACAAATACTTTTTTGGACCACAGAATTGTTTTCTAAAAAATCGGCAACGCAATTTGAAAATTTAAATTCTTCACTAACACCGTAAATATTTGCATTCAGTATTACTCCTTGGTTTTTCAAAACGAGTAGATAATCTTTTGTGCTTTGTTCGAAAGTCATAACTTTATTTTTTATGGTTTATTAAAATAAATATCAAAGATTTCAGAAACAACATCCTCAGGTTCGGGTAAATATTCTTCAATAGTCTTTCCCTTTGGAAGCATGTTAATGGTGTCGAAATAAAACTCGGTATGTCTCACTTCTAAATCATCTATCAATAATTTTTTATATAGGGTTTTGGTTTTATATGTTTGACAACCTTTTCTCCATGGTATGACATGATTTGGATGTTTACTGGTTGGGACAAGTACAATCCAATTATCAAATGCACCTGCTATGTGAATTGGTGAAGAGTCGTTACTGACGGTAACTTTTGCTAAACTTATCAGGGCAATATTCTCACCCAATCCTGTAAAATCTCGGAAGTCAAAACCATCTTCGGGACAATTAATATCCAAATAACCTTGTTTTTCACTAAGTGTTTTACCAATAAGAACAACACTTAATTTTTCACTTAGCAAATCAACAACTTTCTGCCACCATGGTTTGGGAAATGTTTTCGAAGGCCACCACTTTCCTGCATGAACAACAACAATTGGTTTTTCTTGGTTTTGGTCTTTGAGAAGATTCAAAACTGAACCGACATCGTTTGCGTCATTTGCAATTTTTATTTGTTTTTCTTCGTGAGGAATAGTTCTTCTCACCATCGATATCGAAGAAAAATCTGTTGGGTGAAACAAAACCTGTGTTAATCTATTGATAGACTTTCCCTCCGTGGGATTATTTTCCATAACGAGAAGTGCTTCTGTTAAACCCGTCCAATTTGTGTAATCAAATACTTTAATATTTTCTTTTTCCAAATGTTGGAATGCTCTTGGGTGATGAGTGGTCAAATACATGTTCGCATCAGGATAAATTTTTCTGACAAATCTAGCAACTGGTTCTGATTCAATTTGGTCTCCTAGCCCAGCACTTAATCGGATTAAAATGTTTCTTTTATATTCATAGTTTGGTGCATCAACAGACCATTGTTTTATATCTTTTTCAACAATCCCTCTGATTATGTCGGGGGGTGCATCGAAATAATTAATGAAGTATGAATCCAATCTCGATATACCTATTTGAGAATCCAAGAATTCCATTCGGTTATAATGATACGGTAAATGAAACATTTTTGTTTCAGAGTTATGAATTTTTAAATTGAAATAAGGGGCGAAGTCAGGTAACAAGTCATAGGATGGTTTTTTGAATAACTCTCTGTGTTGTTTTGAAAATAAAATGATATCACAATTGAAATACTTACCTTCCCAATCTTTTACAAGTCTTTCACTGTAGTGTGTCATTGCATTTTTGAAAATAAAATCTCTTGGTAAGTATCTCCCTTCGTTGAACATTCCCAAACTATCTTCAGGAACTATTTCAAACAGGTTCGGTGAATCTTGTCTTATTAAAACAGAAGGAGATATAAATAACACTCTTTCATATTTGAGAAGATAGTTTTGTAACATCAAATATACTTGAGATGTGAGTCTCTCTGCTTTAATTATATCTAATTCAACACCAATTTTTTTACAGTAACGTTCAAGACTATTGAGGGTTAAATCACATATTAGATTTTCAGACTCAACAGTTACTACAAGATTTTTTGAATTCATATCCAACAATTTTATAAGTTGGAATATAAGATATTTTTTTTTGAAATCTACTGTGTTTGTTAAAGAACACAGACCTGAATTGGTGTGAGGGAACCGTTTGGTGCATTATTATTTCCTAGTTGACCAACATTATTAATTCCCCAAGCATAAACTAGCTGGGTGTTCGTGGCACCAACAGAAAAAAGAGTGCCCGCAGCAATTGAGCTGAATGTTAGTCCTCCGCAGACAAGTACTGGTGTATTTCTTTGGGTGGTTGAATTATCACCCAATCCACCAGAGGCATTTCGCCCCCACGCATAGGCAACCCCTGTGTTTGTTATACCTAAAGAATGAGAAGCACCAGCAGATATTGATGTGAATGTTAGTCCTCCGCAGACTCCGCAGACTAGTACTGGTGTAAGTCTTGAGGTGGTTGAATTATCACCCAATTGACCATACAAATTAAGTCCCCACCCATAGGCGGCTCCGGTGTTTGTAATACCTAAAGAAAACTCCTGACCCGCAGCAATTGATGTGAATGTTAGTCCTCCGCAGACTAGTACTGGTGTAAGTCTTGAGGCTGTTGAACCATCACCCAACTGACCAGTACTATTTGACCCCCACCCATAAGCTACTCCTGTGTTCGTTATACCTAAAGAATAAAAAGCACCCGCAGCAATTGATGTGAATGTCAGTCCTCCGCAGACCAGTACTGGTGTAAGTCTTGAGGTTACTGAATTATCTCCCAACCCCCCACTACTATTAGCCCCCCACGCATAGGCCACTCCTGTGTTGGTTATACCTAAAGAATGAGAAGCAAAGCCGCCAGCAATTGATGTGAATGTTAGTCCTCCGCAGACAAGTACTGGTGTATTTCTTTGGGTGGTTGAATTATCTCCCAACACACCACTACTATTACTTCCCCACGCATAGGCAACTCCCGTGTTGGTTATACCTAATCCAGAATCATTACCCGCAGCAATTGATGTGAATGTTAGTCCTCCGCAGACAAGTACTGGTGTATTTCTTTGGGTGGTTGAATTATCTCCTATTGCGCCACCAAGGCTTCTTCCCCAAGCATACGCAACGCCATTTTCTAGTGCGTATGATACATTTTGTCTAGAACTGACAAGATTAGAAAGTGTTTGACCACTGTCAACCAAAACAGAGTTTGTATTGTTTGCCCAAATTATGTTTTGAGCAACAGTTGAGCCAGTGCCTCCCAAGCTTATTAAAAGTGTATTCAAAGCAGATGTATCTGAAGCAATTCTACAAGTCCATCCGGCAGGAGTATTTGCACCTGTGTAATATACCGTAAAACCACCATTTGGTGGGTTAAAACCATTGTAAAGCCCGGTTACACTCGTAGGTCCCAAATCCCTGGTAGATGCGGAAAAGTAACTGAAACTTCCTTTAACAACTGCTCCTGAAATGGCGGTTGTTCCTGTTTTCAAAATTAGATTTGGCATAACAATAAATATAAGACGTTTAAATAATAACTAATAATTTTCAATCTCAACTAACATTAGATTGTTATAGTAAATCCACGAAGTTTTAACTAATTATTCTTCAGGACAAGTCCCTTTATAAGTATCAACCAGATATTCCTCAAATAAATTTCTACACAATTCATTCAAATAATCACGAACATGCACATAATCAGGTTCCTCTAATAATCACCAAAATTATAACCCTGTTAGAAAATATTCATTAGTCCAAAACATATACCCAAGCATTTTGCTTGTAGTTTCCAAATTTCTTCAATGCTGATGTTGTTCTATGCCAACCTTCCAATAAATCATATTTTCCGTTCTTAGTTTCAACAACGATGATGGGCTCAGGGGATACACCCCCTTTTTTCAATTCAGTTTGCTGGAATTCGTGTCTTTCGTCATCCTTTGGAATGTCCGTTCTTCTGAAACCCTCCATCTTTTTTTTCAGGTCATTCTGAACAAACTCTGTAAACGATTCTAAGGACAAATTTAAAGTTTTATTCTCCCAATGACCCTTTCCATGACCTTCAACAAAACTAATAAGATAACTTTTTACAAGTTCTTTATAATCTTCAGGACTTTCATCTTTGATGTCTTTTGTGTTTCTATACAACCAATCTCTAAGAACATAGTCCGGCCAATCAATACCCGTAATTTCTTTACTCTTGGTTCTAAGATAATTCATGAACCCTTCACGAGTCTCAACAATAATTCCCATCAATTGTTTTAATCTCGATATATTTTCATGTAAATTCATCAACAATAAATAGTCCGACCCAATTGTCTGAGATGGTTTGTATTACCTGAACAAATCGGGATTTCCTGGAATATTGTGTCCACCTCCCTCGTTCGCTTTGTATAATGATTGATATTGTTTAATATCAACACCTCTGGCACCGTTAATAGGTTTTGAAAGTTCATACCTATATCCAATGTTATCTGTAATCATTCTGTCTCCCGAAATTTGCCCCGATTTTTTATAATCTTTTAGGACAGTTTGAACGTCTTTCAAAAATTCTCTTTGAGAGTTTTTGGCAACAACATTCGATGGTAAATAAATTGTAACCCCTTTTCCTTTTTGAACTACGTTTGTTGCCAATCTATCTAAAACCTGTGAACTTGCCAATTTCATTCCCGCTCCGTGTTGATTCACCACAGGTAAAAGTTTTTCATACAAAAATGACACTTCATCCAAATTATCAGCATATACATGGAATTTCCAACCACTATAGTTACCAATAGGGTTAGTCGCTTGTATCCACCCTGTTTGTTTAGATGCAAGTTCTTTGAAATCTTTACCCAAATTTCCCAAAGGAAGTTCAGAGATTGTTCGTTTAGAATTTTTCAATAAATCATCAGAAATTCTTTTCATTTCTTGATTCAATATTTCCTTATTTTTAATCAAACCATCAGCAACCTCTCTTTCTATTTGTGTTAAACCTTTTCCGCCCTCTTTACCTATTTTTTTTGCCAAATTTTCCATTCCCTCTTTTCCTAATTTTTGTGCGTTGGGAATCAGTTTACCAATTTTTCCAAAAGGTAGAAAAGGGAATAATGCCACCATTGTGGCAGTTTTTTTATCTCCTTCTTTATAATATAATGCTGCATCTCCTAAAGAAATACCCGCAGAGATTGCTGGTCCCACAACAGGAATAAAAAATGTTGCAATTGACAGAAAATCCGCAACGGTGTGTGGGTCGAGATTTGACATTTTGTTCAACATCGCTGTTGACCTGTCCCAAATCCCTTTTTCATAACTTGATTGTTCTAATAAAAAACTATATTGTTTTTCTGTAAGAATATATTTCATCACCAATAAATATCACGACCCCATTATCTGAGATGGTCCGTCATGAGGGTTCAAATATGAGGAGGTCTATAAATGAGGAAAGGACACGTCCGTCCGAAGGACGGTCGGGGACCGTCGGTCGAAAAAAACGGAGGAAAATCCACCGAAGGTGGTTCGGTTTGCGAATATCCCCCCAAAAGATGAAAAAAAGATATTTATATTATTATGAGGTCAACAATAAGAAGGATTCTAAGAGAAATGGCTTCCACAAATTTAAGAAAGGAACTTATATCAAGGGGTCCCAAGAAAGCTCAAGAATCGTTCGGAATGAGTTTAGAGGACTATGTGAACATAGTATATAATGGCAATATTATCGAATACGTTGCAAATAATATTCCCGAACTTACAGACCTAAGAAAACATAGCATCTACTCTTATGACTATAACGGAAGGGGTCCCTTACAGGGACTTGTATTCAGATATAGGGGAAAGCATACTTACAGAAACGGAAATATTGTATTACCCTACGCATCCATACCCGAAAGCAAAATAACATATCTTATTGCATTAGAAAAATTACTGACTCCCGAATTACTTATAAAATTTATAAATGAATTTTATGACTTAGATGTAACAAGAATTGCCAAGATTCCATCAACGAATTTCGGAAGCTCCACGTAATTCTTTTTACAGAGCATCCAAATGTTTTACCTCAAGTCCCGTATGGTCTTCAAACCATTTTGCCATAACGGGTTTCCACAAATCACCAAACCGTTTTGTTAGCTCATGAGAAGTTTTTTCCCAAACAATTAAAGATTCTTTCTCATTTAAGATGTCCAAGTCTCTATCAGGTCCAACATAAACATATGCAACATTATCGTTTATATAAAAATCACTATTACCCCACCTTTTAACCCAATTTTTATAATAATCATGGCTCATCCAACCATAATCAGGGTGGTAATTCTTCTCAAGATATTCATAAATAAAATTATGGATGCGCGACTCAGATATTAGATACCTCATTTTTAAAAATATTCTTTCAAAATATTATTTCTAAAATCAATAATTTGTTCCACCGTCTGACCAGAATTTGTTTCATACCAATCTTTCATAACATCCAACCAAAACTCGCCGAACAAACCATTTAGATTATTTAAAACACCATCATCCATAACCATCAGGGTGTTTGGCGAAATGATATTTTCACCAAATCTATGGTGTTTAACACCCGTTTTATAAAAACCAAAGATGGGCTTATCATTTACCCCATAGACCCACAAAGGGTCAGAAACAACTCTGGGAACGTTCCAGCTGTCAGGGTAATAGTTACGATTCAAATAATCATATATAAAATCGTGAAGTCTTCTCTGAGATATGGAATATTTCATTTTTTACTAAAGACAATGTCTTTTACGTTATACCCAAATTTATTTTCAAACCACCTTTCAATATATTCAGCGGCCTCCCCCAAACTCTCAAAACCAAACATACCATAAAAAAGGGAAAGATAATCACTCTGAATCCATAACCTACCATCAAAATTATCATATTCCAACACAGGGTCACCTTCACCCCCTTTTTTATCAAAAAGTACATACACCCCGTTATCATAATGGTGCAACTTACCCAAAAAATTCTCCCTATACTCATCAATCTTACCCTCCGAAACAACATCCGGCTTATCATTTTCCATACTCCTCACCTCCAAAAAATGTTTTTCCAAAATAGGAAACATATATTCCCCAACATAATCAACAAGCTCCTCAATATAGTCCCGAGGCAATGTAGAATGGTCAGAATAATATGAAAAAACATATTCAAAACATCTTTCCACAAAATCATGAAAGTCCCTTTCATCATCATGACTATTCATGGCCATATAAACAACATTCTCAAGCTCAGGAAGTCTTCGTTTAACAAAATTGGCGGGGATATAACCTTCTTTAACAACTGATTTTACACATTTCCTTCTCCAATAAGAAATCAATTTCTCCTTATAATAATCATCAATGAAATCCTTCACATCAAGAATCTCACCCTCACTAAAATTCTCCTCCGTCAAAAAGTGATGAATATCATTATTTATCAAATCAAATACAAAAGATTCAGCTGAAAAATATTCACAAGGGTGTTGATAGGCATAAGAACCAATAACAAACTCATTTATCATATCAAGACGACGCTTGATAAACAAATTATGTTCCCAAAACTCAGGATGTGATTCCAACATTACAGTTGAAACCTTAGTTGGGGATATATGAAAATGATTTTTAACTCTTTTCTCCCTGTCCAATGGCCAAAACTTATGTAGTTGTCTACGTTCCATATTTTTTTTCAGAACATCAGAGAACTTCTTGGTGTTTTCATCAAACTCCTCTTGGGTCCCCTTGAATGGATTGTTCTCATCCAAAACTGGCCATAACGTAATAGTAATATTCTCAGGTCCATTCATAATACTTCCCCTTGAAAAAGCTGTCGCAACAGTAAGTCCCTTCACCCCCTCAAATGGAAACTCCTTCTCCGCATACTTAAAGACCCTATCAATAATCTCCTGATACGCCTTCATCATAACATACATACTATATGTGGGTTTACCTGGATACTTCTTCCTATCCCCCACATTCAAATGATACTCCATCCGATTCTTAAAAGAATCAAATGGTCCCTCCATAATCTCCCCATGCTGTTCCTTGGAAATAATATACTTCATCCCTAATAAATATATTGGTCTATCTTATCCCCATCAGGTGTAAATAATACATATCCCCCAAGTCTCTTACTATAACCAAAATACTTCAAATATCTCTTACCATACTTGTCAACCAAATAGTGGGGGTCCATACCTTTTTGATACATATTGTCTTTGGTAATGGTGGGGTCATTCAAGAAAATTCTGAATACAAGGAAATCTACTACTGGGGGTTCATATACATCAATTCTATCCACCATGGGATAGATTGATTTTATTAGATGACTACTAAAAATCTTTGATAAACCTTCGTCCTTATATTTTTCAATATCAACCATTTTATTCTCTGATTGTTGTGACAGGTAAATTAAATTTATCAATAAACCATTTTCTGAATATTGGTTTCCATAAATCCTGAAATAATGAGTTCAATCTCCACTCGAATTGATTTTCCACTATAAGTATAGGACAAAGAGAACTCATTGGACTTGGATTTAGGAAATAACCACAATCAACCCATTTGAAACAAACATCTTCATCGGAGGAACCTGTTTCGAAAAAGAATTCATATGCGTTTTTATTTTCTACCTCATCCCCCAAATCATTGTACATGAGTGGATGACCATAATTCAATTCTCTTTCTGAAAATAGTTTATCTATGTAATCGTAGATTAAACCATCAAGTTTGGATTCTGAAATAATATATTTCATTATTATAAATATAAAATTTAAAAATAAAAAAACCCGATATTGAAATCGGGTTTTACATATTTTTATTTTTGTTATTAAAATGAACTTCCTTTGGTTCTCTTTTTAGGATTTGGACAAAACTTTTCACAATAGTTTTCGAAGTCCACATTGAATAATGTTCTAGGTTTGTCTTTCGAAATTAGTTCAAAACCTTTTTGGTTACAATCAAATTTAAGTGTCAAGGTTATGGGACCAGGATTACCTGGCATTAAAGTTGGTCTATATTTCACGTCTACCTCCATTGTAAATTGTGTATCACTATCTTTTGTAACACTTTTAATGGTTGCTTCCCCAACAACAAGTCTATCTTGAGACCTTGAATTATGAAGTCTGATTGTTGAACCAACTAATGTGTCCATGCTTGGAGTTTCTGTTTGTTCGTTCAAAATTGGTTTCACAACTCCGAGTTTTGATTCCACAAGTTGTGAAAACTTTTCATTTGATACTTTCATACCCCCCGTATGTTGTTGGCGAATTGAATTTTTTTCTTCTTCAGTGAGATTATTTAAAAGATGTTTCATTGTAGTGTTTTCAAATAAATATTCAAATTATAAAACAAGTACAGAAATTACATGACATCCCCAATTTTAATTTCATAAGTTTTTTCAAGATACCTTTTCAATGAATCATAAAATTGTTCCGGTTTTATATCAAAGTAAGTCCACCCGTCCAAGATTTCACCATTAGAAAACCATATTCCCCCATCATCATTAGCAGGATGACCAATCAATAATCTTGAAAAACCATCTTTGGTAACCCAATAACCTGTCCACAAATCCTCAAAACCTGACTTTCTTGTATCATACTCAGAATCTTTAAAACGTTTATCAAAATAAGGTTTTATAATTCTGTCAAGTTGTTCTTCGTTGATAATGTAATTCATGATTATAAATAGACACAAAACAAAAAACCCCCTTCGTAATGGAAGAGGGTTGTTTTTTATTTTAGTTAAATGTCTTATACAAAATCAGTGGTCGATTGCGAACTATTTTTTACATATTTATCACAACCACATGAATCAATCAATAAATCCAATGCTTCAGACGAAATCTTCACTCTCTGTCCTCTAGGAATATCTCTACTATATGATTCATTTATAACCAATGTTTGTTTATTACAATCAAATGCAAATTTGAAATACAAAGCAGTAGTTCCTCTCATAACTCCGATGAACTGACATCCGAAGGAACCACTCCATTTATGTGTAATGTCAATCATCATTGGAGCCGCAACCCCCATATCAGCCTTGATACGAATAGATTTAGGTAATTTAGTAAACCCATCATATAAACTATTAGTTGGTGAGGTTTTTTGTGCTGCTGGTTTTGTTTGTTCAGATATTACTCTTTGTACCAACTTTACTAAATCCGATTCCGTCAATCTTATAATTTTTCCCATTTTCAAATTGTTTATTATAAATATTCGAGTTAAAAAAAAAACCTCTTCATTTTGGAAAAGGTTGTTATTTTTTTTTTAATCTCCAGTTGGATACTTTTAATTAGATTATCTCATAATCAATTTCGCCATATTGGTCAAGGTCATCGTTTTCATCATGAGTTGAACCATCAGGGTCTTCTTGAACTTTTCTATAAGCTTCACATGAAGAACGAGCCATTACTGTATGAGTCCATGATTGAACACAAGTTCTTGAAGCTTGAATTGTATATTCAGATTCTTCATTATCTTCCCAACCTTCTTCATCTTCACAGTCATCAGTAATAATATCTTTGGTTTCTTCAGGAACTCGACCAAACTTATCAATTGCTTCCATCAAACTATTTCTGAAATCAATAAGTTCCTTTAAGGAGTAAAACTTAAATGCATAACTAGAAGCACGTGAACCGTTGACACTAACTTCAACATACTCCTTCGACCCTTCCTCTGCCCCATCATAATGGTAGATACCCAAATCAGACGGGTTGTCATATTCGAGCGTACTATCCTCAACAAATAAATAAGATAAATCCCATTCATCAGGATTTGAATCTTTCATTTCCTGATATTCCTTCTCAAGTTCTCTAATTTGATTTAGAGCTTTTGAAAACTTTTTCTCAAAAGATGTTTTCCATTTTTTTGAATACTCCCCCATATAATAATTTTTTCCAAAGATAGAAAACAAATTTCAATTTTACCAAAAATTCCCAGAAAATTTTTTTTAAGAAAAACCCCGCATTTATAAAACAAGGGTCATGTTTTTGAATTCGACTTCATCTCCTCCCATTCTTCTGAATCAACATATTCATTATAAACTCCACATATGGGTATTCCCATGTATTTAGCAAGTTCATCAATATATTCTCTTGTTCCCCATAATTTTCCCAAGTCTTCTTCGAAAATAACAAGGAAAACTTCGTAGCAGTCCTTTGATTCGAAGTGTGGTGGTGACCCAAAAGATTTAATTACATAAATCTCCAAAATGAATGGATATTTTTTCAACATCATTCTTTTGATAAACTTTTGTAGTCCCTCTTCCATTACCAATAAATAGCCAAAAATTTTTAAAATCAAACTACCTTTATTAAATCTAACTCCAGATGATAATCTGATGTTTTTGTCCAATTTACAAAAACCATATTCCCTTTGTAATACATAACATATCCCATATCATCCCCATCCTTCAATTTAACAATATCCCCCTTTATGAATTTTGTTTTTTTCCTTTGGTATGATAACTTCTGAGATGTCCTTTTAACCTCACGTTTTTTTCTCTTATAATCAGATTTTGTATATGGTTTTTTCATCACACAAAAATATGAAAAAGGACAAATTTTTCCCAAAAATTTTTTTTGCGCAACTTATGGTATTGTCCCCCCCAAACCGACGTTTTGACATATAGTAAGGGGGGATACGGGGGGGAGGGGGGGTATACCCCCTCCATATGGGGGGGATGAGGGGACCTTTTGTCAGGGGATAAGTTGTGGATAACTATCCCCCCCTCCCATGGTTATTCACATGGGGGTGGGGATAATATTATTTGTTAGTTC
>Ga0315909_10005961_pt1 | contig 13863 bp, 11 predicted proteins | sample LakEriMetagenome_11_FD_203527 | JGI IMG/M metagenome (GOLD analysis project Ga0315909, IMG submission 203527) | Freshwater fungal communities from buoy surface, Lake Erie, Ohio, United States - Buoy 2 MA125 | ecosystem: Environmental > Aquatic > Freshwater > Lake | place: USA: Lake Erie, Ohio...
ATTCGAGCACCGCGACGGCGCGGTCGGCGAGCGTCTTGCGCGCGTCGGCGGTCCAGCCGCCCTTGAGGTCGACCGGCGCGTACTGCACCACGGCGCTCAGCAGGTGGCGCTTGTCGTTGGTGAGGCTCGGGTCAATCAGCGTTGGAATCATCGCCTCAACCACCGGCACGTCGCTCATCTCGCCGTACTTGCTCGAATCAAAGGCGCGTTCAATTCCCAAGATGTCGCTGAGGATGGTGATGCGGCCGCGCAGGCGCACCTCTTGCTCGGCGGCAGATCCCGCGCTCGGGAAGACTGGAAGCTGGTCGAGCAGAATGTTGAGCTTGGCGGTCACCCCGGTGTTGCGCGTGGCGCGCAGGCGGCGGCGCAGCTCTGGACCCGTTGCCTCAACGCCGAGCAGGTTCAGCAGCGTGCTCTTTGGATCAAGGGTCGAAAGGACGTACGGCGCAATGATCTCTTCGCCGCTCGCGAGTGCCACGCCCGTGACGCGCCCGTCACGCTCGGTGATGGCGGTGACCTGTGCGCCAGTGCGAATCTCGGCACCGAAGCCGCGCGCCGCATCGGCGATCGCAGCAGCTAGTGCGCCTGGACCGCCAATGGCAACCACTGTTTCGCCGGAGGCGCCGCCGTCGGCGCCGTCGCCCGTGATGCTGTCGAAGAGGAGTGTGGCGCCGGTGCCTGGCGAGATCGGCCCGCTGGCGTTGTAGCGCGAGCCGCGCCAGGCGATGAGTGCTTCGAGGTGATCGTCGTTGATGTACTCGTTCACCAGGTCGGCCGCCGACATCGGGAGCATGCGAAGAATCTCGCGACCGTCGCCCTCTTCGAGGCCGGTGAACGGCGCGCGGAAGGCGAAGCCTGCGAGCAGCTCGGCAACCGACTTGCCGCCGTCAAGATCTGGCGGAATACCGTCGAGGACCTTCTCGAAGTAGGCGCCGATGCGGCGCATGCGGCCGTCGAGCTTCAGGTAGCCGGCGGCGACCTTCTCACCGTTCGGTCGGGCAGCGAGTTCGGCGGCGGTGCGCTTGGCGTCGCGCCACAAGGTGATCGATGTGCCGTTCGTTGGGTGCGGCGCGAAGTTGCGCGCCTCTGGCTCCACGAGCTTCACTTTGCCCTGCAGGCCAAGGTCGCGGGCAACGCGCGGTCGAAAGCGACCCACGGTGTGCGCGAGCATTGGGGCGCGAACGCCATCAATGTCGCCAGTGAGCGCCATGCCACCGAGTTCGGTGCGGGCTTCCACCAAGATGGTCTTCACGCCGGCGCGTGCCAGGTAGGCGGCGGCGACGAGGCCGTTATGGCCGCCACCAATCACCACCACGTCGGCGGTAGTGGCGGGCTTGCCTGCGCGCGGCGCCTTCTGCACCTTCGGTGGCAGCTCGGTCTTGGTCGCGGCTGCTGGCTTCAGCGTCTTCGGTGCGGCCTTCGGTGCGGATTTCTTGGCGGCCATTACGCCTCCCCTCGCTTGCTCTTCAAGATCTCGAGTGCAGCAAGTCGACCTGGGGCCGCCATGATGCCGCCGCCCGGATGGGCAGAGGAGCTGGCGAGCCAGTAGTCGCGGATCGGTGTCTTGTAGCGCGACCAGCCGCTGACCGGACGGTTGAAGGCCATCTGCTGCACCAGGATCTCGCCCTGGAAGATGTTCCCTTCGGTAAGGCCGATGGTGCGCTCAAGGTCGAGCGGGGTCATGATCTGGCGCCCCACGATCTTGTCGCGGAAGTCGGGCGCGAATTCAGAGATGGTGTCCACAACAAGATCACCGAACTGCTCCTTGATGTTGTCCCAGCCGCCGTGCTCTGGCGCCAACTTATGCGGCGCGTACTGCACGAACGCCGTAGCGACGTGCTTCCCTGGAGGAGCCATCGATGGGTCAACGAGCGTTGGGATCAACATGTCGAGGAACGGACGCTTGCTCGGATGGCCGTGTTTCGCGTCGTCGTACGCCCGCTCCATGTAGTCAGGGCTTGGCGAGATGCTCACCGTGCCCATAAGGTGGCCGTTTCCTGGCGGGGCCGCCGTAAAGGTTGGGAGTCCGTCGAGGGCGAAGTTCACCTTCGCCGAGCTGCCGCGGAACTTGAAGTTGCGAATCGCGGTTTCGAAATCCGTTGGCAGCGAGCCGGCAGGAAGCATGTCGAGGAAGGTGTGCTTCGCGTCGGCCGCCGACACGATGGTGTCGCCGTAGACCTCTTCGCCAGATTCGAGAACCACGCCGATCGCCTTGTCGCCGCGCAGCAGCACCTGCTTCACCGGCGCGTCGGTGCGGGTGATGGCGCCGAACGACTGCGCGGCGCTCGCAATGGCCGCCGCTACGGCGCCGGTGCCGCCCTGCGGCAGCGCCCACTCGCGGAACGAGCCGTCGATTTCGCCGAAGTAGTGATGCAAGAAGACCATGCCGGTGCCTGGCGACTTGATCCCCAAGAAGGTGCCGATGATGCCGGATGCCGACATGGTGCCGATGAGCGGCTCCCCCTCGAACCAGCGGCGCAAGAAGTCGTAGGCGCTACCAGTAATCAAATCAAGAAGTGCGCCCTTGGTGCGCAGCGGCAGGTGACCGAACTCCTTGGCGAGGCCGGCGTACTCGAGCCACTCCTTCGGATCGCCATACGGGTCGGGTGCGGGCATGTCGATCGCCGGGCGAATGAAGCGAGTGATGTCGGTGACGGTCTGCTTAAAGTCGTCGTAGTTGTCGGCGTCGCGGTGCGACCACTTGCGAATCTCGCGCAGGGTGTCGGCGTGGTCGGTGCGGCGATCGAGGTAGCCATCCCAGTGCGGCGTGTAGGTGCCGACCGACGGCGCCATCTGCAGGCCGTGCTTGGCGAGGTCGAGCTCGCGAATCACCTGTGGGCGTAGCAGGCTGACGAGGTACGAGGCGACCGAGAACTTGTAGCCCGGCACGGGCGACTCGGTGAGGGTTGCGCCACCGAGAACGGAGCGGCGCTCGAGGACGATGACCTTCAGTCCGGCCTTCGCGAGGTACGCCGCGGTAGTGAGGCCGTTATGCCCACCACCTACAACGATCGCGTCGTACCGTTCTGCCACTGTTCCTCCCAACCTCGCCCCGAATCGCTAGGATGCGGGTGCGGGCAATGGTACCGCCTAGGCCGCTGAGTGAGAGGGAGGGACGCATGCCGCTCGAGACGCCGTTCCACTCCCGCACCGCAGAACTCAACCAGGCACGCCGCTGGCGCAACTGGTCGGGATTCTTCATCGCCGACTCCTATATGCCAGCCCACGACTTGGAATACCATGCGGTCCGTTTCTCGGCCGCCCTCTTCGATATCACCCCAATGTGCAAGTACCGCCTAACCGGCCCTGACGCCGCCAAGCTGGTTGATCGCGTGATCACTCGCCGCGCCGATCGCATTAAGCCGATGAAGGTCATCTACACCCCATGGTGCGATGAGACCGGTCGCGTGCTCGATGACGGTACGGTTGCGCTGCTCTCTGATGGCTCCTACTTCTGGACTGCCGCCGAGCCGCAGCACGGCTGGCTCGAGGCCGCATCGGAAGGCCTCAACGTCACCATCGAAGACCAGACTGAAACGATCTGTGGCCTCTCGCTGCAGGGGCCGCGATCGCGCGAGGTGCTCTCCGCCGCCGTTGGGCGCGACATGAGCGACCTCGGCTTCTTCGGCCGCGCCGACGTCACCATTGGCGGCGTTGCCGTGGGCGTGTCGCGCACCGGCTACTCCGGCGATCTCGGCTACGAGCTCTTCATGCCCTTCGGTTCAGGGCTCCCCGTGTGGGATGCGCTGATCGAGGCAGGCGCGGCACACACGCTGCGCGTTGCTGGCATGGAGGCGCTCGACGTGGCGCGACTTGAGGCGGGCCTGATCATGGCCGGCGTCGACTACTTCTCTTCACGCACCGCACATCACCCAAGCCAGGCGGTCTCGCCGTACGAGATCGGCTTCGATCGACTCGTGGACCTCGACAAGCCATCGTTCATTGGGAAGCGCGCCCTCATGGATGAGGTCGCCGCAGGCGGCCCACCAGACCGACTCGTGGGCCTCGAGCTCGACCTCAATGTGTTTGAGAACGCCTACCTCGACCTTGGCTACCCAATTGAGCATCCGCTGCGCGCCTGGCGCAAGGTGATTCCGCTCACCCGCAAGGGCGACACGATTGGCCGCGCCACGAGCGGCACCTTCTCGCCGCTGCTGAAGCGCTCCATCGCCCTCGGCCGCCTACCAGCAAAGCACGCCGTTCCAGGCACAATCGTTGGCTTGGAGTGGGCGATTGAAGAGACCCGCCACGAGATTCCTGCGACCGTGGTGCCGCTGCCGTTCCTCGATCTGCCGCGCAAGCGCAGCTAGGTCGCTGCGGCTAAAGCCGCGCCGCTCGCTCCAGGGGAATCCCCCACGCGCCACTGATTTGTTCGGCGGTCAGCACCTCTGCTGGTGTGCCATCGGCTGCAATGGTGCCATTCGAGACCAAGATCACACGCGAGAACCCATCGCGCACAATGTCGAGCTCATGGAAGATCGCGACGATGGTTCGCTTCGTCTTCATGATCGTCTCGTCGCCGGCGAGGCTGGTGAGTAGATCGGCAATCTCCATGCGGTGACGCAGGTCCAGGTGCGCGGTTGGCTCGTCGAGGGCGAGGATCGGCGTCTCTTGCGCGAGGCCCAACGCGATCGCCGCGAGCTGTCGCTCACCGGCGCTCAAGGTTCGTACATCGCGATGCAGTAGATGTGTTGCGCCGACGCGTTCGATTGCCGCAGTGGCGCGTTCGCGATCATGGGCGGTTGGGCCCGATGGCCCGCGACCATGTGGAATGCGACCGAGTGCGACGAGCTCTTCGACGCGTGTGGCGAATGGCAGGGTGATGTCGGAGCTGACGACGGCAACAGATCGAGCAATCGTTTCGCGCGAGAGGCGCTGAATTGGCTCGGTGCAGAGAATGACTTCGCCGCTTGTGGCAGGTACGGCGCCGCTCAGTGCGCGCATCAGCGTGGTCTTGCCCGCGCCGTTTGGACCCACGATGGCGACGCGTTCTCCTGGTCCAATGCTGAGTGAAACGTTGCGCAGGATGGTGGTGCCCCCAAGGTCGACCTGCAGGTTTCGTGCGCCGAGCAGTTCGTAGGGTGCGGTCTCGTTCATAGTGCGTACCCCGCGCGGGCGCGGTGCAGCAGCCAGAGCAGGAATGGTGCGCCGATCAGGGCGGTGATGACGCCCACAGGGACGCCAATGGTGCGGGCGACGGTGTCGGCGAGGAGCAGGAGGAGCGCCCCGCCGATCGCGGAGAGTGGCAGAACGGCGCGTGGGTCGGAGCCGACGGCGAGGCGGGCAAGGTGCGGCACCACGAGGCCCACGAACCCGACGAGACCGGCGAGGGCAACGGCCGAGGCGGTGGCGAGGGTGGCGAGCGCGACGGCGATGCGGCGCTCTCGGCGCACGTCGATGCCCAGGTGCGTTGCCGCCTCATCACCGAGCAAGAAGGCGGCGAGTGCGCGGCCGCGGCGGGCAAGCAGCAGGGTGGCGATCGCGATTGGGAGCGCCGCAGCGGCGAGGCGTGGCCAGGTGACGCCATCGAGACCACCGAGCAGGAAGCCGAAGATGGCGCGCAGGTTCGCACCACTTGCGAGCATCACCAACGAGAGCGCTGCGGCAAGCAGCGACGCAACGGCGTAGCCGACGAGCAGCACACTGGCGATGCGCTCCTCACCGCTGCCGATTCCAGCGATGCGCCAAACGAGTGCCACCGAGGCGAGTGCGCCAACAAACGCCGCAAGCTGCACGCCACCAAGCTCCCAGGCAATGCCGGTGATCGGTGCGAGGAAGGCGATCGCCGCTCCGAGTGCGGCGCCACTACTGGTGCCGAGCACATACGGATCGGCGAGTGGGTTGCGCAGCAGTGACTGGAATGCGGCACCCGACGTTGCCAGCGCCGCACCCACCGCGATGGCAGCAACGATGCGTGGCAGGCGAATCTCCATAACGATCGCGGTCGATCCAGCGCTGAGCTCGCCGCCCACCGGCAGACCGAAGAGGCTCTTGCCAATGATCGCGAGCACATCAAGTGGCGCGATGTTCGCAACACCGAAGCCAATGGCGCCAATCGCCACGACGACGAGCGCCGCGAGCGAGAGGAGCGTGACTCGGCGAACTCCCATGGTTATGGAAGGGTGACCGTTGGGTGCAGCGCAGCGACGATGGCGCGGAACGCCTCGGCGATACGCGGTCCCGGAGTGGAGACAAGGTCGCCGTCGATCGGACGAATCGCACCGTTGACCACGGCCGGAATGGTTCCCCACCCTGGTCGTGCCGATACCGCCTCAGCCGTTACCCCGTAGATGGCATCGCCGAGCAGGATGAGGTCTGGGGCTGCGGTGACGAGTGCCTCGAGGGAGATCTCATAGACTCCGTTCACGCCGCTGCTCACCAGGTTGCCTTGGGCCAGCGCTACCAGCTCGGCGGCATAGTCGTTCGGGGCAAGACCGTAAATGGCCCCGGTGGCATCAATCTCGTAGAAGACGCTGATGCGCGGCTGATCTGCGACGAGGGCTGCGACTGTCGCGATGTCATCCATCGCGGCCTTGACCGTCCCTGCCGCCTGCACGCTTGGTCCCGTTGCGTCGCCAATCAACTGCAGTGTGTCATAGACACCACTCACCGTTGAGGGATCGAGGGTGACGACGGTGAGGTTCGCAGCGCGCAGCTGCGTGACCGCATCGTCGGGGGTGAATCCAGAGCCACCAACGAAGACGAGATCTGGGTCAAGAGCAATGATCGCCTCAACATTCGTGCCGGTGAAGTCCGCAACCTGGGGCCGTGCCGCGAGTGCTGCTGGGAGGCAGGTGCATGCAGCAACACCAACGACGCGATCGCTCAGTCCCCAGGTGGCGAGTGCCTCAACACTTGCGGGGGTGAGGGCCACAATGCGCTGTGGTTCGCTCGCGATCGTGACTTCAACGCTCGCATCGTCAATCACAGTGCGCGGGAAGGGTTGATCGCTGGTGGGAGCTGATGGGGCCGGCTCAAGCGAGTTGGTGACATCTCCGCCACAAGCGCCAGCGACGAGTGCTGCAACAAGCAGCAGTGTGGCGAACAAAAACCGGTGCGCGCGAACGAAAGCAGTCATGCTTCCTCCCTTGCCTCGAGGGCCTAAGCGTTTTATGCCGCGTGTCCGGCGACCGGACTTATGGGAGCCACTCCCAATAACCGTTGCGGGACAGTGCTGGAATTTCACCAGCTTCGCGTCCACGCGGCGTTGCTGCGGGGACTTTATCACCAACGTATTGACCCTGCAAACGCGGCTGATACGCGCCTAATGCGAGAGTGCGCCTCCGCCCTCGCCACGGAGGTAGCATGGTCGGAGCAGTTCTCCTCGCCGCAGCAATCACCCTCACGCCGCCAGCCGAGAGCGCCGCAGTCTTCGCCAATCGCACCTCCTTCGCTGAAGCGTGCACTGGCACCGTGAACACCCAACCTGATCGGCTAGCGCGACAAGCGCGCACCGCACTGTCGGCGCTTGGTTGGGAGGTAGGGGGCGCCGTAGGGCCAACCTTTACGCGCCGCTCCGTGCTCGCGAGCGCGGCGGCGGCCGTCCTCTACGTGCATAGCCACGGCGATCTCTATTGGGATTCGAAGTCCCGCAGTCGTGCAGGTGGCTTCCGCACCGATGCGGATCGCTGTCTTGGTGCGCCGATCGTGTTGCCATCAGATATTTCCGCAGCGCGCCGCGGTGCGCCGGCAGCATCGCTCGTGTATATCTCAAGTTGCCACAACGGTGAACGAGCCTCTCGCCTCCCTGCCGCATTCGGCATTGCCCAGCGTAAGGTGCAAGGTTCTGGAGAGCCCGACAGCTTTTACGTGAGCTACATCGGTACGGCGTGGCAGGGTGCCGCGATTCGTTTTGAACGCGCCTTCTGGCGCGGGCTCCTTGATGGCGCATCGGCAGGTGCTTCGTTTGATCGCGCACTCCTTGTTGCCTACAACCCAGCACACCTCACCCCAGAGTGGTGGGGCGGTTACGGTCATCTGCCACACCCGCCAGCGACGGAGCTCCCCAACCTTGAAGGGCGACGATATGTATAAGGTTCGATGGTCACTCGCGCTCCTCGTTGGGATTGTCGCCGCTTGTGGTGCGCCAAATACAGCAATTGCACCGGGTCGCGTGCCTGTAGCTGAGAGTGCTGGTCTCAGTCTCCGGCCGATCGCATCTATTGCCGCTCTGCTCCTTGAGCCGCTGGAGTTGCGTGGACTTGTTGCCCAGCCATTCAACATGATGCGGAGTGAGGGTGGCGAACAGCGCGTTCGTCAGGTTCTTGTTGGTGTGGGTGGTGTCGAGGTGCTGCGCGTTGAGAGTGCGCTCGACGGGTCACTGCGGTTGATTGCCAAGAGTGGTGTGGCGCTGGAGAGCGGTGGACTCAGCGAGAGTTCGGCGATCGCACGGGCGCTGCGTCACCTGGTGCGGCTGGGCCTTAAAATTCCAGCGGGCGGTCCAGCCGTGCAGAGCGCCGCCGGGCGCACGCTTGTGATCTGGACGCGAGAGGTTCGCGGTGTGCCTGTGCTGGGCGACGGTACGCGCGTGGTGCTGAACGGTGCTGGCGCCCTCGTTGGGATCTCCATCGAAGAGTCACCTCTTGCTGCGCTACCAACACGCATGGCTCGGGCTGATGCTGCACTCCGTGCAGCATCGGTGCTCCTGCCAATCGACGCGTCCGTTGGTGGTGAGCCTGAGCTTGCCTGGGTGCTCCCTACCGAAGCATTCGGTGAGGGGTCAGGCCCACGCACACCACGCCGCCTCGCCTGGCGTGTAAGCGGTGCTCTACGCGATGGCACGCCGCTTGAGCTGCAACTAGATGCGGAGAATCTTGTGTTACTCGGGTGGGATGGGGCGCCGTAGCTGAGAACGGTTAGCCGCGCGCGAGCTTCTCTCCCAGGTGCAGCAGGTCATCACGGAGCTCGGCAGAGGTTGCCTCGGCGTAGACGCGCACGAGTGGCTCGGTGCCGCTAAAGCGTACGAGCAGCCAGCTTCCGTCGGTCGTGAAGAACTTCACGCCGTCGTTGGTGGTGAGCGGTACGGCGCGCACCGCGTGGCTGCCGATGCTGCTCGGTGGCTTGCCGACGAGTTCGGTCGCGAGGCGCTCCTTCACCGCTGGGTAGGCGGCGCGGTCAATGTGCACATCGATGCGCAGGTAGTACGAAGCGCCGGCGATCGAGGCGACGTGATCCATCACGGAGCTCATCGTTGGTCGCCCGAGTGCGCGCTCACGAATCAGCAGGTCGAGCAGGAGCAGGTCGGCGAAGATGCCGTCGCGCTCAGGGAGGTGCATCTTGAAACCGTACCCGCCCGACTCTTCACCACCCATCGAGGCGCCGGTCTCAATCATCTTCGGGCCGACGTACTTGAATCCGACAGGTGTCTCGTGCACGGTGACGTTGTAGCGCTCGCCGAGTCGCTCGCCCATGGAGCTCTCGTTGACCGTTTTTACGATCGGGCTCAGATCCTTCTTGTGTTCGAGCATGTAGTACGCGAGCAGGCCGAAGACCTGCAGCTGATGCAGGAAGACTCCGCGCTCGTCGACGGCGCCAGCACGGTCGGCGTCACCATCGAGGAGCATTCCCATGTCGTAGCCGCCGCCCGCCATGCGCGCGAGGACTGGGTCGATGTGCGGACGAATCGGCTCGGGATTCACACCGCCGAACCAGGGGTTGCGCTCGCTGCGCATCTCGTCGACGACCATGTTGCCGCCCGCCAGGAGTCGACCGATCCAGCCGGCACCAGCGCCGTACACAGGGTCGACCAAGATGCGCATCTTCTGCGCGGCCATCGCCTTCAGGTCAAGGTTGCGCTCAACGAACTTCTTGTAGCCTGGGTACGGGTCGTAGCGCTCCACCAGGCCCGCCGCCTCGGCGTCGGCGAATGGCCGACCGACAAGCTCGGGTCCGCGGGTGCTTGCCACATGCGCCTCGATGCGCTTCAGTAGGTCGGGTCCAGCGGCGGCGCCCGTTGGTGACTTCACCTTGAAGCCGTTATCCATCCACGGGTTGTGGCTGGCGGTAATGACGATGCCCATCGCCGCGCCGCGCATCACCACTTCGTAGGAGGCCATCTGCGTTGGCACATCGGTGCGTGAATAGGCAACGGGAATGCCGTGCGCGAGCAGGATCTCGGCGGCGGCAATCGCAAACTCTTCGGAGCCGAAGCGGCGGTCGTAGGCGATAACGACGCTCTTGGCGGTGGTGCCATCCTCTTCAACAACCCGGGCGACGCCTTCGGCGAGCCGGCGAACGTTCTCAAAGGTGTACTCGTCGCCGATCTTGGCGCGCCAACCGTCGGTGCCGAAGAGGATCTTGGTTGGTTCGCCGACGCCCATTGCTACTCCCTCTCTGATGCGGCGCGCAGATCGCTGCCGCTCATGCGTTCAAGGTCCATCGTCGCTGCACCGTTCGGTTGCAGGGCGATCACCCCATGCTCATTGCTGATCACAATGGTACGCCCCCCTGGCGCATCCATGCGGATCTCTTCGGTTGCGGTGCGTGGCAGCAGATGCGCGCGAAGCTCACCCCACGAGCCGATGTCGCTCCAGCCGCAATCGAGCGGCAGGGTGCGCACCAACCCAGCCGCGGCGGCGGGCTCCATCACAAACGTGTCGATGGGCCCCGCTGGCACGGTGCTGTACTCGCCGATGCCGTTGATCAGCGTTGGTGCGAATTGCTCTAGCGCGGCACGAGCACTGTCGCGGCGCCAGGCGAACGTTCCAGCGTTCCATCGCGCACCCGCGGCGATCAAGCGTTCCGCCTCGTCGCGCTGTGGCTTCTCGGTAAATCGTGAGACGCGCTCGCCGTCGGCGACGATGTAGCCGAATCCAGTCTCGGCCCGAGTCGGCACCACGCCAAGTGTGTAGAGCGCCCCCGCTTCGCGGCTCGCGTGGTCGGCTGCGGCGGCGAGGGCGGTGCGCCAGGCTTCAGCATCGCGCACCGCATGGTCGGCGGGGATCACCAGCATCACCGCATCATCGGGTCGCTCAATCGTTGCGACTGCGAGCGCGACCGCCGCCCCCGTATTGCGACTGACTGGCTCAGCAAGGATGTGATCAGGTGCGATCTGCGGCGCGCACTCGCGCACGAGCTGCACCTGGCTTGCCGCCACCACGATGTAGGTGTCTTCGATTGGCACAAGTGGCGCGAGGCGCTCAAGGGTGACCGCGAGTGGGCTGCGTCCATGCAGGAGCGGCAGGAACGGCTTCGGCCGATTCGGGCTACTTAGGGGCCAGAGGCGGGTTCCGCCGCCACCGGCGAGAACGACCGCGTAGGGTCGACTACTCATCTGCGGCATCGTAGCGTGCGGGCTGGTGGGCAGATAAGGCTGAGGCTGATTCGTGCTCAGCGCCCGAAGAGGCGCCGGAGGATGCGCGGCACCGAGATACCGCTACGGCGGATGACGAGCCGCTCCTCAAATTCGGCCTTCACGCTGTAGCCGAGTGAGGTGTAGACGGCGATGGCGGCGGCGTTGTCACGCTGCACATTCAGCACCACCTCATCGCAGAATCCGAGCAGGGCATCGGTCACCGCTGAGGTGTTCGCATGCGCGTAGCCGTTGCCGCGCGCGCCAGATGCAGTCAGCACGTTGCCCACTACGGCGATGCGCTCGCGTCGACCGACCACATGGGTGCCCGCCGCCGCGACCAACTTGCCGTTGCGGTGAATGCCTCGATACACCCCCTCGGCAACGGCGAGTGGTGGGAGCCATGCGGCAAATCCCAGCTGGTAGAGGTGATTCAACGCTGGTGCGTCAGATGGGATGAGCGGCACCACGAGTGCGGCGGCGGGGCCGGTGTACGGCACGAACTCGGCGCGCGTGAGGCCCATGCGCAACATGGGGTTGATCTTCTCCGTCTCGTAGGTGAGATCAAGGACGGGGTTCCCGCCGATCGGCGTTGGTACCCAGGCGGCGCGCGGACGAATCCCGTGCTGCAAGATTGTGGCGATCCCCTCTGGCTCGCCGTACAGATGGAGCGGCTGCGGTGCCCACCCCGAATACTCCATGCCGAGGGCAATCGGTGTGGTGCCGCGTCGCGCGACAAAACAGCGGGTGCGCGGAAACTCACCATCGTCAAGATCGGCCAGCGCATGTGCGGTGATCCAACGGTCACCAGTGATGAGTGATCGCACCAGCTCACGATCGCGCGTCGCCGAAACCTCAATCGGCGTCGTGCTCATCAGTCGATCAGCGTGATGCCGTCAAGTGCCAGAAGTTCAACGCGTGGTGCGGTGATCTGCACGCCACTCGTCACGCCACGGGCAGCGAATGGTGCACCGCGTTGCGCCGCCGCGCTGTTCACCGCCTCAACGCGCTTGGTCAGTTCAGCGCCGCTCATGTCACTCGCCGCGGATCCAGCGATCAGATAGACCGGCACGCCAGAGAAGAGTGCGGCGGCGGCAAGGCCAACGCCCCCCGCCGGAACCACCGCGTAGCCGGCACGGCTCACCGCATCACTACCGAGGATCAGTGCGCTAATCGGACCATCGGCGTTCGCGATCTCACTCGCAAGTTGACCGTCTTCGAAGAGTCGCGGGGTGAGGCCGGCGCGTACTGCGTCGGCGGCGTCGATGGCGCCGAGTCGCGCTGCGCCGAGCACATCAACCGTGGGTCCGGCAGCGATCGTGATCGTGCGCACCCCAAGGTGGCGCAACGCCTCATGTAGCGGGGCGAGATCGCCCCAGGCGGTCGCGCCGAGGCCAGGCCCGCTGGCGATGGTGGCCCCACGAGTAAGGCCTCCCCGCTTCAGCATTTCGGCGATGCGTTGGCCGTAGGCGGCGCGCTGGCCGAGCTGCGTTGCGGCTCGCGTGGCGATTGCCGCATCGAGACTTTCATCGCCTAAAGCAACGGGCAGGAGTGCATCGAGTTCGGCGTGCAGTGAGCCGGCGAGCGGTGCGGCGTTCCGAAGCGCAGCGGCGGCGGCGTGCAGGCGCGCAACGCGACCACCCGCCGATCCAACACTGGCAAGGGCGAGGGCGAAGGCGGCGGCAAGGCCGCGGATCGGACCAGGCGCGATCGCATCAACGGTCAGGAGTGCCGCGATGCTACTCGCGCTCGTGGCGCGGCGTTCAGCAATCACGGCGGGAAGAGCGCGAACATCGAGCACGATCACGGCGCCCTCTTCGTCGCGAATCGGCGAGGCGAAGGCTGGCTCTGGCGCGGCGGAACCCGCCTTGATCAACCCCGCATCACCTGGCATGTCGAGATGCGTCTCTGCAGCGCGTCGACGCGTTGGCTCTGGGCCCGATTCGCGCGTTGACCCTTGCAGATCGTTTGTGATGGACTGCGCCTGACCGCGGAGTGCGCCCAGCGCACCGAAGAGTGAGCCGGCGGTCGCGGCGCCATCGTTGGCGATGCTGCGAAGGAAGGATCTGCGATCGTTGACAGGACGTTTCGCCATAGCGGCGACTAGAAGGCGATGATCGCCGAGACGATGCCGTCTGGGAGTCGCTTGCGACCACCGAGGGCGGGGAGCTCTGCCAAGAAGCTGATGCCAACCACTGAGGCACCGAGCTGCTCAACGAGTTTCACGGTGCCGGCCACTGTGCCGCCGGTGGCGAGAACGTCGTCAACGATCACCACGCGCGCACCCTTCTGCAGGGCATCGCGGTGAATCTCAAGCACGTTCTTGCCGTACTCAAGGTCGTACTCCACCGAGATCGTTTCGGCGGGGAGTTTGCCGAGCTTGCGTACCGGCACAAAGCCAACACCAAGGGTGGCGGCGATCGGTGCGCCAAAGATGAAACCACGGGATTCGATGCCGATGATCACGTCGGGCTTCAGCCCACGGATCGGTGCCGTCATCGCCTCGAGGGCGGCGGCGAAGGCCTCACCATCCTGCAAGAGGGTGGTGATGTCACGAAAGACGATCCCCTTCT
>Ga0315909_10005963_pt1 | contig 13862 bp, 12 predicted proteins | sample LakEriMetagenome_11_FD_203527 | JGI IMG/M metagenome (GOLD analysis project Ga0315909, IMG submission 203527) | Freshwater fungal communities from buoy surface, Lake Erie, Ohio, United States - Buoy 2 MA125 | ecosystem: Environmental > Aquatic > Freshwater > Lake | place: USA: Lake Erie, Ohio...
ACTCCGGACTTGCACTTGCACGACCCTCGATAACGTGGATGCTATTGAGTGATTGCATTGGACCAAGCCCAAGCTCACGCCCATACAAAACACAAGCCAACACACTTTCGGGTTTGCCTTGCATTGCTTTCGGTGTAAATGGAGTTTGATGCACACGTTGCGCCAACTTCCATGTACCTTCGTAAAGATCTAATTCGCTCATTGTTCCTCCTAAATAATTGTGATTGTTTGTCTGCCGTATGTTGTCTCAGAGAATTTGTCGATAGGGACATCGATCTCTTTAAGTGCGGTCACGCGCCAACCGAGAGATGCCGTGAATGGCAAAACCGCTTTGAGTGTTTGGATAAGTGTGAACACATTTTCCAAAGCAATCTCACCGGTGTACTCAGGGTCAAGTGTTGACCTAACAATGTGCTGCAGTAAGTTTTCGCTATCCCACTTGCGGCTCGTAGTTGAACGACGCTCGATAACTCCGAGCCCCTCAGCGACTACCTTTTTATCAGGCAGGTGTGCGGCACAGTCATCTTCGATTGATCGGATCAACACATCAAGTGCTGCTTTCATTCCCCGGAATGCTTGCAAGCCATGTGCAAGCCCTTCCCAGTTTCCAGCCTCAGCCAACTCGGCACGCAAGTCGTCTGCATCAAGGCACATCCTATTGAATACTGCAACCACGGTGTCGGTTGACGTAACAATTCTTGGTGACTCAATTTTTAGGTTATTGATTTCTAATTCGTTACTCATATTTCTCCTTGTCTATTTGTTTATCCTCGGTAGCTTCCACTACCACTGGTTCTCCATTGCCTCCAGGGATCACCCCCGTTTTGCAAAGAATAATTGTAAAGAGCTCTAGCAGCCTTCATATTAGTAAAGGGGTGTAACAAGTCGGTTGACTTCTTAATGATGTTGCGATCCCTCAAATACGTAATCCACGAATAATTGTTGATCTGAGTCAAGCCGTAGTCAATTGACCACACGCTCCCGTCTGCACGTCGGTTGTAGCCAACGGACTTCGGGTTGCAACGTGACTCTCTGTAAACAATCTTGTCGAGCTTGGGCAAGTCTTTCTTGGTGAACCCAGCTTGTATAGCTATAGCAATTGCTTTCGGGCATTTGAATCCATCTGCTTTGGCGTGTGCCGGAGATTGGATAAATGCCAACATGGTTAAAGCACCACAAATAATGCGTTTCCTCATTAGCGTTCCTTTCTAGGGGTTTTAATGCGCTTAACTACTACTCGGTCAAGGTGAATATCCCTGAACGATTTGCGTGTCGGCGTACCTCCATAAAGGCAGACACTTCCGTCGGTGTTCATGTGATGAACAATCCACTCACCGTGCAAGTCTTTGACTCGAACAACGGTGCCGTAAATTAGTTGTATGGTATTTTCCATCAACGATCTCCCAATGCGTTAGCGGATACATTCCCGTAAGGGTGAGATTCACCTTAGCCGAGCAAAACTCTCAAGGCAACCTTTAATGTTTTATTTTAATGTATTTAATTTGTAGAGAGTAATACGGTTTCTCTTACCATACCTACCGGTATATAAATAACGTGATCGTAAAACCCGTCCGGTGTATAGGATTGCGCGATTGTGACATGATTCAACTTGCCTCCATCGGATACCGGAATAAGAAAACCACATGTTTTGACAATGTGTTCTTCGTTATCATCATCTAGCTCAGCCCAATGCCCTGCCCCCGCATGAGCATCAGCCCACGACACAAGCACAAAACAAAAATCAGTCAAGCCACAAGACATGTTCACTCGTAACGCGGGCTTTTTCAGGATCGATAAAATGCAATCTTTGTGATGGCCGGCCAACCGCTGCAACAAACTCTCTGGCATATTCGTTGTGACTCTCTGGTGAGCCAGTAACAAAAATGCGGCCACCGTTGCTCATCGTCAATGACATCGGTGTGTGCCAATGGCCCATGTAGCAATCGTGAAATGGCTCAATAACGCCGGAGCTCCAAGCACTTACTTTGCGGAGGATGCCGAACGCCGGAGTGTTGCCACCAAAGCTTTTAATTTCATCACCATGTACCAATAAGCCATTGTAATTTCCAATCTTAAATATTTGATACCAATCAGCACTCATTTGGAACGACACGTTTTTGAGGTGTGAACAACCCTCGGCTACAATGCCATAGGCGATTGCGTCGATGTTGTCGTTTGCTGGCATCTCACCCTTGCGACCAAGGCGACCGTGGTTGCCGTACTCACACACCACTTTCACATTCTTAAAATTAGATGCAAGGGACGACACGATGTACTTCATTATTCGCGCTGCTTCAAAAAGCTGCTGGTACAAGTACGCCTCGACTTCATACACCTGCCCGGGGAAAATACCAAGACCCTCCACCATGTCGCCACCAAACAAGATGACTGCGTCGTTGACCGGGTGATCGGCTCGTTGTATTTCTGTAATCGCCAACATCTTTTCGACAACCTGCTTCATGCGCTGGTCAAGCGTAGAGATACCGAACGAAACAGTTTTCTTGCCGAGCTGCCAGTCGGTTGCATGCAACAACGCCACCTCGCTCTTTTGTTTGGAGCGTTTAGGTGGCGTGTAAACAGTTGGTTTAATTCTCGGTTGCCCGATTGCCGCATCTTTAGCCGCTCTGTAAACCGCTTCGACTAAGTCGTTGGTGCGAGTCTTGGCGCGCAACTCACGCAAGTGGGCAGCTTTAAGAGCTTTCTGCAAATCTTCTATATGAGACTGCAATTCATACTCATTAAGATTTTCGGTCATTGCGCCACCTCCTCAAAGTGTCGTGGCTTACGCCGATGTTTCTTTTCCTGAGTACCGAAGAAATTGCCGCGATGGGAATAGCGTGGTTATCCAAAGCAACAAGAAATTCATCTTGTTCTTTTTTGTCGCCAAGCTGGTCCATCGTTTTATGAAAAAACTCCCAGCGCTTTTCAGGCTTGCAGTTTGTTTCCGCGTTGATTTCATCCAATAATCCCATGTTCCTCCTTGGGTATGGTTTTAGTGTAGCAAATTACCCGGCTTCGTAGTCGATAACATCGTCAAATTTGACATTCCTGTCCTCGGGGTACCAATACTGCGTGTTAACTCGATACTTGGGTCGATCGCCGTATTCGGGCATGTCGACAGTAAAGCTCGGATCAATTACCAGCATTCGGTTCCCGGGCAGCGAGGCTAGGCAGCCACAATCCAGCCAAATAAAGTTGAAGTGCTTATGTTGGTCCGGAGTGCGGGAAAAATGGTCGTTATATGGAGCGGCAGTAAACCAATAGCGACCATGCGTCCATGTGCCATCACCGAGGTAGCACCTTACGCGGATCTCGGACAAGGCTTTGTATTCATGTGTTGAGAAGTCCTGGTCGTAGCATGACCAAACTTGCAACGTCGACAAGTGGTGTGCCGAACTGCATTTCCTGTCTCGTAAGTTAAAAGCCTGAACAGGCAGATGCTGCACCAATGCCCCATTGTTTAGCAATACGGACAAGCCCCAGGCCCTACCGGGCAAAGCGGATATACCATATATAAGGCATTCTTTTGGTGGGTCAGTTAGATGGCTTTCAAAATCATAGAGATACGCTTGGTTTACGTAAGCGTACATTGGCCTTGGGATATCCGAGATGTGTGTTGCCATAGTATTAGCCTACCGGCTTGACTAGTTGAGCGCGTCGCTTACAGATCGGTAGAGCCTTGGTATGGCTCCGGCGGTGCGGTTTTTAGCTTCCTGTCGGCAATAACTTTTTCAGCCATTTTTCTCATATCCGCCCAAAATTCAGGCCCCGGGATTTGGTCAAGGGGGATTCTATCGGGAGTAAAGGTAGTAGCGCTAGTTATGAATTTCATAAACTCATCAGGCGACATTGATGCCCGGGCTTGCTCCACGGTCTTTGGACCAAATTTAGTAATAGCTTGATCCAAGATCCCAGTTACGGGAGTAATTCCTCTTGCTCGAGCAGCTTTTGCCATTGCCCTGTTTTGCGCCATTATGCGCATGGGGGTTGGGGATGGGATCGACTCGAGCCCCGACCAACCTTGCGGTGTTGGGGGTTTGTAGGTTGGATTGACCATTTCCGCATCCCTCATTAAATAGGCGCGGTCAACGTCCGACAACGGGACCGGAGGCATTTGAACTTCAGCATAGAATGGAACTTCGTTCAGTTCCGGTCTGCGAGAACGCAAATTTGCACCGGTCAGTATGTCTTTATAAACGTCAGGGATGGCTGGCGGTTGACCAGGAATGCCCGAATTAATTGCAGGTAACGATTTATCGTATTGGAGAACAAAATCAGAATAAGAGCCGTCGTAGCCTGCTGCTTTTGCGCGATTCCAAATATTGTAGCTATCCCCTGGTGTAACGGTAGCGCCTAATCCTGGTCTTACGTCAAGGATCACTTGACTTCCTATGTCTTTTTGCCAAGCTTTAAGTTTGTCGGCAGTATACACATCTTCAATAAAGTTGCCATCTGCGTCTTTCATAGAAGCGTTTCTTGGAATTCGATAACTTGAACCTGTACGAAAGTCCATTGGTTCACGCAACATTCCGTAAGTGTCGCCACCTAGATAACTTTCAATAGCTTTTCTTTTACCTTCGTAGGGATTGGAAACTCCAGCTTTATCGGCAAGTTGCTGGTTAACGCCGCGATAGCCAGAAGCTCCAGCTAGATTGGGGTTATATTCTCCAGATTTCAAAACACTAGGCAATTGCGAACCCTGCATTTGGATACTTGCTAGGGTTTGGTCCGGGAGCAAATTCAGTTCGTTCTGCATGCGCCTCAGTGCTTCGGCGTATTGAACAGTTGCCGCATTCCTTGGCAACATCTGTCCATTTGAAAGCATCATATTGTTAAAACGGGGAGCGGTTGTTCTTGCGGCAGCAGTTTCGGCTATTGCCTTGTTGGTTGCATTTCTGACCATTGCGTTAGCCAACGCCCCTTCGGGAAGAAAAGGGGTGACCGCGTCAGCCAGCGCCAAACCGCCGCCAAGTCCGGTGTTTACCCTCTCCATTGGCGACAAGCCCGAGGTTGGGTCGAAAGCGTTTGGCAAATTACGGATCGGATCATAAAAGGCTGACTTGGCCTCCGACCCAAGGCGCTGCACGGTTTCTACAGGGTTGGTGACTATGCGCCCAACTTCCTGCCCAGCATCAGCAATAAAACCGCCGATCTTGTCAAAGAATCCGCGTTTCTTTTTTTGAGCGGTCATTTCCGAAGCTAGACGGGTGACAGGTTTATCGGCCATCAGCAATCCCACTTTCGCAATGCCTTATTAATACGGCTGTTTGGATCTCGACGGGTCTTGGCGCTTGCCAGCTTTCGCTTAGCACCTTCCATGCGCGCACAAAATGATTCGCGTCGAGCTGCTGCCGACTTGCTCTTAGCTGCTTGGGCGCGGCTTACGGGAGGCTTAAGCTTGCCACCGGTTGCGCTGTTGTAGGAGGCGCGACCTTTCGCGTTCAACCCGCCTTCGGGGTTCTGCCCCTCCTTGCGCTGCCATGCAGGCGTAGCCATTAACGCATTTTGCGCAAACCGTGCGCGCGTCTTTCGGATCGCTTTTCAGACCAACCCTTATTTTCCATGCGAGTTTCTTCAGCTTCAACATACGGCTTCTCACCTTTTTCATGCTTTTCGGCTTTCTTTTTGGCAAGAGCTTCTTTTGGCTTCATCATTATTTTTTCCTGCTTGCTGCGGCGTTGTCTATAAGATTTGGATATGGTCGCCCAGCCGCTTTAGCGCTTCTTTTAGCGGCAAGCAATTGTGCTGGGCTGAGTTTAGTGGATTTTTCTTTAGGGTTTTTTGTATCCCAAAACGGTTTCTTCACCAGGGACTCTTTTCTTTAATGGGACAATTGTTATTCGCAGACCAGCTTCGGGACCGAGAACGGGACGTTTGAATGTTATTTGCGGTAAAATATCAGGAGTATCATCCGATAATACCCCAGCATCTACTATTCCATCAATGGCAGCCTTTGCGGAGGGAAAGCAAGCCCCGGTGTCTTGCCAGCGCCGGTTCTCAAGTATCGGCTCAACAATGATCTCGGCAGCTTCCATGTGAGGAATCTTGGCTATTAGGGCTGCTTGAGTGAAGCCATCGCGCCACCATTTAGTATCGTTCACCCGGGCCCGGTAGTGTTGACTACGTTCTTGATTAAGACTTACTGGCCTTTTGCCAAACAGGACTAACGTGTAGGCCTTTTTCAAGGCTTCATGATTTCGTATCTGAGGCGAGCCTGCTGGTTCTCTATCAAGCGAAGGCGCTGCTGGATCTTCATTTCCTGTACTTGTTTAGCAGACATGATTTCCCTTCCCGGAACGTTGAACAAGCTTAGCAATGCGTTTGTCCGACCGCCCACTTCAGGGACAGGGATGTTCGTGCCGGGAACGGTACGAGTTGCGCCAGTCCCAAACCTCTTTAATGGGCCGGTTTGTATGTCCGTAAAAGGCACATCTGCAGACGGCAAGAGGTTGGCAACCTTCTTGAGCAATGGGAAAGTTTGCATACCAAAGCCAGCAAACTCGCCAAGCCTTTGCGCGCTAAATGGGTTAGTAAGGAGTCCTTGGTTTACCTGGAATCCTTGTTGGTCGTAAGCGCCGGAGCCGGTTGGCCTGCTTACTTCCTTCAATTGTGTCAAGTCAATGCCGACAGTTCCTGCGGAGATGAGGCGTGGCGATGGGCCCAAGGTGCGCATTGCGGGGCGAATGTCTCGATCAATTACAAAGCTGCCAATCGGGCCGTTGAAAAAGTCATTCCATTGTGAAGCAAAGGCAAGGTTGGTTACACCTTCGCCCAAGATAGCCCCAACTGGGTTTTGAGCTAGCCAGTCATAGATGTTGAAATCGTCGTCGTAAGCCATTGTGCCCAAGTACATGTGCCACATGATCTTTGCTGGGTCATCGTTTGCTACTTTCATGAAGAACTTGTTGATGTGCTTAATCCATGCGTAGAAAGTAACGTGCGGAAGAACCACTCGACGCTCGTACGGCGTTAAGTCAAGCCAGTCACCGAGAACGTCGTTTGCCTGGTTGATCGTGTCCCAAAAAGCTTGAGACAATTTCTGCCCTGCAGGGTCCGTGCCGAGGGCGAGCTTGTGCTTTGGAAAGTCGTTGATAGTAAAGCTTGAGTTTGTCTCGGCGTTGTATTCGTCTAGTGCTTTTTGGAAAGCGGTCATGAAGTAAGCCTGGCGACCAACGCGGTTGATTGCTTCGTTCAATCGATAAGAGCTCTGCTTGAAAGTGTCCCATGCCTTAAACGGCACGCGCACACCAGGGATGCGTTGCGTAAGCGGGACCTTCTCGTCGGGCGTAATGCCGCGCAGAACTTGTTGGCGGTCGGTAGCCAAACCCACGTCCTGTAGACCGCTTTGTCCAAGGAATGCTCCCAGCTCACCAATCTGCCTGTTCTCGGTTGCTCTAAAAATGTCGGTAAAGCCACCGCCGTAGTTTTGCTCGAAAGCAATCCTCATGTTCTTTGCAAGTTCACCAAGCGGGATGTCCGTGGCATGCGCGGATGTCAAGATTCCGATTGCGTCGCCAATTTGCCAAGTTAAAGAGAAAGGCAGTACAGCGTTCTTGAGCACTGTCGTAGCTTTTTTCGTCCAACGGAGATACGCGCCAACCGCAGCAGGGTTGAAGTAAGAGGTTCGACTGGCAACTGATTCGCGCATGTACGTTGGCAAGTACCTTGTCGCTCCGTCGACTTTGTTGACATAGACACCAGCTTTAATGTCGCCGGTCAAGCCTTGGTTGGTTTCCCATCCACGGTTAACCATTTGCTCGTCAATAAGAGAGCCAAGGTTTGTTGCTACTGCATCTTTGAAAGCGAAGTCTCGGTTGACTCGCCCAGGAGCGTAGTCGCGCTCCCTAATTGCTTTTTCTTCAGCTTGTCGTGTCAGGTCATCAATCAGCTCTTGGCCGAGAAGCGCCGCTGGGGAAGTGCTGAACCCGCTGTGCATCAAGAACTTGATGGTTTCGTTTTGATCCATGCCTCGACGGGCAGTTACGATTCTGTCGGCTAGTTCGCGCAAAGAGTAAATTTCACCCGACGTACCGGCACGATAATGAGACATACGTAGTCTTTGCTTGCCGCTGATACCGGGGTCGATTGTTCGCGTTGCACCTTTTGTGCGTGCCTTCATCTCTCCGGCAGGAACGTAGCCAAAGCCCCTGGTGCTTGGTGCATAGTCGTAGCCGGAGGTGAGATCAGGGCGACCTTCCATTGCGGCGCGCATAGGCATGGTGAAGGGGATGCTTTGGGCCCTGGCCATGTTCGCTTCATTGATAGAAGCAATTACTGCCTGGCCGCTCGGGCTGTCAATCTCGGCAGGTGCGACAACGCGAGGGCGCAGGCGGTTTCCGGTAGCGGGGTCAAGCGGCGCTTCAATATCGTTGATCTTGGTCAGACCAGGCTGAGTAATTATCTCTCGGTTGACCCTGGCTTCAAGGTTATTGATCCGCGCTTGCTTATCTTGCAATTCTAAATTCTTTGCTGATTCCTCAACACGCAGCTTCGTGAGTTTTGACTCGGTGTTCTGCATTGTCTGAAGAAGTGTTGCCCGCTTGCCTTTCACTTTGGCTAGGTTTGCTTCAGCGTCAAGCAGGTCCTTGGGGAACGGGAGCCCCTTGGGGCCCTCGAGAGCCAAGCGATCAAAGTTGGCTTCAGGCAGGTTGCCAAGAACCTGTGCGTCGGTCTTGACTGTTTCTGCTACATACTTGCGTACTGCAGCAAAAGACTTGAACACCATTGTCATGTTTTCAAAAGGCAACCCATCGCTGCCAATGCGCTGCAGGTGGTGGTCGTAAAGGGTTTTCCCACGAGTGCTCCTGCCGCGGACAACCTCTATGGACTTATAACTACGGGTACCGGTATCGATGTAGGCATCCCCGCCAATGCGCGACCAGTTCTCCTCCTTGAGAGGGTCGACCTTGACGGGTGTTGGGTTAGATATTTCGGCAAGTGTTTTTAATTTAGCCGCGTCCATCTTAGACAAAGCGGTTTCAAGATTTGCTTGTTGGATATCACGCTGCCTAAGCGCTTCCTCGTAATACTCCCTAGGCGTAAGATTGTCGGGGTTTTGCGGGAGCTCCATACCGGCAGCATTAACAACAGCATCAGTATTTATGTCAATGCCGTCTTTTTGGTAAAGAGAAGAAACCTTTAGAGATTCCCCGTACCAGTTCCCAGTACGTTCGTAGTAGTCAATGGCGTTGTCAATGCCCATGATGACTTGTTCTATGTCAAAAGCTGCAATAGCTTCTTTTACGTCGGCGGAACTTGTCCTGCCTTTCATTTTATCAATTTTAGAAATGCGATCAACAATGGCTTTTTGAGCCACGCCCAAATTCTCTCGAGCGGTCGTTAACTTTGATTTTGTTTCAGCTAAAGCACTCTTGACCGAATTCCATGCTTCCTGTAGCGGAACATCAGCCAATTTTGTTTCTTGAAGTTTTAGCCTGACTTGAGAAAATTCTTTTTTGAAATCTTTGTAGAATTCTTTAACCGAGCTAGCTCTAGTTCTGTCGGTTTTACTTGCCCCAATCTCAATGCCCATCTTTTTAACAAATGTTTGCGCTCTTTCAAGATATACAAAAATTTGGTTTTCAAGAGTTAGTCCCCATTCTTCGGAAAGGATTGGATTTGTTGCAGCATCTTGCAAAAACTCCATTCCTGAAATGTCTATATCCGGAGTGCCCCAATTTGTAAATTGGTTAAGATAATCCTCGAAAACTACTGGTTTAATCTTTATTTGGGGCCCACCCCCATAAGATACTAATTCAAATTTTACTCCCCGGAATTCTATAACCGCATACGGGACTACTCCAGAACGCGATCCAGGGCCAGATCTCCCAGTTCTAAATAATTCTTTTATTCTTTTTGCATCAAACTCTACGATGACTGGGCGCGCTCCAGGGTTTGCCACTGCCTCTTTTACAAATTTGTCATAAATGTCGTAAATTTGTATAGCGTTTTGTAATCCTTTAATGGCCCGATTTGATTCGACCACAAATTCACGCATCTCGTCTAGATTTGCGGCTTCAATTGATCGCTGTTCTTCAAGGTCGTTAATAGTCTTTTCAATTACTTTCGCAATATTGCGAGCTTCGGCTTCCGGCATCAGCGCTATCACGTCGGCAATTTTTGAATTCATCGCCATTTGCGCATCGTCTAGGTATTCGTTGGCCGAATCAAGCAATTCGTCAATGCTGTTGTATTTAAGTTCAGCGTCTTGGATGCTTCGATCAAGCGACTGCATTCTGTCTTGATATTCTTTTTCGGTTATTTGTTCATTTTCAAAAGCACTTTCGACAACGTCCACTTGCTCCTGAAGAAATTCAATTTGTTCTGTAGCTTTTGACCTCTCATTAGCAAGGTTGTCAACCACCAATTCCACCCGGGCAACGTAATCACTTATTTGGTTGAGCACGTCGTACTTAGGTCCGAAAACGGTTGATTGCTCTAGATCTTCGGGAAGATTAGCCATGTCCTCCTCGATGGCTGCGCGTATTGGGGCAGCGTCAACACCCTCAAGGCCCAGCAAGGCTGCAATCTGCGCGCTCTTGTTGTGTAGCGCGTCTTTGGCATCGATCAGATCTTGCGCTGACTTGTCGATACCATTGACCTTTGTTTGCATGTCATCGACAAGTTCGTCCATCTTTCCAAGGTTGCCTTGGATTTCTTCTAGCGAAACGACTTTCCCGTCGATAACCGTGTTTTGTTGTTGCGCAGCAACCATCTCGTCATACTTTGCTCGCAACTGATCACGCAGTTCCTGAGCGCGCTCCAATGCTCCAGGAATGCGCTTTGCACTTTTGGGTAGGTTGCCATTCTTGTCGGGGAACACTTCGCGGCCACGGTTGTTAACCCACATGCCTTCAATTTCTTTTAATTGATAATGAAGCTTGAGAAGGTTGCGCTCGTACGAAGCAATCTTGATATGGATGTCAGTAAGGTTCTTGCCAAGTATTTTGGCTTTCCCGTTTAGAGCTTTCAGAGACTTAAGAGCATTGTTAACAAATCGCGCCGGGATGCGTGGCAAGGAACCGGGCTGAGGATTCCTAAGCAAATCGTCGACAGTAGGAATTCCGGTGGCATTTGGGTCGCCGGTTCTAGGATCAAAGTTGTGTGGGCCACCTTCAGGTGGTGGAGTACCCATAACCGTCTGTGCTGCCTTTTGCTCAAACCATGTTCTCATGGCTCGGACTTGTTCAATTCGGTTACGCATTGTTGCTGGCCAAATGCTTGCGTCACCAGAAACGGAATCTGGGGCAGCTTCAACCAAAACGGCAAGCCAGCGAGTTCTTACTGGGTCATCAATAGCAAGGTCAGCCAAACCATTCTCAAGAAGCCCGTCCATGATTGTCACTAAATCATCTGCGCCGGCAGCCTCCAGCGCCTTGCGAAGTCGGTCTATCTCGGGAAGCGGCAAGTCTTGGTATGGGTCAAGAGGATTGTCAACGCCGTAACCCTGGCGGCTTGGCTCGGAGATATATGTGTCTATGATTTGATCTGTTGCCTGGACAATGAAGTCCACGCGGTCACGAGTGTTTGGATTCTCGACCTTGTTCTCCATAAAGTCCAAGGCAAGACGGAGGCCCTCAAGCGAAACGTGAAAGTCAGGGTGCTCGTTGACGTTTGACATTCTGCGCCACTCCTCAAGAGGAATTTCCGGCATAGCGCGCATTGCGAAGTGAATAGTCGCAGCTATTCCGTTTCGCAAAGCAAAAGCGGCTTCTTGTTCGTAAGGCTTAACTTCTCCGTCTGTTTCAAAATGCGGAGGTTTTGTAATTGTGTCCACAACAGCGTTTTGTATTTCCGACGTGGTTGTTTCCTGGCGACGCAACTTATCTTTTGCCCACTGCATAACAGTAGGCCGTTGGATAATGATTGGTTTGCCCTGGTCGTTCAGTACTGCATTGCCGAACTCATCTCGCACGGGTGTGCCAAAGAATTGGTTAGCCCTGTCAGCGGTTCTACGAAAACCGCTTGCGGTATTGGTTGTGCTGCCTTCTGCATCGAGTTTGTCAGCTTGTGCACGCAGTCTGTCTGCGAATGCGCGGCCAGCATAGTCGGTCAGGTATTTAGCCCCCCTGAACCCATAGATATATGGATACATAGGAGCAGCAGCCACTTTTTCAGTGGCTCGCGTAAAGCCTTTAACTGTTTGAACGGTGTTTGAGCGCTTAACCATTTTTGCGAGAGCAGCTTCTCGGGCAGCAGCTTGAGCAGCAGTAGCTGCGGGGGCCTCATCAAACGCGCCAATTTTCGTAGCGTCTTTTGTTGCTTTAATTAAAGCACCTCTAAACCCGACGTTTGCAATAGAACCAGCCAGGGAAACGTTTCCAAAATCTTCAATAATGAAAGGCGCTGGAGATTCACCAACGGCAAGAGCTTTTGTTATGCGGTCAGCGTTTTTGATAACAAGCTTGCCATTGACAACTTTGCGCTTGTTGCCTTCCATCTCAAACTCGGGACCGCCGGTTAGATACTTAAGATCTTTGTAGGTGTCGACAAAAGACTGGCCCATTGCTTCGCCTTCTTTTGTAAGGAAAAGACTAGCAACCGGTATTTTACTAAGGGTTCCGCCACCCTTAAATGTTTTAGAAAATTCGCTAGGTGTTCCACCGAGAATACCGGTGCCAGCTTTTACCATGCTTAAAACTCCCGAAGGAGCCAAAGCAGTTAAAATGCCTAGAGTTTTAGGGGTCTTTTTAAGCGCGTTCCAAAGATCAGCCTTGGTTATGTCAAAGTCTGTTTGTTCTACTGTCGGCTCAAAGGACCCACTTGCTCCGGATTGGCCCTTAGTGCCCGTATCCGCGATTGGAGCAAGCGCAGGCTGTGATTGTTTAACTGGTTCCGGGGCAAATGCGGCCAGCTCACTTAGGGCGGCAGCACCGGGACTGACTGGAGCCGGGGTGGATTTTGTTACGCTGCGTGGGGGCTTAAGCATCAGGGATTGTCAAATGTCGGGACACCGGTTGCGTCAGCAATAGCTGCAGCCATTCCCTTGGCTTGAGTAGTGCTCGAGGAAGCTAGGCGCATGGCAAGGTACCCTAAGATAACTTTTCCTGCTTGAGTTGTCTTTGGATCATTAGCAGCTGCTACGGCTTTTTCGTACAGAGTATCAATTTCACCCGCCTTAATAAAATTATCAACGCCTTGCTTGGTCTTTACCCAGCCGGGATCATTTACAACGTCGTACAATTGTTGATCAGTCATGCTGGTAGCTTGCTTCATTTTTGAGGTGCTGAAACCAAGAGAACTTTCAATTTTTGCAGCGCGTGTCAACGCATCCTGGTCGCGTACGTACTTGGTATCCTCTCGAGTATTTTCCAAAGCAGTTCTTGCATCGGCGGTAGCCTGGCGAGCAACATCAAAGGGCATCCCGGTCCTAGCCATCGATTGAACATCTTGGTTAATGTCGTACTGCTCAACATCAAATTCAGGGGTAAACATACCGGCAGCAATTGATGGGTTAAGTCCGTACTTCTTGGTAGCCAAAGCGCGGGCAAATTCATACATTGGTGTTTGCAAGATGTTTGCAGAAGTGTCAAGCGAGTTGCTGATTTGCGGCAACAGGTTGCCCATGTAATCCTGGTACTCCTGGATCTTTTGTTCTTTGACTCCGGGTGGCAGGTCTACGTTGGTTTGAAAAGTTGGCATGCCGTACATGCTTTGTGCGTTGTACTTGTTGTATTGGTTCGTAGCAAGGGTGCCAAGATCTTCAGCAAAAGCTGTGGCCTGGTTGTAGGACTGGACGGCATCGCCTTCGATGGCTTTCTGCATGTCGGCAGCTGTGTAGTAACCAGCGTACTTACCCTTGCTCGACAAGCCCTGGTTAAGCATCGCCGGTGTAGTGGTCAAACCTATGTCGCTCTGAAAAC
>Ga0315909_10005964_pt1 | contig 13862 bp, 11 predicted proteins | sample LakEriMetagenome_11_FD_203527 | JGI IMG/M metagenome (GOLD analysis project Ga0315909, IMG submission 203527) | Freshwater fungal communities from buoy surface, Lake Erie, Ohio, United States - Buoy 2 MA125 | ecosystem: Environmental > Aquatic > Freshwater > Lake | place: USA: Lake Erie, Ohio...
GGTCATAGTTTTGATATCGCACGTCAGGGCTACGTAAATTTTCTAACCGATCATACTTTCATAAAGAATGCCGACAGTTCCGAGATGGTGGATGCTCGACGAAGGATGCACAACCGATCTTTCTTCGCAGATCTTGCTCAACAAATTTCAGATCTATGTGAGGATGTGCTCACAGATTCTCCCGCCCCAATTGTCGTTGAACCGGGTGGGGGAACGGGCTTCTATGCGAATGCGGTGGTGGAGAGGTTCAACACTGCTGCGGCCTTGAGTTTTGACATCAGTACTCATGCAGCGAAAGTGTGTGCGCGGCAATCTGAGCGTGTTGCATCTGTTGTTGCCGATGTGTGGCAACGGTGGCCAATTGGCCACAATAGTGCCGATGTTGTGTTGTCAATCTTTAGTCCGCGGAACTTCATTGAAACCGAACGTGTTATGAAAACTGGTTCAGTTCTTATTGTGGTGTCGCCAGATGATCGCCATTTTGTGGAGTTGAGAACAAAGTTCAACGCGTTAGGCATAGAGAGCGATAAAAGTAAAAAAATTGCAAAATCGTTAGAGAACTTCACGAACATTCACCAATCGGTGCATGAATCTTCAGAACTACTAGACGGCTCAGCACAGTGTGATTCGCTGCTCTCAGGCCCCAATGGGCATCATATTTCTGCCGAGGATATTCAATTGCTCAGTCAAGCGGACTCAATTAATGTGACGCACTGCGTCAATATCTCGGTTTGGCAACTAAGTTAAAATTATTCTATGTACGCACCTGACGAGCTTGTTGAGATTCAAAATAAGACACTTCGTACGTTGGTGTCGGGTCAGGTCATTGCAGCAGCTTCACTCGCATCAGCGGTCACAGTAGGCGCATTCGTTATTCAAGACATCTTGGGGGCCGAGACTGCATGGAGCGGTATTGCTAGTGCGACCGTAACCATTGGAACTGCATTTATGGCTCAGTTGTTGAGTTTGCTCATGACCCGCAAAGGGCGTCGTGTTGGTTTGCAAACTGGCTATCTCGTAGCGTTCGTCGGTGGAATCATTGCCGGCGTCGGTGCAGAGAAATCTCAACTAGCTATTTTCCTGTTCGGGCTATTTCTCTTCGGGAATGGGCAAGCAGCCAATCTTCTTTCACGTTATGCAGCAACAGACTTAGCAGATGTAAAAACAAGAGCATCTGCAATGAGCAAGATTCTCTTTGCATCAACATTCGGTGCGGTGTTCGGCCCGATTCTCGTGGTACCAGCAGAACGCATAGGCGAATCGGTGTTTGGTTGGCACAAGTACACCGGCCCATGGATTTTTTCGGCGTGTTTCTTTGTTTTTGCAGCGCTGAACGTGATGATCGGTCTCCGGCCGGACCCTCTTGAGGTAAGCGGTGGTCTGAAGTCTCAGAACGTTGCAGGGGTGCAGCCACCGAAGTTTCGTGTTGCAATGAGCACCATTGCAGCATCTCCCGGAGCAAAGATTGCCATTTTTGCGATGGTTATTTCACAAGTCACCATGGTCGCCGTGATGACAATGACTCCAGTTCACCTCAAAGCTCACGGGCACGAATCTGTTAGCCCTTTCGTGATCTCGTTGCACATCGCGGGCATGTATGCATTCAGCCCGTTGGTAGGGCGGTATTGCGATCGTAAAGGTCGGTTGTCGGCAATAGCGGTGGGTTCAATTCTTTTGATCATGGCAACGGTATTTTCCGCATTGGCGGGCGAATCAGCCCTGTTACTCTTTCCAGCGCTTTGGCTGTTGGGAGTCGGTTGGAGCTTCGGACTCATTGGTGGCTCGAACCTTTTGGTCGATTCCGTTCCTCTGGAATCGCGGGTTCAAGTGCAAGGAACAGCAGATTTCCTTATGAGTCTTTGTGGTGGCATTGCGGGCTTCTCAAGCGGCTTTATTCGTAGGGCCGTAGGGTTTCACATGCTGGCAAATATCGCTTGTATATGTGCACTTGCAATGTTCCTTGTTGTGCAAAGAGCACAAAAGAATAAGACAATTAGTTCTGCAGCAGCCTTATAGCCACTCTGTACCGAACTGCCCGTTCACTGCCACAATCAGCAATTTCGCCCCATTAGGCCCAGCCCATTCAGGGCCATATGCGTGCCCTTTGGCAACAAAACGTACATCGCCGGGGTAGTAAACGCGTTCACCTTCAATGTGGAACTCACCTTCTTTAACGATGTACAAAGTGTCAGAACCGTGTTCATGTTTTCCGAGCCATGTGTTCGGCGGAAAGGTATTCTCGAGAACTGTTGGATTTCGCGACAGCACACGAACGATGACGTGTCCTTTGATGTGCTCGTTTTCTGCAGTGATCGGGTCTACTGAGTCGGGGTGAACGGCCCACACTTTGTCGTTATTTTCCATTGAAGAACTGTAATTGGTTTACGACATTGAACGGAAGTCACGCTGTGTTGCCAAGGTGACGAGCACAAGAACAAGCATTAGTGCCCCAGTAATGGAAATTGTTTCAGGTAGCGAGTGTAAGTGTCGCGCTGCGTAGCCAACGAGCAGTGCTCCCATAGGTGCGATGCCAACCATCATCAAAGAGTGAACAGACATAACACGACCCATGATTTGTGGAGGAGTGTTGTGTTGGATGAGGGTTTGGTTCAAGTTGAGGTAAAAACCTCCGGTGAGACCCCATGCGAAGAGAACGAATGCAAGATACCAATAGTTGGTGGCCGGCCCAATAAAGATTTGTACCGTTGCGCCTGTGCACAAGCCGCACATGAACCACAATCCTTTGCGCACGATTTTGTGGCTGTTGCGCAAGATCCACATTGAAGTGCAGAATTGACCCGCGCCGAGAAGTGAATAAAGGATGGTTGTCTCACCACCTGTCGCACCCACTTGTTCGCGAACAAATTGAGGGCCAAGAACCATCCATGGCGACATCATGAAGAGCACTGAGCCAGAGAGCAAGATGAAGAGGACTCGAATATTCTTGTCATTCCAAATGTATTTCATGCCTACTTGAAGCTCATGCCCTAGATTTCGGGGCTCATCTGAATGGACGGAAGGTGGAAGCTTTAAGGGAAGAAGGGTGAGTAGTCCTAAGCCGTATAAAACTGCTTGTACCCAAAATGCGCCTTCAATGCCCCAACGAGATATTGCAGGACCTGCCATGGCGGGGCCAAATATCAATGCGAGGTTTGTGGCAACTGTTGAGACAATGATGGCGTTCATTAATTGGTCTTTAGGTACCAAGGTTGAAACAGTTGCACTGCGTACAGGCTGCCCAATTGCAATAAATATGCCAAGAACTGCCGCACTAAGAGTTGCTGAGAGAGTCGTGATATGACCCGTGCTGACAAATAGTGCGGTGCAGAGCGTGATGCTGAATGCTCCAATTTGGCTTGAGATCAGAATCACACGACGGTTCATGCGATCGGAAAAGACGCCAATGGGTAGGGAGATGAAGAGAGCTGGGAGACCCATAACAAAGAGCAACATTCCGCTCACATCAGACTTGGCACCGAGTTCCAAAATAAGCCACACGAACGCAAATCGCTGAGTGGACTGCACAAGTGTGAAGCCAAGCGTGTTCAGCCACAGCAGCCGAAATGGTTTGAGACGTAGAACGTCAAAGGAGTTATCGCTCACTTTGTTGATCTGACATTGTATTTCACGGGAAGACGCTTATGGCCACCAACGAAGATTGTTTTCATTAACGCTGGTTCACCGTTGAGCTCAATGCTTTCTAAACGTGGAACTAGTTCAGCGAAGAATGCTTTGAGTTCCATACGAGCCAGCATTGCGCCGAGGCAATAATGTACGCCAAATCCGAATGAAAGATGTTTGTTTGGATATCGAGTGATATCAAACTTGTTGGGGTCTTCAAAAACTTGTTCATCACGATTTGCAGAGGGGTAAGACAAGAGGACCGACTCACCAGCTCGGATGGTAGTGTCGCCAACCTGTGCATCTTCAATGGCAGTGCGCATAAAGTGCTTCACGGGAGTAACCCAGCGGATCATTTCATCAACTGCACTACCTATGAGCTCTGGGTTTTTCTTTAAGAGTTGTAGTTGTTCGGGATTCTCAATGAGCGCGAGCATGCCACCGGCCATCGAGGCAGAGGTGGTGTCGTGGCCGGCGGTGGCAGCAATGACGTAATACGAGATGGTCTGCATGTCGGTGAGAGGTTGGCCATCGATAATTGCATTGGCTACGACAGATGTGAGGTCGTCTTGAGGGTCACGTCTGCGGGCTTGTGTGAGCTCGGTGAAATAGGCGAAGAAGTCGCTCACAACTGCGATGAGGTCTTGCCCCGATGGTCCGCGTTGCAACTCTTCATCGGCACTGCCAAAGAGTTCTTGGGTGAGTTGCAACATGCGGGGGTAGTCAGACTCGGGAAGACCCAAAATAGCCAAAATGACGTTGAGGGGGAGTGGAATAGCAATGTCTCTCGCAAAGTCGCACGAGTTTCCTAGTTCGGCCATCTTGTTGACCGATGCGTGTGACAACTGCGCAAGACGGCCCTCAAGGCGCTGCAAACTCTTGGGCAGGAACCAGTCAGACGTCACGCCTCGCAAAGCGCGGTGCTCCGGGTCGTCAACGTGAATGAGAGTGCGCAGTAGGTTTCCTTGTTCCGCAGCTCGTTGATCACTTGCCTTGTCACCGAGTACGGGCCGCGGTTCATTGAGAAATATGGTGTTACGTGCCTCAATAGAAAGGACGTCGGCGTGTCTTGTCACGGCATAGAAGGAGTTGTACTTATCGTTCTCTACGTAATGAACTGGGCTGTGGTCGCGCAGCACTGAGCACGCCTCATAGAAGTAATTCTCGTCTGTATATGCAGATGGCGTGACAAAAACTTGCCCTGCTTCGTGAACCGACAACATGCTTACCCCCTAAGGGGAAACATTAGTTGATGGCAAGGCTTATTCGTTACCCACCAAGAACGGTGCAACTTCATCTGCTGAACGACCAGCTTCTGCAAGGCCTTGCAGGATGAACGTGTCGATTGTTTTATGCATATGACGCAAGCGGCCCTCTTGGTAGTTGCCGAAGGTAACAGTCTTTTTGCCAGTCGACTTCAAGCCTTGCTGAACAAAGCCGAAGTTCGACATGTCTTGTTCAAACACATCGGCGAGGCCAGCCATGCCAGGAGCTTCTTTCCATGCCTGATCTAACCGCAACTTTGTGGTGACTGCTGGTTCTGGAATGTCTTCGCCGTCTGGCAACGGTGCCATACGGTAAACATCCATGAAGCATGAGTCGGGCGTACGCCCTGGGCGCCAGCGGTACATGAGTGGCTGACCAATACCGGCCCACGGTGCAAAGGCGGGGAAGAGGTGGTACAGAATTGCATCAATGATTTCCGCATCGGTGTAGGAATCGAGATCGGCACGGAACATACCCGACATGCGCTCGCGGAAGGTTTCGGCAACATACGCACGGGCCTGAATGCCATCTGGTGGCTGCACTTGGCTCTGGTCGGAGTAACCGCGTGAACGGCTCGAGAACGCCACAAATTCCGCAGCAACTGTCTGCTCGGTGAGTTGTTCAACAATGTGTGGGCTTTGTACGCCAAATGGGTTGAAGAAGCGCGACACAAATGGCGACTCAGGGTAAATGGAGTACTCGCTGTTTTCGTCACCGCAGAAGGGTTTGATTTGTGGGTGAGTTGCGATGACGTGGTAGCCCTCGCTGAAGGCTTCCATTACAACTTTCCAGTTTGCGGGAACTTCCTTCACGGCATGGAATGCCTTGTAGCGCTTTGATAGAGGGAAATCTTTGAAGTGTTCAATGAGCGTTGATGCAACTTTCTCAAATGGCTCACAGTTGGGATCCATGTTGACGAATACGAGTCCATCCCACAATGCAACTTTTGCTTGTGGAAGACACGTGGGCTTGCTGCCGTGTGTGAACTGAGGGAAGTCCCATTCTCCGGGAACATTCTTCAAGTCACCTTGTACGTCCCATTCCCAGCCGTGGAACGGGCATACGAATGAGGCAACAGTGCCGTCGTCGTCTTTGAGGCGTGTTCCGCGGTGCATACAAGCATTGTGCAAAGCACGAACAACACCGTCATTGCCGCGTGTAACGATGAGTGACTCATCGGCAACGTCGTAAACAACGTGAGACCCTGGTGTGGCTATCTCTGCTTCCAAGCAAGCGAATTGCCAGGTTTTAGACCACATGAATTCTTTTTCAAGGTCGGCAAAAGCCTGTGAGGTGTAACGGGCCTTTTTGACGTCTTCGGAACCCACGTATGGGCTGGCGAACTCGGTGAGAGCCTTGGGTACCGGGCGAGTATCGGTCTTCAGAATCTCTTGAACTTTGGGTCCGCGTGAATGTGAAACGCCTGGGTCGTTATCAAGTGTTGTCATGACTGCCTCCCGTTAAGACCGTGCGCGAGCACGAGTCGAAATATCTTTATATCTCTACCGTAAACCATAGGGCTTAGTGGGGTGCGAGTTGGAATATGTAGCAGCCATAGTCAGGTATTTTTTCCCCTGCTACGGTGGCTTTCGAGGTCTTCAGATGAGCAAAAAATGGACGAACTGGGCGGGCAACCAGTCATCACATCCGCAAGCGTGGATCAGGCCTCAAAATATTGCTGAAATCGTTGCTGTCGTAAAAGACGCAAATGCACAAGGAAGGCGAGTGAAGGTCATTGGCTCGGGTCATAGTTTTACCGCAGCCGCCGTTGCGCAAGACGTTCTCATTGAAATGACCCACATGACGAGGGTTTTGGCAGGGCCTGACGAAAACGGAATTGTTGAGGTGGAAGCGGGAATGGCGCTGAGCGCTGTGAACGAGTACCTGTTTCACCAAGGACGAGCACTAGAGAACTTGGGCGACATCGCCTATCAAACAATTGCCGGAGCAATCTCTACTGGCACTCACGGTACGGGTGAAAACATTGGCGGTCTGGCGCAGCAGGTTGTGGGTCTCACCTTGGTTGACGGTGTGGGAAATACGGTAGTGATTGACGAGAACAATCCTTTGCTGCATTTTGTTCGAGTAGGAGTGGGTGCAGTGGGAATCATCGCCCACGTCAAAATTCGTACCGTTCCCAAATTCGCACTGCACGTTAAAGAGAAACCTATGCCCCTGTCGTACGTTCTTGAGAATCTTGAAGATTTGGCATCTCGGAATGATCACTTTGAGTTCTTTTGGATTCCACACACTAAATGGGCGTTGACGAAACGAAACAACAGAACTGAATTGCCATTACAGCCGCTTCCACCATTCAAGAAGTGGTGGCAGAAATCATTCATGGAAAACACTGCATTCGGGTTGGTGTGTCAACTGGGCAAACTCTTCCCAGGTTTAGTTCCACGATTGGCCACTGCACTTCCTGGCTCGGGCAGCACTAGCTACGTCGACGAGAGCTTTCGCGTGTTCGCCTCTGAGCGTCGCGTGAAATTTGTTGAGATGGAGTACGCAATTCCGCGGGAGCACTGTCGCGAAGCTGTTGAAGATATCGAGCGGGTCATTGCAGAGAAGAACTACATGGTGAGTTTCCCGGTTGAAGTACGCCTCACTGCGCCCGACGACAATGTGCTGTCCACGGCTTACGCCCGCCAGAGTGCATACATTGCGGTTCACATGTTCAAAGGTTGCGACTATCTTCCTTATTTTTCTTCAGTTGCAGAAATCATGGCTAAATATTCAGGTCGACCTCATTGGGGAAAGATGCACTTCCTTACGCATGAAGAGTTGAGCGTTCTCTACCCTCGGTGGAACGAGTTCCTTGAGGTAAGAGACCAGTTAGACCCCACACGAACCTTCCACAACGGTTATTTAGAGCAAGTATTTGGAAAATAGTCCATACAAAAATGTAAAGTTCATTAGTTCCTAGCGTGAAATGAGTACGAATGGCTTCCTTGTCAATTCCTAAGAATCGTTCTGAAGTAACAGCACAGTGGCTTGAGGCCGCTTTGAAAGCTGGCTCCGAAAAGAACCTCGGAAGCATTGCCTCTATTGAGTTGAAGCAAATTGGCGAGGGTATTGGCGTGATGGGAGAGCTTTTCCGTGCATCAATTACTTATGCATCAGGTACGGGTCCATCTGCCGTCATTGTCAAACTGCCATCGCAAGCCGACGCAAACCGTCAGCAAGGAATTGACCTCGGTATGTACGAAGCAGAAGTGAAGTTTTACGATTCACTCGCAGCGAAAACTACTGCTCGGCTCCCGCGCTCGTATTACACCGCATCTGAGGCTGGAACTGCCAATTTCGTCATCTTGATGGAAGACCTCGGACATCTGTCGATGGTTGTCCAAATGGATGGAATGAACGCTGCTCAAACTTCAGCTGCAATTCGCTCTTTGGCTGCATTGCACGCCAGCTGGTGGGGCAAGGTGGAAACCAGTGAAATGGAGTGGGTACCAAGCGTTATTCACGATCGCATTGTCAACTTCGGAGCAATGTGGCCGATGTTGTGGGAGATGTACCAGCCAAAGTTTGGGCATGTATTGCCAGAAGGCGCAGTGGAATTCGGAAATTGGCTCAGCGTTAATTACTGGGAAGCGGTGAAAGAGTTTGCTGCGAGTCCATGGACCTTGTTGCACCTCGACTATCGCGTTGACAACTTGATGTTTGATACAGATCTCAATTCGCCCGATGCGGTTGCTGTCATCGACTGGCAAAGCGTGGGTCGCGGGCCAGCTGGTTACGACCTTGCCTACCTATTGGGTGGAAGCGTCACTGTTGAAGACCGGCGCAAGTATGAAGACCAATGGCTCCACGAGTACCACGACGAAATTACTCGTCTGGGTGTGAACTACGCCTTTGAAGATCTCTACAAAGACTATGTACGTGCACACGTCATCGGTGGAACATCAACTGCTGTATTGACTGGCGCAACATTTGACCTAGGCAACGAACGCGGCGTGGCACTCATTGCCTCAATGGGTGAACGCCATTTTGCAGCGCCCCTCGATCACAACGGGCGCCAATTCTTCTCGGTGTAAGAAGAACGTTTTAGAGGCAAATGTCTTGTGGGCGCACTGGTGTGCGCTTCAAATCAACGCCTGTGGCGTCTCTAATGGCAGCCACAATTGCAGGTGTCACTGAAATGCATGGTGGTTCGCCCACGCCCTTTGCTCCTAGTGGTGCCTGAGGATCTGGTTCCTCAATCGGGATAAAGAGAACATCGGGCGCATCGAGTGCTGTGGGTAGCAGGTAGTCGGTAAAGCTCGGGTTCTTCACAATTCCGTTCTGCACGATGATTTCTTCCATCACTGCAAGGCCTAGACCCTGGGCAATGCCACCTTCAATTTGGCCGAGTAAGGCGAGTGGGTTGAGTGATCGACCTACGTCTTGAGCGGTGGCTATTTGCACAACCTTCACCAGACCTAGCTCGACATCAACATCAACAACTGCACGGTGGGCAACGAAAGCAAAGGCAACGTGGCAATTGCCTTGACCGTTCTCGTCGAGTTCCTCTGTTTTGCGATGCTGGTGAAGGAATGTTTGAACGATCTTTAAGCCCTTGCTGGCTTCGCTCACACTGATGCGCAATGGCCCCATGGTGTCAACAATGTCGGTGTCTTCAATGACAAGTTGCAAAGGGTCGAGCCCATGAGTGTGTGCAACATGTTCAAAGAGACGTTCACGCACGAGTCGACACGCTCCATCAACGGCGCCTCCGCTCATCCATGTTTGCCGCGACGCCGATGTTGAACCCGCCGAACCTATTTCGGTGTCTATTCGGTCGAGTACGACAACGTCGACGCCAAGAACAGTACGCGCGATTTGTTGGGCAAGAATGACGAAACCTTGGCCAACTTCAGATGTTGCAAATTTGAGTGTGGCAACACCATCGGCAAGTGTGCAACGAGCTTCGGCGCTGTCGTCGAAGCCTTCGCTGTACATCAGGTTCTTAATAGAAACACCCCAGCCAATTCCACGCTTGATGTTGTGTAGCTCTGATGTTCGACCCGAACCTCCAGGAAATTCCATTGCCTCTGACCCATTTGAAAGAGGTTCAGGCAAGGGCAGCGCGTCGGTCTCGCGAATGCAGCGAGCTACAGGAGCCACGCTCTCCACAGCTTGTCCGGTAATGAGAGTGTCGCCCTTCTCCATTGCGTTTAACAACCGGACTTCAACAGGTGACTTACCAACTGCCTTGGCAATTTTGTCCATTTGACCTTCGTGTGCGAAACAGGCTTGCACCACACCGAAGCCGCGCATTGCGCCACATGGTGGGTTGTTGGTACGTACTGCATAGCCATCGAACACGGCATTGGCACATTTGTAGGGCCCTTGAATATGTGTGACACCGTTAATGAGAACAGCTGACGATGTAGACGCGTAAGCACCGCCATCGAGCTTCATTGTGCCTTCAATTTTGACGATACGACCTTCGTTGGTGACGTGGTGCCTTAACGCAATAACGCCAGGATGACGATGGACATGCCCAAAGAAACTTTCCTCACGTGTGTATTGCATCTTCACGGGTCGTCCTGTGCGCAACGCTAAGAGACACGTGTGAACCTGGAGGCTGATGTCTTCTCGTGCGCCAAAGGCACCACCCACACCGCCGAGTTGCAAGCGCACCTTTTCCTTCGGCATCGCCAAGCAGTCGGCGATTTGTTTTTGATCTTCATGTAACCACTGAGTTGCTACAACAAGCTCAACTCCTGAGCCATCGGAGTCGGGGTAGGCAAGCGCCGCTTCAAGCCCAAGGAAGGCTTGATCTTGCATGCCGATTTCGTATTCGCCTTCAACGATGATGTCGCCAGTGGCGCTTGCATCACCGTGAAGAATGCGCTGATGACGAAATACGTTTCCATCGGGGTGGATGCTTGGAGTGTTTGGATTCAGAGCAGCTTCAATGCTGGTGAGCGGCGTCATTACTTCATAGTGCACAACAATGGCGTCTAATGCTCGACGGCATGTTTCAGGGTGATCTGCAGCAACAGCAGCGATGGGCTCGCCCATATAACGTACATAGTCTGATGCGAAAACAGGCTGGTCTGAAGCAATGAGACCGTAAGTAAGTTTTCCTGGAACGTCGCCAGACAAAAGGATGGTCTCAACACCATCAATTTTTATTGCTGCAGAAATATCGATGGAAATAATGCGAGCGTACGGGTGTGGCGAGCGCAGAGTGGCACCCCACAACATGTTGTCTGCTGTGTAGTCAGAGGAGAAAGAAAAAGTTCCTTGGGTCTTTGCAATACCGTCAGGACGCAATGCTGAAACTCCGAGCACATCTCTTTGCTTGTTCGTCGTGCGTGTGGTCACGAGACGCTCTTTTCTCTTTGGGAAATGACGAGTTGAACTGCTGAAAATATGCGACCGTAACCAGTGCACCTACAGATGTTTCCCGACAATGCTTCTTTCACTTCAATTTCCGACGGCGATGAGTTGGTCTCTAAGAGATGATGAACCGCCACGATGAGTCCGGGTGTGCAGAATCCGCATTGCACGGCACCTTCGGTGACAAATGCTTGTTGTATATCGTTCGGAGTCTCGGTTGTCGCTAAGCCTTCAACCGTGGTGATGTCGGTATCGATGGCACTTGCTGCCATGACCAAACACGAACAGACGGCATCGTTATTAATGAGGACGGTGCAGCTGCCGCATTCGCCTTGCTCGCAGGCGCCCTTGGCGCCCATGAAGCCGAGACGCTCGCGCAATACGTAGAGCAGACTCTCGCCAATCCAGGCATCTTTAACGTGCTGTTCAGTGCCGTTGACGCGTAGTGAATACATTTCGGGTGAGGTGCTCATTGCATTGCTCGTTTCAGTAGTCGTTGAGCAAGCACACCAACAGCATGCTTGCGGTATTCGGCAGTGGATCGGTGATCGGTGATGGGTCGAGCTTCTGCTGAAACGCGACGGGCAAATTCATTTGTGATCTCGGCAGAGATTGGTGAGTTGGTGGAGAGATCGGTATTCTCGCTCAACCAAGCTTCAGATTCTCGACAACGAATGATGGTGGGGCCGACTGCACCCAGTGCTATTGCAACTCGCTGATTCTTCGGGTCATGAATGAGGCAAGCACTCGCAATGGAAATGACCATGGCGTTACGCACGCCGACCTTTGCGTACCCCTGGTACCCATCAATTTTGGAGAAATGGATTGCTGTGATGATTTCATTCGATGCCCGCGCATTGCGTTTGACACCCAGCATGAAATCGTGGATGCTCAGCACACGAGTGCCGTCAACAGACGCAAGTTCTATCTGTGCATCGAGCGCACTGAGTACTGGCAGTGTGTCGCCAGCAGGGGAGCACGTTCCTAAGTTTCCGCCAATAGTTCCTGCTGCTCGAATTTGTGGTGAACCCACAGTGCGCGCCGCCTCGCTGAGTGCCTGAGAAATGTGTGCATAAGAGCCATTTTCAAATTCGCGGTACGGGATTGTTGACCCCACACGATAAACATCACCTGTTTGCTCAAATGTTTGTAATTCTTGAACGTGACGCAAGGAAATGATGTCGGTTGGTTCATAGTGGCGAAAATTGATTTCCACCATGGTGTCGGTGCCACCGGCAAGAAGACGAGCAGTGGGGTGGTTGTTCGCAATTTCTAATGCTTCGGGCAGCGATCGCGGAGAGAAGATGCTCATGCCACTTCCCAGCCTTCAAAAGCATCAATCATTGCCTTTACATCTCCGAGTGGATACAAGATGGGTGAGGTGCAGCCGTTGTCGATGTAGTGCTTCACCTTCTTGCGTGCATCATCGGGTGTGCCGCTTGCGGTGAGCATTTCTACAATTTCATCGGGCACAAGTTTTGATGCCTTCACCACTTGTTCATGTGTGGCTGGCCAAGTGAGTACTTCTCCGACCTTGTCGAGAAGGCTTTGTGGCACTCCTGATGCTTTCATGATATGTGGTTGCTGTCCGAGGTATTGGGTCACCATCAAGCGCGCCATGTCGAGTGCTGTTTGTCGATCTTCATGAACACTGCACACCACGAGTTGAGGCCGGTCAATATCGTTGAGGTTGCGTCCGGCCTTTGCTGCACCATTGCCCAAGGCTTCTATTGCCTGCTTGTTGTACTCGGGAGACACAAGATAATTCAGAACTACGCCGTCGCCGATTTCACCAGTGAGTTCCATCATTTGCATACCGGTTGCTCCAATATAAATGGGCACATTCTTCGGACGGCGCTCTTGGTACACGTAATCGAGTTCTACTCCGTCGAGTTGAACAAATTCACCGTTGAATGTGACAGTTTCATTGTTTAATAGCGCTCTCACTGTGGTCACAATTTCGCGCATAGCTTTTAGTGGCTTGTGGCGGCTGATTCCTACTTTTGCAGCGAGTGGATCCCACCACGCTCCTATGCCCAAGATGACGCGGCCAGGGGCTAAGTCGTCGAGCGTGGAAAAAGTAGCTGCTAGACGCGCAGGGTTACGGCTCCAGCAGTCAACCACTCCAGAGCCCACCTTGATGTTCTTGGTGACAGAAGCGAATGCAGCCATGGGAACGGTGGCTTCGCGCACCAAACGGCTTTCGGCTTGCCATACCGCATCGAAGCCCTTTGATTCGGCGTATTGAGCGAATTCCATGCCTTCACGGATGCGGTGAGCATCTTGGAGATAGAGCGCCATGGGTATTTTCATCGAAGTTCCTTCATTTTCATCGTGGCTATGCGGACATTGCTAGTGCGTGATGGAGACGTTGTGATTGCTCTTCGGCTTTGCGCCGTATTTCTCCAATGTCAACCTTGGTGAGGTTTCCGTCTCGTAGAACATATTCGTTATTCACATTCACATCGGCGACATGTACCGAGGTGGTGTAGGCGACGTGCCAAGCACTTTCCATATGTGGGTAGTTCCAGGTGACAACATCGCTTTGCGTTTCGGGCACAAGTTGCGATCCATTCCACAACCACTCCCATGCCAACTCGGGTGAAAAAGAAATACTGTCGGCACGGCCAGCAACGAATGAC
>Ga0315909_10005965_pt1 | contig 13861 bp, 23 predicted proteins | sample LakEriMetagenome_11_FD_203527 | JGI IMG/M metagenome (GOLD analysis project Ga0315909, IMG submission 203527) | Freshwater fungal communities from buoy surface, Lake Erie, Ohio, United States - Buoy 2 MA125 | ecosystem: Environmental > Aquatic > Freshwater > Lake | place: USA: Lake Erie, Ohio...
CAGTTATCAATTTAGATCTGTAGCTGAAGAACACAGCTTGGTTGTCTTGTGTGATTGCAGTAACCCAAAAGATACCATAGGATTGACTGTAATTGGCACTCACAACTTCTACGTCCAAATCAACCTTGGCGTCTACGGCGCCCACATGGCCGCCTGCGGTCTGACGTACACGGCTGTCAACTTCTTGACGAGACAGGCTACGTTGATGGCTTGCAGGTAAACTAGCAACCACTGCCAGTTCGTATTTGTGAGTGACTGTGTCAAATTCTTCTGACACAGCAACGGTCTTGCTAATGGCAGTATCAAACTCTGTAAGCCGGCCTTTGAGGCCACGCAAGGTAATGTCTTGTTCTAGGAATTTCCGGCACTCTTGTCCTTGTGCAATATCCTCTACTGTGAGTACAGCAGGGTTGGCAAGGATGTCTGCCATGACATCGCGATTGCGTTGTTTCACAACCACCATGGTGTTGGTGTCTTCATCAAAGCGATGCTGAGTTTCTTTGACGTAGGAACCATTAATGCGTTGAGCCGCACATGCCGCACCCCAGACATTGTCCACAGAGTGCTTGGCACCTGTAGGCTTGGCTTTGGGTTTCCAAGTCTGTCTTGGAGTCTCATAATCGTCATCCATTTGGCCCATGCGTTTGATTTCCTGGGCTGTCATGTTGCTTACGTCTACAAATCCTGGCATGTCGGTCTCCTAATTAATTTACAATACAAGTATTATAGCAAAAGGGCAATTAAAGGTCAACCGTTTCCCATGTCTTTGCAACAGGGGTCAAGGCAGTTGCCAAAGGCACAAGAGCGTTGTCTTTACCCGGACAACCTGTGTACCATACGCCGTCCTTCATGATGTAGTAGTACTCTGCTCCACAGCCCTCGGCACGGGCCAAGAAGTCCTCAAAGGTTAAATCTGATTTGAACTCTACATTCTGTTCACCACGGTCTCGACCGTAGAATGTGGTCCAGCCTTCTTTCTCTGCTTGCTCGTGCGTTGCCATGAGCTTGTCAAAATCTGGCGACTCATTACTGATCTCAAACTTTGAGAAAGGATGTGCGTCACCAATCTTTGTACCCAATGAGCTGATGTCGCCTAGTGCCACAAGATGGTTGGCCTGAGCCGAGTCATAATGCTCTTGCAAGATGCGACCATTGTGGTCTAGATAGCCATCCCAGTGGCAGTAAACTGATTTGCAGACGTTGCCGTGCATGACACCAATTCTTGAACGTGTACCCATTTTGGACTCCTTTTTAATTACTATACAAGTATTATAACAAATTGGGAATTATTGGTCAATCTAAACGTGAACCGGCATAAACACGGTCCAGGCCCAGTTGATCTTTAAGTACCTGGGCATAGGCTTCGGCACCTGCTTCCAGGATGCTGATTGATTGTGTAGGAAAGCCACTGGGGTTCCACATGCACAAGGAGCCGGTGTAGTCCTTGCGGAAGCCTTGAGCTTGCAGGGCTTTGCCAATCTTGCTGTTGGAGCGAACACCCCAAACATTGACCCAGGCAAATCCGCAGGCATCACGGTCACCATGCTTTTCAAAAAAGTCTCTGGCTGCCGCACGGGCTTCTAGGCCGGCTTCTTGACAAGCCAATTGAACTGCTTCTGGGGTCACTACTGTTGCGATTGCTTTCATTTCGGAATCCTTTTTAATTACTATACAAGTATTATAACAAATTGGGAATTTATGGTCAACCGTTTGCACGGTCCATGATGTACTCAAAAAGCACAAATTTTGCACGGTTCAGGGTCTTGCGAGCTGATTCACTCATGCCATGTGCAATCTCTTCTTGTGCGTCACTCATCCAGCTGGCCACAACCATTGCAGGGCCTGAAGTCTTGAATGTAATGCTTCGCTCAACACTGGCACGTAAATCAGCTTCTGTTAAACCGTACATGGCAATCTCACGATCACGTTGAATGTTGCGGCCAACTGTGGCGCGGATTGATGCTGTTTCTGTTGCTGTCATCTCTAACTCCTTTTTAATTACTATACAAGTATTATAGCAAAACGGGAATATTGGGTCAACCGAAATAGTGTGGCTTTTTTACAACACTTTTCTGCTTAAAAATTAAGCAGATTTGTCATAATCTTTAAGATGTTGTCCCATCCACAGTCGGTCTAATACAACATTATAAATTAATCTGAAGAATATGGCAAAGAAGACAGCACCTGCCAGGTACATGCCAGTTTCTAGCGACATATTGGCTGTGATAATTGACATTAATACACCAGCGGCAATAATGCCCAGGATAATGCCCGTGGTTTGAAGTAGAGCGCGATGTTCAAGTTTCATAATAGTTTCCTTTAGATTAACTCAGGGATTTATATAATCCCACTAACATAATAATTATCGATATTGTATTGACCGTGGTTTGGGGTTTGTTTTTTGCTCTGAAGGCCCATATTAAAAATAATGTGGTGCCTAGAGTAAAGCTCACGATATTCCAAAAATCTCGATGATATTCAGATCCCAGTGAGTTGAGAGCATGGCCGGCAACAATTAACACTGCTCCGGTCCACTGTAAGAGTTCGTTTGTTTTATTCATTCCTAATTATAGCAAATTGGGAATTTGAAGTCAACCAAATTTATGTTGCTTTTTCGAGACAGATTTTACAGCAACAGGAGAAAATTCTCTGCTTACATAGTACTGGATCAGTCGGCGTTGGATCATTGTGACCAAGTCACCATTGTCGTCCTCTACCACAAACCTCACAGGGCAAGAGCCCCATTTGGCACTGCGGTTGAATTCTGCAAACCACTTGCGATGTTCCTTGTTGGCAGGATCAAAAACCACGAAGGGGCGGCTGTGTAATGCTAAACGGCTCATACTGTTTCCTTGGGAGTAGGTAAAATGTTATTGTACATGATTAGAAATTTGTAGTCAAGTGACTGCAGCCACGGCAAGTTTGGACTTGGAAGATTTGAGTGGGTTCTTGCCGTATAACCGAAGCTGTCTTTCTTCAATTATCCTTGCCTGATCTGCGGCCAGTTTATCTTTTTCGGCACGACGTCTATGACGTTGTTCTCTTTTTCTGCGAGTCTCTGACATAGGTTCAAACTTGTAACTAAACTTTAGTGCATCTGCTTGATAGATATTTTGTTCTACGATAGCAATGTGGGCAGGATCTTTGCTACCACACAACAAACGCTCGCGACATAAGTCTACATTGTCCTGCATCAGGTCAACACCGTAGATGGTTTGTAGTGCTTGTTCAAAAGTAGATCCATTTTCCATCTTGCGGATTAGGACCTCGCCAAGAAACTGTCCGTCACCACAACTGTTGTCTAGAAAGGTTTTGGCAGGATCTGTAAACTGGTCAATAGGGATCTGCTCCAGCATCTCACGCACTAGTTCAGTAGGAGTAAAAACCTCGCCAGTGATTTTTACTCTTAGCTTGTCACGTTCCACTCCGCCCATGTAGGTACGGTTCCGGATGTGATCTATAACTTCACTTACCGTTGGCTTCAACATAGTCAATTTCTTCTTGGGTAAGGCCAAAATGTTGATACAGATCCTCGTCTGACCACAACTTTGACAAATCAATAGATGGCACAAAACTAAAGACTTTTTTACTATTCGGAGTGCTAATTTTTACAGCCTTAATTACCCATCTCATCAATTTTGATTCAAGGTATGCTTTTAAGTTAGTAGACTCTTTTGTATTCCTTGTTGTTAAAAACACAACGCTATGGCCGCCCACTTGAGAAGAATCAGCAATTTTAATATTACCGATAGTATCTGTACTTCCCATGTTTGGAATTACAACTTTATGAAGTCCTGCACCTGTCGTTTCGACAGCAGGATTGATAACGGATATAGTTAACCCAGCATTCTTACTACCCACAGCTTCGATAAACTCAACCCCTTTAGAAACAGATTTTATTTGATTTAGATGAAGGTGTCCTCGCAACCAATTCTTAGAAAGATTTCCCTTTTTAGCAAAGGAATTAATTTTATTTTGAATTGCCAATACACTAAGATCAGTAGGAACGGCAAAGTCTGAATCTAAAACTACTGATACTTTATTATCGTAGTTGTCTGTTAATAATGTCTGACCTTTTCTGCCTTTGGTGGTAACAAAATAACAAGTATTCATAAACACATCAAACCATTTGTCTTTGTGTGTGTTAAGAATAATAGGTTGATTATCTTCAAATACAACTTTTTTAAGATTGCTGTTTTTAGGTCCTGTCCAGGCACTTGGAATAACAAGAGCAATAAAGTTTTTACTCAGTTCTATATTTTTAATTACAAACTTAGCATATAGATCAGCACTATTTGTAGAATTTTCATTTCCTTTTTTATCTTGATACGGAGGATTGCCTATCACAACATCAAATTTCATAGTGTCGTCCAATTCAAAAAACTTCTCATAAGGCTTACAAACATACTGGCCTACAAGATTATACTTATTTACTGCAAAGCGAATATGAAGTTCACTTTCTTCAAAACCAAAAACTCTACTGCGAATATTGGCATCATTATGTCCATTGTCACGAAGACGTTGCTCAATGGCACGAACAAATTGGCCGCCACCGATTGCAGGATCAAAGAATGTAGTCGAATCACTAACCCACACACTTTCGGGCAGTTGATTAAGTATTTCTGCTACCAAAGGTTCAATCTCAAACTTCATGCGACTTAGCATTTTTACTCCGTTTTGCTAGTTTATGTTAATATTATACAGCCAACCGATTATTTGGTCAACCGACAAAATGTAATACTAAAGTTTAGGCAAATTTTAAGTCGAGCAAATCTCGGTTGATAAAGTTAGAAAGTACTAGTTCTTTGACCATTGTGTACGGTACACCAAATTGTTCGGTTACATCGTCCTGAATGCTGGTGCCATCTGCGTCCATAAGTGCAAAAGCTTCTTCAATAGTGCTACCACCGTAGAACTTGATAATGTCAATGTTTTGGCTGATTGTAACAATCATCTCACGGGCCAACTTCAACTCTTTCTCGCTAGCGTCTGTCTTGTTAGCGCCCGATTTCTTCTTGACAAGATTTAGGCGTGTCTTGCCACGTGCGGCTGCTTCCTTACGTGCGGCACGAAACACATCAACATTGCCACTGGCTAACGCACTGACTTCTGCGGCAGTCAACTCATTCACAGGAGCAATCTTACCGATTACGCGGTCAATACTTTTACGAGCAAGAGCCTGCTCTAAGTACTCATCAATTTCAATTTTAACAGCACCGTCTGCCTGGCACTTAAAGATATCTACTGTGCGTAACACATCACGTAGGGCCTGCTTAAGGTCTCTGATGCCATGATTCTTTTTGTAGTTCTGTGCCGTTTCAATCATCATTGCGTCGAACTTGTCATCACGGTTAGGATCAAAGCTCAAACTGATCACTCGTCCTATCTTGCCAACCTTGTGTGGAGTAAGTGTACGGCTCATCTTTTGAATAGTAGCACCATTGTCACCTGTGTCGTAGGCAAGATACAGCTCTGTAATCTGCGGGATGCTGAAGCTACGCTGTGCCATACCTGCCGACAGGATTAGAACGTGCTGTCCTGTTTTCTCTGCCTTTTCAACTGCCTCTTTGACTTTTTGTTCAGCATTAGCGTTAGACATCTCTTCGCCATACACAGGAACAATACTAAATCCTTTAAGGGCTTGTTCAGCAATAGAAACGATCTCTTTAAGATTGTCTTGTTTTTCGCTTCGGAGCACAGAGCCTGGCAAGAACATCATAGCGACCTTCATGCCTTCTTTGGCCTTACGACCAGTTTGATCATCGACATTAAGACTGTTGTCGTTGCCTTTGCCTTCAAAGACTGCCTGGAGCATATTGGTAAAGAAGCCTTTTGCACGAACTGGGTTGGCAGCAAACTTTGTCCACGATGGTAGGAACACTCCGTCCTCTACAAACGCATCAGGTTCTGCTGTGCGAGCAATCTCAACCACAGATGCCAAGTTCATTTGGTAGAACTCTACATCTACTACAAGTTGGTGCCTACTAACATCTACCTTAAAGTGCTTCAACATAATCGCTCCTGTTTGCTTACTGTATGTGTATATTATACAACCAAAATCACACTTTGTCAACCAGGCGATCTGCGTGTTTTTCCATGAGCAATTCTGGGTAGGTGACACTAAGGTAGTGATCCACAGGCCAAATGCTAGCGGCTTTATCGCCATTTGTGCCAGTCATAAGGATTACAACATCATCTTCACCACGTGCTTCAATCAGTGGAGTGCTCTGTTTGACCTGATGCACACCGAAGTCTGCTTCGTCAACGATCACTAACTTATTCACAGGTTGTCCAAACAAGAAGTCGATCTTGTCCTGTCGACGTCCACCGGCACACATACTAAGGAACACCACAGCCTGCAAGCCACCCTCAATAGCGTTTTGAACGTGATCTTCCCAATCCTCGTCGGCAGCATCTATCAGCACGAAGTCACGGAACTGTTCAAAGGCACTCAAGTCTTTCTTAAAGGATGCAAAACTTGTCAATACATAGGACGCAACAATAGTCAACGGAGCATTGGTTTCTTTTGCTAACACGCCAGACCAAATTGTCTTACCAAAACGAGCGCACAGTTCAGCAACAATAGTCCTCTTACCTTCAGCAATAGCGGCAAGAACATTCTCTGCGGCACTATACTGATTCTGACTCAGGCCAGCTTCCATTAATGGTTGATTTTGTTTCTTAAGGAATTCGTTGACTTTGAACGCCATGTCTACTGCTGACAATGTATGAACTTCGCCAGTTGTACCTTTACGGAAGCCAATGAACTCACGAATATAGTCGTCAATACGGCCGTGCATCTTGAACCGACCTACGTCTTGTGCTAATTTACTAACGTCCCATATCGATACTAACTCAATGGTGCCGTCATTGATTTTGTCCTTACGAACACCAACAGAATCTTTAATACGCTTAAGGACTTCCTTCTCAGGATCTTGACCTTCTTTGACCCAACGTTCGCCAAACTTACACTGGTCGATATCCGTCTTTTCGTGCCATAGGTAACAATACATCTTTTCCATGTTATTCTCCAAAGTCTGCTGAATCAAGTTGATCTTGACGAAAGGCTTCTGCGGCCTCTAGTGTGTCAAACGGATCTGACTGGTAGGCACACGATCCAAATGGACCGTTAAGGTACACATAGTACTTGCCCTCGTCCTCACGTATTTTAAGCTCGTCCACTACGGACTCCTTTTTAATTACTATACAAGTATTATAGCAAATAGGGAATTATTGGTCAACTAAAACACTGTGGGTCAGAAGCCACACTCTGTTGCTTAATTATTAAGCAATTTAGGTAATTAATACCCGGTTAGATTCAGCTCGATCACTGTGCAAACAATTGCCACGTTCACGTATGGTGTCAGCGGCCGTTTGCGGTGAGTTTTCAAACATATCGCGAATGTCGTCGGCCGAGATACCTTCTGTGGCTTCCACAGTGTAGATCTCATAATGGCGTTGCATGTTGAATTTTGCACGTAGAATCAAATGGTGTAGACTGGGCAGTCGACTCACAGGTGGTTTTCCCGTGAGCACAGACCAAGTGCGGTTTTTTTCGTCCTCGGTCAAGTCAACCACACACTCAAGGCCTTCGTTGCACCACATGACTAAAAATTTGTGATTCATTGCAGTTGGAATTTCTTAAGATAAAGACCGGCCACAGTTGTATCAACCACAGATGGCTCCATGCTCTCAATGATGATCAAACACTGTAGGGATTCGGCCAGCAATTGATCTTCTCGATCCAACAGCTCGTACCATGCAAAGTATTCACTCTCTGTTTCCATCTCCCACATTATGTCCAGCATCTCGCACTGGTAGGGTGTAAGTTTTTCAATTTGAATCATGTGTTATCCTCTTTTTGAATATCGTAAAGTTGCATAAGTTAACATTTTTTCCACGTTGTCTATAGACTCGTCCAACCGGGTCATCAGGGTTTCGCTGTGTGCATTGAGCTTGCCTCGTCTGCGGCACTCAACCAATTCCCGGCTCAATTCTGTTGCAATATCATAAGAGGCGTTGCACATTGTCAACATGTCAGCACGTGCCTCAGCATTGATCAAGGCTTTGCTCCTGCTCACCAATTTATCAATACGTTCAAAATAATCTCCCATGCACTAATTATAGCAAATCAGCAATATCAGGTCAAGACCATTGTAGTGTAAATGCAAAAAAGTCTCGTTCTGAATCAAAGTAGAAAACATAACGGCCTGGTCGACGATCCGAACTCACATCTACCAATTGCCACCGCCAATCTCCCACAAGTTCGGTTTTGCACCAATCTATCACACGGTCCAATTCACCAAAAGGTTTGGTAATTTCCCGGGAGTACAGGAAACTTTCACGGTTTCTAGAGTCTATAACTCTTTCTTCTAGCATGTTGTAATTATTGCAAATCCAAAGAGTAGGGAATATTTTGATCCAGCACATGATTGTACATCATGTCCTTGACCACTTCAAACCGGTGTGCCTTGTTGGGTGCGCCCAGTACCACAATAATGTACTGTTGCTGACGCTGATTCACAGCCAGACCCACACACCAACCTGCGGCCGATGTTAGTCCTGTTTTGCTCACAATGATATTGTCAAACTCAAACAACATGGGTGCGCTGGTGTGTGCTAAACTAATGGTACGCACTCGTTTCTTCTGTTGAGTTTCTATGGCCACTTGTTTCTTGATTGAAGTTTCGCGAATGAACCAGTAGTTGGAGGAGGTGGTAATCATGCTGGCAACATCGTGTACTGTGCTGATGTTGCCTGCGCCAAGACCATGTGGGTCCACAAACTGTGTGCGGCTCATGTCCCATTCACGTGCCTGTAGATTCATGCGTTGCACAAAAGCAGGCACACCCCCAGGATAGTCCTGTGCCAAGGTCTCTGCGGCACCATTGTCTGACTTGACCAGCATGGCTGTGAGCAAGTCCTGGCGAGTGTACGATTGCCGCGGTAAACTGGTGTTGACTTTAGGATTGTGTTTTAGTCGTTTGTTTAGGTCTCGGTCATAGTCCAGTGCAACCATGGCAGTCATGACTTTGGTAATACTGGCGATACTACGTTGCTCAGTGGCATTGCGTTCATATTCGGATCGGTTCTGTGATACATTGAAAATCAACACAGACTCCGTGGGCAAGTTGGCTGTTTTGGTCTTGCCCCATGCTGGAGACACAGCAACCACAAGTGCAAGTAAAAGGTGTTTCATGTCCATTTTAATTGATAAAAGGTTGCTATTGCCGGATCAAGGAAATAAAACATAGCATAATTGCCGCTGGTGTGTCCAGTAAAGTTATCCCATCTAGATGGATGATACTTCCAGAAAAAATCAGTATTCATCACTAGTCCTGCTTCAATCAGTTGACCCTTAAAGTCCACTGCTTCGCCTGGTCCTATGTTTGTGATTGTGATTGGATGCATTGAGCAGATCCGTTGCGCAGGGTAAACAAGGTTTGATCACGTGGGTCTCTAAACCACCAGATCATTTCGTTGATGTTGACGTCTGTGACATAGCGATCTCCAGGCAAGCCAAAGAACTCTATGCCCCAGGTGGCTACTTCTTCCCATTGAGTAACAGTGTCAAAGGGTCTGCCCCATTTGATTCGAGCACCGTGTGGATAATTATGGTCTTTCAATCCAGTCTTTCCTTATAATGGTGTCACATCGCACCCAATCTCGTTCATAGTAAATCCTATGATCTTGAATGTCAAAGTGATTGCAAAAACTCTGCCCATATCTCACATCTTGAAGGGCATCAAATGTATATAACTTCTGCCAGGATTCATAGTCTGCTAGTTTAATTGGTAGATTGGTTTGGCGTGGATCATGCCGAGATAATAGGTCGTGGATCATTGAGTCAAACATCGAATCAGTCATAGTTATTGGTCATTGATTATAGCACAGAATTATATTACTCGTCAACTTCTATCCAGGTGTAATCGCCCAACCATTTTATCTGTGTGATATACTCATAGCCTTGAGGAATACCAGTTGCCCAGTCTGTTGGTCCATTGATGCTTAACCTAGTGCAGTCTTTTCGTCTATCATACAACAACCAATAGATGTTGCCGTGTGCAATTTGGAAATCATACTTGGCCGCATGTACCATGTCTGTGAGTTCTAGTCTGTGCCGTATCTCTTCGGCTTGTTTGCTCAGTACTGAGACCAAGTCCATGATTCGGTCATACTCTTGCTGGGCATGCAAACGTGCAACATTGACCATGACATCTTTTTGTTTTTCAACAGGAATCAGGTCAAACTTGGGTCCGCTGGATTCGGTAGCGTAGGGTGTTACGTTTCGGTTGAAGAAATGAACCAGCGTGTTGCCTGTGGCCACATCAAAACTGGTTCGGCCTTTGGCAGAGTTTGACTCTTCTGCCATCAATCCCACAGGCCTTGGTAGTACTTGCCAAACAAGCGGAAGCCGTTTTGAATGCGATCCTCTACCACTTTCATGCCCGCATAGTCACATTGGTAGGTATCCTTGGGACCGTGCTTCATTTGATAATGTTTGTGCTCGCCTTTGGGCACTTCATTACCATCCTTGTCCACAGGAATCCATAGTAGATCATGTTCACCTGAACGGAAAGCATCTTGCCAAGAATCATCTACCTTGTGTTCAAACGCAAAGATCATTTCGTTCATGACCCACTCCCAGCGAAGGTGCAGGTTGTCATCTGTGTCCCACTCGTTTTCTTTAGGTGGTGCGGCTGTGCTACGCAAATTTTCAGGCACATCCTCATCATCGATTAACGGGCTGCCATGTTTGGTTTCCTGCAGTTGTTTGAGCATAGGCAACACAATGATAGACAGAGTATGATCCATGCTCCAGGTATCCCACTTGTCAATCTTCACATAGTCAATCTTGGGATGGATTCGATCCAGTACCCACTGTATACCCCGGCTGATGGGTTCCAACCGATCACTCCAGCGTTCACACCAGTCAGGGCGTTCCACGTATTGACTCTTTTCTCGGCGTTCATCTTCTAGTGTTTGCAGAAGTTTCCAGCGAGCGCACTTTGACCAGTCAGTCCAGAAGAATGCATAGTCCAACATGGTGTAGGGTGAGATCCAGTGATCTCGATATTTGCCAATATAAACTTTCATTACCAATCTCCGTTGTCTGTCCATGCTCGAACAGTTAAAAATAACCACGACACCATGTAGGTGTTTTCGTTGGGACTAGGCCACTCTGCTGGTTTCTCGTGCCGAGCTCTAGGTATCCAACTCCAGTGTACAGGGTTCAGTATAACAATAACACTGGCACCACTGTAGCGAATCCATTTCATACATCCACGGTAATCAATTGCCATAAATTTGCCTGCTCTTCATGTCCTGCGTATCCACGTGGGTTGCATATCACACGAGTTGATCCAATCATATAGTCGAACACATCGTGAGTGTGTCCATGTGTCCACAGTCGAATCTGTGGATGGGCCTGAATAAAATCATCCAGGCTAGAACTGTAGGCACCATTTACCACCACATCCTTTTGATATCTTGGTTTGGTACTCAATCTACTGGGTGCATGATGCCCCACTACCACATAGCGAGCAGTAGGATCTGCTTCCACAGTTTCCCGTATTATGCCTTTCATGGCCTTGTGATCCACAACCGATGCTTCAGGAGTCCATTTGCCAACTCGGGTGCGGAACTTGCCGTCTTGATCTTTAAAATGCACCTCAGCACGACTATCACTAATGATACGAAAGTCATTCATGTAACCACGCATGTGAGCCAGGGTGTGTGGATCTTCTTGATTCATGTCAGTCCACAAGGTCCCTGCCACAAATGTTGTGTCACTGATAACACGACTCTCTTTTTCCATGATATAGAGATTGGGCAAGTGCGCCAGTACTGCTCGCATGTGATCCAGTGTGGCAGCCACGTCACCATGATAGTGTTCGTGGTTGCCCAGCACATAGATCACATGAGGAAATCTCTCACAGCATCGCTCAAAGAAGCCATGATATCTAGTGCTACGATACATCACAGTGCTTTCAATAGTGTTGTGATCAATATCATTAGCTACACAGATATCACCCGACAGGATTAGGACTTCGGCACCGGTAGTGTTTTCAAAGTCCAAGTCTCCAAATTCAAGATGTAGGTCTGATGCTACTGCTATTTTCATCAAGTTCTTTCAATTGCGATTTAAGTGTACGCACAGCCGTTTCGTCACCATCAAAGATTGCGGCTGCTTTGTCGGGGTATCGTTGTTTGAATTTTTTCACTATCTCAGTTAGGTTTTCTCCCTGACACACAAAATCTTGTGTCAAGCTATTGTAGCAGAAATACTGATTGTCCACAACCTCTATGGTAAGTGGGATCAGTCGTTCAAATTCTAAATCTTTGGATACTGCATTCAAGTCCGACTCCGCACGTCGTTTGAGTACCCAACCCAGCAAGGTTAATCCGACATGGATGGTCACAAAGATCAACAAACTATCCACTATAAATTCTATAATTTCCATAATTGTATTTACATCCTCATTGATTCTAAAGTGATCATCTTGCCCAGTTCCTTGTCAAAGTCCAGTTCATCTGGAACCACATACAATTTGTAGTTGGTACAATCTGTCTTGTGATCATAATGACGAAACGTTACAATCTTGCCGCCAATGGCCTTGCGCACAGTGATATTGAGACCTTCTTCTGAATCAATGTCACCGCCGCTACGAATAGCAAGTCTGCTTCGGTTTGACGACTTTGTCATAGGCATAGGACTGTCTTCGTCCCACAGTTCCCGACCCTCAGCACTCCATTGTGCAATCAGTCGCTTCAACCACTTCATGCTGATTTCCTTTGTTTTAAATATTGTTCCCATTGTATCCACTGATTCTTGACCAGGAATCCCCAGTCACGTTGTTTGGGTCCGGGCATGAACAAGGTCCATGCTGTGATGTCAGGATCAAGTTCAATGCGATGAAAGCTGTTGGCCTTGCTGACTCTAAAATGTCCCGGACCACGCCACACCTGGTACTCACCAGTTTTTCTCCCCACAGTATCAAAGTGCGGGATCCATTCCCAGTACCCACCTTTTAGTATAACAGTGGCATAAGGCCAAGGATGGTCATGCACATCATCGGGGTCAGATTTGAGAAACTTGTGCAGAAAGATGTTAAACGGAAATCGTTTGCGATCCTTGAGAAACAAATAATAGCGTTCAAGATATGGTTCATTTTCTACTCGGTCCATTACAATGCGTTTGCGTCCCAAACGCTCTAAAAGTTTCAATAGCATTGGCTACTCCTTTACACTACAATTATACAACAGACAGAATAAAAAGTCAATAAAAACCCACCTGGGCGGTGGGTTTTTTGGTGTGGCTCTTTTGGGGAGCCAGCGAGTCTAGATTAGACCAGGCCAAGTGCCATGGCTTTGTAACCAGCGGCTACCAACTTGCGTGATGGCTTACCAATCACGTACTCGGTAACCTTTACACCATTGCCAGCCACACGCTGGTTGGCATAAACAGCAAAGCCTGCTTGACGAATACGGCTAACATCTGCAGAGATGTTCTTGATGCCGAAACGCTTGGAGGCCTGGCTGGCAGTCACTGTTTCGCCGCTGTGCAAAGCAGAGAACAGTTTGTAAGTTTTTGTTTCAGGATTGAATCGCATGTTAAATTTACCTTTCATGTAAAAATACTGTTTGCGTACAGTATGTCATTATTATATAGGTATTATAACACAAACGCAATGACTTTTGGCATGGCATTTGCCAAAACAGATACGTTTGGCAATGTTACCAAAACATGTAAACTCTTTGCAGGGCTATGGCGTTATATATGTGTAGCCAGGAAGGTCTTGGTCTACCAGTTTCTAATCAAGGAGATACCATGAAACAACTTATCGCTTTACTCGCTACT
>Ga0315909_10005966_pt1 | contig 13861 bp, 18 predicted proteins | sample LakEriMetagenome_11_FD_203527 | JGI IMG/M metagenome (GOLD analysis project Ga0315909, IMG submission 203527) | Freshwater fungal communities from buoy surface, Lake Erie, Ohio, United States - Buoy 2 MA125 | ecosystem: Environmental > Aquatic > Freshwater > Lake | place: USA: Lake Erie, Ohio...
GCTTATCCGCGCAGCCATTGAAGCAGTCCTGCCCATGATACGTGCGGAGGTGCTGGAGGAAGCAGCGAAGGTGGCGGATGCACGCGAACTGCGATGGTCAGAGGACGCAGAACAATCAAATTCCGGGACTGCTGCGCACATTTTTCGCCGCAAGGCTGACGCTGCCGAACAGGTCGCCGCCGCCATCCGCGCACTGAAAGGGGACGCGACATGAGCTACATCAAGATGTGCCGTTATTGCGACGATGAAGGGCATTGCACAGGCTCATGCCGACGCTTCTCCGGCCCACCCTACGCCCCCAATTACAGGCCCGAGGTGCCCATCGGGGCACCCTCCTTTCCGTATCCGTCGATCCCGCCAATCCCGAAGGGCTGCATCTGCCCTCCCGGCAGCGAGGCGACGTGCCAGCGCAAGGACTGCGGGCGCAAGGAGCCGACATGACCGAGGACCGCCCACTGACCCAGCAGGACGCCGACGAGGCCGAGCGCGAGATCATCGACCGGTGCCGCCGCAGCGTTGCGCTCCTCCGGCCCGGCCCTCAGCGGGATGCCGCCGTGGCCCAGCTCCGCGCCCTGTTCGGGGACAGCGCGGCCAAGGACCTGCCTGCGATCCGGCGCTGAAAGAGTGGAAAATAATCCAACTTCCCACTTGACCAAAATCTGCCGGTCGGTTATCAATAATCAACGGCAAGAGGCCGCTGATAGGAGACCTACCATGCAGACCAAGATCACCCTCGAAAACGCCAAGGGCTACGCCACCGAGGACAACCTCACCCGCGCCCTCGAGCGCACCGGCCTTGCCGACTACGGCTGCCGCTACATCGTCTCCCGCAAGCCAGACGGCACATGGACCGCGATCTTTCTGGTCTCGGAGTTCCTCAGAAATCACGGCGGCTACGTTGGCTTCGCCTCATCACGCGGTTTCGTGAGCGTCTGACTTCACCCTCGGGGGCCGGGCAACCGGCCTCACGGGGTGCAGCCCGCGCCTGATAGGAGATAAACCAATGCGCCTTCATCTCGACGCCAACAGGAACGTCCCTTCCACCTACCCCAAATCATTCTTCCGCGTTGAGACGTGGCGCACCGGATCGTATGTCGCCGATTTCACGAGCGAGGCCGAGGCTAGCGCCTTCGCCATCCAGCACGCGAAGGATACCCGGTGCCGGTATGACCACAAGGTGTCCCGCGTTTACATGACCGCCTGACCCGGCCTGCTGCCCCGGCCTTGAGCCGGGGCATCGGAGCGGATCAGCCGCTGATAGGAGATTAAAGTGAGCAGAGCCTACACCATCGCAACCGCATCGACCGTTCCTACTGAGGTCGCGCTGCCGGATGACCTTGACGCTCGCTGGGCGGTGATCAGCACCTACCCTCCCGCGCAGCGCACATGGGCAGGGCAGGCGTCCGATGCCACGATCCAGCGCTGGCTGCAGAAGCGCAACCTGCGCGACGCTCTGGTCAGCCGGATCAGCAAGACTGGCTCGGCTCGCCGCAGCCGCGTCAGCGCGTAAGGGGAGGAGGGCAGTGACGACCCGAACCGACAACCTGATGCGCCCCGTCATCAACCTCAACGGCACGAGCCCCGAGGCGCTGATCGACGCCCGACTTGAGGCCCGGACTGCCTGCCTTGCCCTGATGTCCGCGCTCGGCGGCACCCAGCCCAACGGGCGCGACTACATCGGCCACCCGGACGCCTACAAGCGCGACCTCGCGATCTACTCGGCCCGCCGCTTGGCGATTGCCACGATCCTCGATGATCTCGAACATGAGGCGCTGGCCATACAAGACCGCTGATCAGATCAGCTCCCGATCTCGACCGCAGCAAGCCCCGGCCACGAGCCGGGGCTTTTTCGTTCCATCCATCGGAAAAAAAAGATTGCCCCCGTCACGCGATCAAAACGCCGTGCCTGATCGATCATCGGCACCCGTAAATTAGCAAGGGATTTGAGACACGCCGCGCTGATCTTCTGCGCCTCACCGGCGGAAAAAATCCCATTGACACGTGAGACAAAAATCAGGCTTTGCTCAGGTGCATCAGGTGGAGGTCGTGGCCGACACCCTGCAAGGCCCGGCAGCGCCAGCGTGGTTGCCGGGGACGCGCCGGAAGCTCGGGATGAGCGGTGAGCCCTGACCCCGCAAGCGGATCAGGCGACACGGGATCAACGCGGTCGGAGGAACGGCTGGCACCATGGCGACGCTGACCATCAACGCGCTCGACGGCCACATGCGCCGCTACCACAACGTGCTCGGGTCGCTGGGCAGCGAAAAGACCAAGATCGTCATGATGCGCACCCTGAACGCTCAGGGCGACAAGATGCGCACGCAGGTCCGCAGGGCAGTGGCCAAGCAGACCGGCCTCAAGCGCGATGTCATCGTCCGCGCCATCAAGCGCAAGGGCGCGAGCACCAAAGACCTGACCTATGAGCTCAAGGCCAAGGGCGGCAACGTGCGCCTGCGCTTCTTCCGGCCAGCAGAGTTCAGGTATGGCACCCGCGCCTTCCCCCGCAGCAAGGCGACCCGCTTCCCCGGCGCGTTCCTAAAGGGCGGCCTATTCCCGAGTCGCGTTCCCATCAGGATCAACCCCACTGGCCGGGCCGTGTTAGAGCGCACCGGCGCTGGGCGCTTCCCGATCCGCGAGGTCCGCTCGGATGTCTACATCCCCGATGAGCTGGTCGCAGGGCAGAGTGAGGCCGCCTTCCTCGCTACGCCCCCCGAGATCATCAAGCAGCTCGACCGCCAGATCGGGGCGATCTTCCGGGGCTTCTGAGCCCCGGCACGACAAGGGCAGCAAGGGGCACCCTCCCCCTCTTGGCATCCTAGGGGCGAGGATGGCTGCACCCGACGCCCCACCAACCACAACCACAAGGCTTGCCTCATGGCCTACGCGATGAACCGGATGATCCGCACCCTCGCCATGGCTACCGCCGCCGCCGCCTTCCTGCTCGCCCTCGCCATCTGGTCAGCCCCCAAGGCCGACGCCCATGAGGTCTACGACTACCGCTGCTGCGGCAACAATGACTGCGCCCCCGTCCCTGACGCCGCCGTCCATGAAGCCGGCACCGTCATCATCTTTCGCATAGCCCCCGGCACTCACCCCATGTGGCCAGCCGATAAGGCCGCCGCCCTCATAGTCGAGGTGGACCGCCGCCTCCTTGAGCCCCGCAGGATCGACGGGCGCTGGCACATCTGCCTCAATAGCGCGCTCGTCCCTCTCTGCATCTACCCGCCGGACAGGGGGGCGTAGGCCGATCAGGGGAGCGCGCCTCAGCGCGCGGCCCATAGCAGCGCCGCCAGCGGGCGATCATCAGCGCCCTAGTCGCGACCCGCTCCACGCCCAAACGCCCGCCAGCGGCCTCCACAAGCCCGGCAACGGCCCGCACAGGCCAAAACCTCGGGTCCTTCCCGCACCCCCCTACCACGCGACTCGGGCGAGGTCTTTGGTTTCCGAGTTTTTTTGCTTTTCCGATCCGGGGTTTCGTAAAACGCGAGCGCCATTGCCCTAGCCGGCGCTGATGAGCCGGGAAGCCCCCAAGGGTTTAGCTCTGAGCACACGGATCGACGCGCTAAATGGCCGGAAACAGCGGGATCGGCATGAGATGTGATCTAATTCTAGTTGCGCGAGAGCCTGACGCGAGTGGTCGCCGGCGCTACGCTCGGCGGGCCAACGCAAGGGATCAGGTGGCGGTGTCTTGGGTCACGCAGCGCCGCGAGGCGACGGGCTTCTCGTGCCGGTTCGATGCGGCCAACTTCGCCGCCTACTTCGTGCATGATCCGGTATGGCTTGAGCCCCGAGGAGTAGGCTGAGGACAAAAAAAGGGCCGCCCGAAGGCGACCCCTTGTTGGGCCTGCGATGTGGCCCCGGATCAGGCGACGCTAAACCGATGGTCCTTCCCCTCGCGGGCCACGATCAGCTTGACGCCGGAGATGTCAGCCGCGCGCCGCAGGCGGCGGTCGCACTTCTTCCAGCCGACCATCTCGCACAGCTCAGAGTGCAGAGCGCCGTTCCCGCGCTTAACCGCGTCGATCAGGATAGCGTCAACGCCGCCGTCAACGAGGCCATCGGCCCGGAGCGTCTCGGACTTCTTGATGCGCGGGGCAGCGGCGAGGCCGGTGCGGGTGAAGGACCGTGGAGGGCGCGGAGCCTTCTCCTTGGCGGGCTTAGGGGCCTTCGGGGCCTTAGCCGCGACGGGCGCGGGGTTCAGGGCTGCCTGCAGGGCGGCTACGGGATCGGCGGCGGCGAGGATCGCTTCGCCATCGATGCTGCGCTCGGCTGCTGCCTTGAGGAACCGCTTGCTAGCGGCGTCCTTGGTAGCGGCCTTTCCAACGCTCTGGTTGGTGAGGGCGGCGGTGAGTTCGTTGATCTTTTGGGTGCTGATGGTCATTTTCGTTTTCTCCGTTCTCCAGCATCTGCGCTGGCAGTTGGATATTTACCCACTTCAAGCGCGGTGTCACCCCCCTTCCAAGAAATATTTTTAGGAGCCTCCCCAATGGTTAGCAGGAAGGGCACCTCAGCCCCCTCCGAAACTGCGTCTCTCTGGCCTGCCGACAAGGTAAAGCGTTGGCCGATTGAAGACCTCATCCCCTACGCCGACAACGCCCGCCTTCACAGCGAGGAGCAGGTCGAGCAACTAGCCAGCTCTATCCGTCAGTTCGGGTTCACGATCCCGGTTCTGGTCCGCGAGAACGGCACGATCATTGCCGGCCACGGTCGCGTGCTTGCCGCCCGGACGCTTAACCTGAGCGAAGTCCCGGTGATGGTCGCTTCGGGGTGGAGCGAGGAGCAGTGCCGGGCCTATTCTATCGCCGACAACCGCCTTGCCGAAACATCATCGTGGGACGTTGACCGCCTCGCCAGCGAGATCGCCTCGCTCTCCGAGATCGGCGCTGACCTCAGCGGCATCGGTTTCAGCGCTGATGAAATCGCGGTTTATTCTGCGCCGGCACCGGGATCAGATTTCCTATCGGGCATCAATCTGCCCGCGCCCGATAAGGACAAGTCGGACGATGTTGACCCGCACCTCGTCGCTCGCGGCGTGACCCTGAACCTGCACTACCTGCCCGAGGAGCGCGACCGCGTGGTGCGGTATCTAGCGCGCGAGCGTGACAGCCGTGGCTTAAAGACCGCTGCTCAGGCGCTACTCGCTATGGCTGACGAGGAAAACTGACCCCATGACCGCCGCTACCCCCGCCGCCCTGATCCGCGATCTCCAGCCCGGCCTGATGGCCGACTTCTCCGACACCGACTACCCCACCAAGGTCTACGGCTTCGGCCCTGACGAGCCGCTCTCCGTTAATGAGGAGGGCACGGCCTTCGGCTATGTCTGGAAGGGCGAGGCCACGATCAACGTCGATAGCCGCGCCTACACCGTGCAGGCCGGATGCTACTTCTCCCTCGCCGGGACCAGCTTCGCCGTCTCAGGCGCGACTGGCTTCATCGCCTTTCGCCTCGGCTATCGCGGCCTCAATTCCGTGGGAGGCCCGACCGATAACGTCGGGCGGCTCCGCTACATCGACGGATGCTCGGACACGTTGCTGATCGCGCCGCCGCTGCGCGGCGATCCGTGCTTCAACCTGCTGCACTTTCCGGCGGGCATCGACCAGACGAGGCACACGCACCCCACGATCCGGGCCGGGCTGATCCACGACGGTCGCGGCTTCTGCCACACGGCGCTCGGGACGGAAGACCTGCTGCCGGGCAAGATGTTCATCCTGTTCCCTGACGCGATCCACGCCTTCGCGACTGAGGACAGCGACATGACGCTCACGGTGTTTCACCCGGACACCGACTTCGGCCCGACGCACGAGGAACACCCGATGCTCAATCGCACGATTGTTGACGGGGTGTCCGCCAAGCATATTGACGCGATCCGCACGAACGAAATTCGGAAGTGACGGGGTCGAGATGAGCACTGCCGCTCCCGTAAAAATTCACCGAGTGAAGAAGTCGCAAGTCGCGAGCGATGGCCGATTTCATCGGACAAAGTCGGCGATTGAAACGTCTGTCATTGACCTTGCCCGCCAGCGGATAAGGGAATGCTTTGAGCTGTTTGACACCGTCGTTGTTAGTTTTAGCGGCGGAAAGGACAGCACCGTAGTCCTCAATCTTGCAGTTGAGGTCGCCCGAGAAATGGGTCGAGGCAAAGTGCCGACGATACATTTCGATGAGGAGGCGATCCAATACGAAACGGAGGCATACGTTCGCCGGGTTTATCAATCCGGCGAAGTTGACATGAAGTGGTTTTGCCTCCCGGTTCAGCACCGCAACGCCTGCTCTCGCAAGCATCCGTATTGGTGGCCGTGGGCACCCGAGGCGGAAAGCTTGTGGGTTCGGCCCATGCCGCCGGAGGGCATAACCTATCATCAGATGCCGCACTTCCCGATTGAGCCGGACAAGCGGCCCACGATCCCGAGCCTCAACGGGCTATTGTTCCCGGCCCGAGAGTTCGGGCGCACCGCGCTCCTCTTAGGCGTGCGGGCGCAGGAAAGCCTGATCCGGCTGGGCGCGATCCTTAAGCCGACGCCGGACAGCCGCCCATGGATCAGGAAGTTCGACGAGGGCTACAGTCAGGGCAACGTCTGGAAGGCTTACCCGATTTACGACTGGAAGACTGAGGACGTGTGGACCGCGCCATCTGTGTTCGGGTGGGACTACAACCGCTCGTATGACCTGATGAGCATGTCAGGGATGAAGCCTCATAATCAGCGCGTGGCCCCGCCGTATGGCGAGGAGCCGATGCAAGACTTGTGGATGTATGCCACCTGTTTTCCTGATCTCTGGGAGAAAATGGTTGACCGCGTGCCGGGAGCGGCGACCGCCGCGCGCTACTCCCGAACTGAGCTTTATGGCTTCGGCGAGAGGCCGGAGAAGCCAGCCGGAATGTCGTGGGACGACTTCCTGAGAAAGTGGATTGAAAAGCATCCCCCGAAAGTTCAGGAGCAGATCGTGCGCCGGATCAAGATGTGGCATTTCGGCCATGTCTCGAGCACAAGCGACCCTATCGCGGTGAATACCCCTCACTATGTGACCGGCCTGAGCTGGAATTTCCTTCTGATGCTAGCCATGCGCGGCGACTTCAAGGAGCGCAAGCAGCCACGGCGCGACAAGGAGCACAACCCGGCTCAGGAAGCTAAGTATTGGGCCGAGATTGCCTTGATGAAAGAGGCCGGGGACCTGCCAAATAATCCGGCGTAAGCCCGTCGCTTGCTGACATTTTTGTCAGCGAGGGCATCTATCTTTGCAGCGTTCCGTTCGATGGTGCGGCGCAGCTCCGTGAAGCAACTCGCCATCATTTCCGGGTGACTTAATGGCCGCGAAAGCCGGCACTGAAAACCAGCCGCTCAACAAGATTGAGTGGGTAGACCCCAAGACGCTCCGGGCGAACAGCTATAACCCGAACCGCGTCGCGCCTCCTGAGATGAAGCTGCTCAAGACGAGCATCCTCGAGGATGGCTGGACGCAGCCAATTGTGGCTCGCATTGACGGGGAAATCGTTGACGGATTTCACCGTTTCACGCTGGGCAGCACTGACCCGGATGTCATGGCCTTGACCGGCGGTCTCGTCCCGGTCGTGCGGCTTCTTGACCCTGACATGGCCCATCAGATGATGAGCACGATCAGGCACAACCGCGCTCGCGGCACGCACCGGATCGTCAATATGTCGAAGATCATGTCGGCATTGAAGGACGAGGGGCTGAGCGACAAGGAAATCCAGCAGCGTCTTTCCATGGAGGAGGAGGAGGTTGAGCGCCTGCTCGATCACTCCGGCATGACGAACCGGGGCCGCGCTGCGGAATTCGGCAACGGATGGGTTCCGAAATGAGCGATAAGGAGACGCTGGTCCCGATTGAGGCCGCGTCAACGATCCTCGCCAGCTCGGAGGAGGAGCTTACACGCCTCGCCCGGCGCGGCGTGATCCCGAAGATCGTGAAGGGGCAGGTGCCCCTGATCCGAACGGTCACCCGCATCATCAAGCACCTTCGCGCCGGCAACGTGACGCTGGAGGAGGCCGGCGCGGCGATGGGGATCACCGCGCCGTGGGTTCTGCACCTGATCAGCGAAGGCTACATTGAGCGCCACCCCCTCGGGGGCGTGTCTCTGATACAAGCGCAGGCCGGCTACATCCGATGGCTAAAGGATGAGGACCGGCGGTCATCGAAATCGGCAGCCGAGAGCGGGCTTAAGGCCGCGCGTCAGCGCGAGGTTGAGGTCCGCACCGCCGAGCGCGAGCGCCGGCTGATCGACGTGACCGAGCACAGCGACATCGTAGACGAGCTGTGCGGCCTATTCATCTCCGGGCTTGCCAGCCTGCCGGCGCGGGTATCGCGCGACGTGTCTTTCAGGCGAAAAGTCGAGAGCGAGTGTGACGCAATCAGAAATGACATCGCCGCTCGTGCCGCTGAGAGGTCTCGCGACGTGGCAGCGGGTCGCACGACTGCTAACGGCGACGCGGAGAACGACACCTGACGAGTGGGGGGCAGCTAATCGGCGATACCCCGAGACGGCTGGTCGGCCCGGCCCGCGCAATCCTAACCTGACGCCCTACACCATCGCGCCGGGACGCGCCGCCGCTGCCGGCACTCATCGCCGCGTCGTGCTAGCCATGGCCGCGCAGGGCGGCAAGAGCGAGATGCTGCTCGACCTGATCGGGCAGAAGCTGGATCAGGCCCCGACCCCGATCCTCTACGTGGGCCCGACCCGAAATTTTATTGTCGAGCAATGGGAGCCGCGCGTCATGGCGCTGCTCGATGAGGCCCCGGTCCTAAAGGGCAAGGTGTCGCGCGGGCAGGCGAACAAGAAAACCCGCAAGCTGATCGCGGGCGTGCCGCTCCGGCTGGCGCACGGCGGATCATCGACTGCGCTCAAATCCGACCCGGCTGGCCTCGCGCTGACCGACGAGGCTGACGAGCTGCTGCGCAACGTCAAGGGGCAAGGCGACCCTGTCGGGCTGGTCGATGCTCGCGGCGACACCTACGACGACTTCGTGCATGTGATCGTCAGCACGCCGAGCAAGGGGCCGAAGGACGTGGTGAGGGACGAGGCAAGCGGTCTTGAGTTCTGGGCCGAGCAGGAAGCCGACGAGATAGATAGCAAGATTTGGGGCCTCTGGCAGGAGGGAACGCGCTACCACTGGACGTGGCGCTGCCCGCATTGCAGCGAGCGCTTTGTCCCCCGCTTCTCGTGCCTTGAGATACCTGACGCTCGCAAGACTACGTCGAGCCGGGCGAAGGCCGAGGCGCATCTGGTGTGCCCTCGCAATGGCTGCGTCATCACTGACGAGCACCGCGAGAGCATGAACGCCACGGGCGTCTATGTCGCGCCGGGGCAGACCATCGATGAGGACGGCAACGTAGTCGGCGACCCGCCGGCCAGCGAGACGCTGAGCTTCTGGGTGAGCGGGCTATGCTCGCCGTTCAAGAGCTTTGGCGAGCGGGCCGCAGCCTACGTGACCGCGCTGCGCTCCGGCGATCACCAGCAGGTTCAGACGGTCATTAACGCCGGGTTCGGCGAGCTATGGGCTCCGGTCGGCGGCGATGTCCCCGAATGGGAGCATGTGCGCGGGCTAGCGCTGCCGTATCGGCAAGGCGACGTGCCCGAGTGGGTTCTGTTCCTGACCGCCGGCGTGGACGTGCAGAAGAACCGCCTGATCTACGCCGTGCGCGGCTGGGGATCGCGCCAGCAGAGCGCGCTGATCACTAGCGGCGAAATCTGGGGCGACACCTCACAGGAGGAGGTCTGGACCGATCTCGCTGACGTGCTGCAATCGACGTGGGCGGGCCTGCCCATCGCGCGCATGTTCGTCGATGCGGGCTTCCGCCCCGGCAAGCGCGATCTGGTGCCCGAGCACAAGGTCTATGAGTTCGCCCGCCGCTTCTCGCGGCAGGTTTTCGCCACTAAGGGCTTCGACACCCGCCCGACGCCGCTGACGGTCAACAGGATCGACGCCGCCCCGAAAGGGGGCAAGGCGAAGTATGGCATCGACCTCGTGCGTCTATCGACCGACTTCTTCAAATCGTGGGTTCACGAGCGGATTAAGTGGCCGGCGGATCAGCCCGGCGGCTGGCATCTGCACGAGGAGCCATCCGAGGAGTATTGCCGGCAGATCGTCTCCGAGGCCCGAGTCCGCAAGCCGGGCGGCGGCCATCAGTGGGTCGTGACCTTCCGGGACAACCACTTCCTCGACTGCGAGGCGCTGGCATTCGCCGCCGCCTACATGCTGGGGGTCCAGCGCATCCGCGAGGGCGCACGGCGGCCCGGTGGGGCGGCTACAGCGCCGCCGGAGCAGCAGGGCGCTATAGAGGTCGCCGAAACTAGCGAGCGCCCGCCAGCGGCCACGCCAGCGTCAGCAAAGCGGCAGGGCTTCCTGCCTCGACAATCCATCTGGTGAGCGCGCCCGCGCGCTCCCGGCAACCGATCACCAAGGAGCGCCCGCCGTGGCCTATGAGCAAGAGATCGCCGGGCTGGTCGAGGCTATTGCCTCGGGCGCGCTGCGCGTGAAGTTTCAGGACGGGGCCGTGATGAAGGAGACCGAGTTCGGCTCCTTCGCGGACCTCAAGAAGCGGCTCGACTACCTGCTCAGTGAGCAGGCCAAGGCAGCCGGCCCCGTGGCGCGTCCCCGCGTCTCACTCGCTGAGTTCGGTCGGGGCTGATGGCTATGCGGACGACGTGGCTGGACCGCGCAATCGGGGCCATTGCGCCCGCTGCTGGACTACGCCGCATCCGCCAGCGCGCGGCATTTGAGATCGCGGCTCGGTCCTATGATGCAGCTCGACCCGGACGCAATAACCCCGCCTTGCGGCGCACGGGCTCAAGCGCTGACAGCGAAATCGGCGTCGCAGCGCCGGCCCTGCGCGCAGCTATGCGAGAGCTGGTGCGGAACAACCCTCACGGCGCAAATGCCGTTTCAAAGTGGGTGACTAACGTCGTCGGCAATGGCATCGAGGGCCGCCCAAAGGCGCGCACGGAAGCCCGCACCAAGGCCGCCGCTCAGGCATGGGCCGAGTGGGCCCGCCGCTGCGATGCTGACGGCCAGCTCGATCTGAATGGCTTGCAGACGCTCGCCTTCCGGCAGGTCGTCGAGGCCGGCGAGGTTCTGATCCGCCGGCGCTGGCGCAGGGTCACGGATCGCGTGCCCGGCAACATGCAAATCCAGATCATCGAGGCTGATCTGATTGACAGCCTTAAAGATGGACCGCTGCCGGGCGGGAACTACGCTATTCAGGGCGTCGAGTTCGACAAGATCGGGCGGCGCGTAGCCTACTGGCTATTCAGCCAGCACCCCGACAACGTCAACTATTTCACTAGGCCGGGCATCACGTCTGTTCGCGTGCCCGCTGCCGATGTGATCCACGTCTACGACAAGCTCCGCACGCAGGTGCGCGGCGTCCCATGGGGCACCGCAGCAATGTCAGCGCTGCGTGACCTCGGCGACTACGAGGCCGCGGAGCTGATCCGCAAAAAGATTGAAGCCTGCATGGTCGGCGTTGTCACCGGCGGCGACGAGAACGACATGGGCGTCGGCATCCCGCTCGATGGCGACCAGCACGCCGGCGTCTATGACGCGCAGGGCCAGTCGGTTGAGCGCTTTGAGCCCGGCATGTTCGCCTACGCTCGCGGCGGTCGCGACATCAAGTTCAACACGCCCGCCGCCACCGGATCATATGACGCCTACAAGCGCTCGATGCTCCACACCGTCGCGGCTGGCTTCCGCCTACCCTATGAGCTGCTGACCGGCGACCTCTCGCAGGTCAACTACTCCTCGATCCGGGCCGGGCTGACCGAGTATCGCCGCCTCGTTGAGACGGTGCAGTGGCAGATGATGATCCCGATGATGCTGGACCGCATCGCCGACTGGTTCACCGAGGCGCACTACCTGTCCGGCGCGATCAGCGACGACACGCTGACGTGGGAGTGGTCGCCGCCGAAGTTCTACAGCGTCGATCCGCTCAAGGACGCGATGTCCGATCTGCTTGAATTGCGCTCAGGGCTGGCGACGCTCCCGCAAAAGATCGCGGAACGCGGGCTCGATCCGGCGGCGCACCTCGCCGAGATCGCGGCCACCAACGCTCAGCTCGACGCGCTCAATCTCATTCTGGACAGCGACCCGCGCACGGTCGCGAAGAACGGGGCGCTGCAAATCCAGATCAACGCGGGCGATGCGCCCGCTCAACCGCCTAACTGACGAGGTCATCATGGCAACCGGCACGATTAAAGCTCCGCCTATGATCCACCCCGACTTTTTCTTTGTCCGCGAGAACTCATACGACGAGGCCACTCGCACCATCGACGTGATCTGGACGACCGGCGAGAAGGTTCGCCGCTACGACTGGCGCGACGGTGGCTACTACGACGAGGAGCTTGTCGTTGCCCCCGGAGCAGTTCGCCTTGCTCGCCTTAATCGCGGTGCGCCGTTTCTTAACAGTCACGAAAGCGATGCGCTCCGCGCTGTCCTAGGCTCGGTCGTCCCCAATTCCGCCCGCGTCGGCACCGGCGAGGGCACTGCAAAAGTCAAGCTGACCCGCGCGCCTGATGTCGCGGGCGAGGTTCAGCGGATTATCGAAAGCGACGTGCGAAACATCAGCGTCGGCTACCGCCTCCACAAGATCGAGAAAACCGATGGCAGCGAGGGCGATGTAGCGCTCTGGCGCGTGGTCGATTGGGAGCCGTTCGAGATCAGCGCGGTCGCGATCCCGGCAGATGCCGGCGCGCAGGTTCGCTCCGGCAAGGGCGGGAAGCTGGTCGAGCCCGAACTGAATGAGTGCCTTTTCCTGCAGCGCGACACCCCCGAGGCCGCCGCCGCCCGGATGCGTATGCGTGCCGCACAGCACGGGCTCTGCTCGCGCTGACACAAGTTGCCGCCTGCGCTCGGTGGGGCAGCAGGAGGACGGCGATCTGCCCCACTAACACAGCACGGAGCACACGATGAAGTCTCATCGCACCCCGGCGGTCTATTCCCTGATCGCCGTCCTGACCATCGCCGCCATTGCCTCGCTGGGCTTCTCCAGCGATGCACTCGCAGCCATTCCTGCCCTCAAGCCCGCCGCCTCGCACGTCTATGACGTGGTGACGATGGCAACGCTCTCGCTCGCCGGCCTGCGGATGCAGGTCGCCGACATCATGACCCGCGCCAACGCCAAGATGGCCGAGGCCGTCGAGGGCCTTGACGTCGAGGCCCTGCGCAAGATCGAGGCCGAGCACGCCGCGATCCTTAAGGAAGCCGACCCGATCCGCGCGCAGATCACCGAGGAGGAGCGCAAGCTCGCTGCCCCGCCTGAGCCTGCCGAGGCGACCGGCCCGACCGCTGAGGACGAGCGCAAGCGCACCACGGCCATCCTTGATCTGGCCGAGCGCCACGGTCAGATGACCCTCGGTCGCAAGGCCATCACCGACAACCTGAGCCTTGACGCATTCCGCGCCTCGCTGCTCGACAAGATCGTCGCCAAGGAGCCAGTCGTGGACAGCAACGCACGCGCCGAAGTCTCTGGCCGGGACGAAACTCAGACCCGCCGCGATGCGGTGGCCGACTACCTGTTCGCTCGCGGCGACTTTAACCGCGAGAGCAAGCTGAATGACGCCGCCCGCCAGTATCGCGGCATGCGGCTGATCCGGCTCGCCGAGGAGTGCCTTTCGTGGCGTGGTATCTCGGTGCGCGGCCTGACGGACAATGAGATTGCTGCCCGCGCTCTCACCACCTCCGACTTCCCGCTGCTGCTCTCCAACGTCGTGAACAAGGAACTGCGCGCTGCCTACGAGGCCGCACCGCAGACCTTCCGGCCTTGGACCCGCCAGATGACGCTCTCGGACTTCAAGAAGGCGTTCATCCTCCGCAAGGGCCTTGCTCCCCAGCTTGAGCGCCTGAACGAGC
>Ga0315909_10005967_pt1 | contig 13858 bp, 35 predicted proteins | sample LakEriMetagenome_11_FD_203527 | JGI IMG/M metagenome (GOLD analysis project Ga0315909, IMG submission 203527) | Freshwater fungal communities from buoy surface, Lake Erie, Ohio, United States - Buoy 2 MA125 | ecosystem: Environmental > Aquatic > Freshwater > Lake | place: USA: Lake Erie, Ohio...
ACTGCCTGTTCCATATCCGCAAGATTGACCTGGCGTACACCAGCGGTTGCGGATTTGGCTGGACCTTTGGGGATCTGTTGACCACGACGCATTAATGCCCTGGCACCAAACCCCAAACCTGCCAATGCACCTACAGCAACTGCGGCAGCACCCAACGCACCGAGGGGATTTGACTCTTGTTGTGGGGATTTGAGTTGATTACGGCGAAACTCCAGGACTTCTGGTGCCATCTCAGCCCGTTCTTGCGGATCTTCTGGGATTGGCGCTCCGGTGGCGCGGCTATAGGCGTAGAAATCAGCTGGAGAAAGCGCCATAACCTTTAAGACGTATCTTTTAATCTTTTATTGGTTACATTCTAACTTTGGGTAATTAAAAAACGTAAGTATCCTGTAAACTTAGGAATATAAACCGTAAAATCGGTAAGTTAATTCCAAAATGAACGAAGAACAGCAAGAAAGGCGCGAAAATATTCGTCAAACAATTGACCAACGCGCTAGTGAACTGCGTGAAGGTGGAATGCACCCGTTCGAAGTCCAGAAAATGAGGGCAGCTGCGGGCCAGGAGCTAGCAAGAGTTGTGCCAGACACGCAAAAATACCAACAAGCCGTCAATTTAGCGACGCAACACATACAGAAAGGCGCCGTTTAAAACAACAGTGTCATATTTGGGTCAATAGCCGGGGCCAACCCCGGCTTTTTTGTGTCAATTTTTGGGCTAATTAGGGAAATTACATACAAAATTACAGTAAATAGTACACGTTTATACCAAAAACGGGCCTATATACCCCTGAAAAGGGTACAAAATTACCTGACGCTTCTCCCAACCCCCAACCGAGAGAGAGTACGTGTAGAAAAAAAGAACGCGACGCGTTATTGAGAATGATTCTCATTAATATCATCGACTTTTTTGATACGAATTCGTATCGAACGAGGTCAAATCCTCGAAACTCCTTGCTACAACTAGGGTTTCGCCCTCCGCTCTCTCCCGCGGTCCAAACAGGACAGTGAGAGAGTCAGCTCAAAGGAGTTTCAATTTAATTCCGACCTAATAGATCGGGATTAGATCAGGATTAATCGGGGGGTGCGCATCCGTAATACGCATGCATTCCATCGCAATTCAACCATGCTTTACTTCGTCACAACGCTTGACATCTACTGCGATGACTTTGCATCTCAGTACACCACCAAGTTCTTCAGTACGCGTGAAGCCCTTGAGGCTTACGTTGTCACTCTTGATGACACTGAAGTGCATTCAATGGGTGGTTTATCAGAGCAAGAGCAGGAGTACTACCAGCGTTTGATTCCGTTCTGAGTACCAGGCGTGATGCCGGGGGATCGAATCCCCCACTCAGCATTGCCCCCAGCGGAGATGGGCACCGCACCGTGGAGAGATCCATGATTGACCTGACTTCTGGTTGGGTACAACACCCAGGCGTTTCTGGTGGTTGGCATCTGGAATATGTTGATCCAGTTGCTGGATTCAGTATTTCCATCGTGACCGGACCGAAAGGCTCCGGACTGATGGGCACTATTGCTCCAGGTCAGCCAACGACCTACGAAGCCTGGTTCCCAGGATTATCTAACCCTACGGGTTATTTAACCTTGGATGAAATACGTGGCATCATCATGTACCTTCGCGAGAAGGACCGTGATGATGATATGTATACAGACTGATCCGTATAAGCGGGTCCGGAGGTGCAAACCCTCCGGCAGCTATTGCCCCCAGCGGAGATGGGCACCGTACACAACAGAAGAGAGTCATGGAACTTTCTTATGCACAGCTCAATCTGATCGAAGAAGCTCTTCGTCAGTACTTTGACAACAAAGTAACTGACTGGGTTTGTTCGACAGATGAGCAGGTTGCTCTTACTCGGAACGAAGTTGCTTCGTTCTTTGAGAAGATCATCGATCAAAGAGCAGCTGCAGGCTGATCCGTCAAAGCGGGTGACCAGGTGCAAACCCTGGTCCAGTTATTGCCACCCACCGAGGGTGGCTCGCTCTATCCATGTTACGTAAGAAGTTATCGCAACTCTTGGCTGCCTGTGCAGTCAAGGTTGCTCAAGACCAAACTCCTGAGCGTGTCAAAGCTCAGCTCAAAGTGCGTAAGGAAGCATTGATCCATGAGGTCAATGGTTACCGCACTGCTCTGTCCAACTTCATCTCACCGAACTGATGACTAAGAACTACATGTTCGATGCAACGCTCGCTATTGTGCTTGGCACTGGCGTAGGCATGATGCTGTCTGTGTTTGGCCAGAAGGCCATCAACCAGCATTACAAGGCAACATGCCATACACGCCCCAATCACAATCTCATTTACACCCAAGGTTTCCTTGGTGATACGTACTACTGCATCCATAATGCAGAGTTGCGTATTAACTGAATCCTGCTCTGGAGGCTACTGCCTCCTCAACAGGACTCCACATCCTGTACCTCAACTCAACTCAGTTCAATCATGTTCTCTAACACCATTGTCGGCAACATCTGCTACATGGAGAAGGCAATCCATGAGGGTCGCGAGTTCCTTGCGATCTCCATGGTTGTTAACGACATGTACGAAGGTACTTGCCGCATTAAGTTCAATAATGCCAATGGTTTGATGACTGCCTACAACAACGGCACACTCGTCGTTGGTCAGCAGCTCATCCTCACTCAATTTGATGTCAGACTCAGCAGCATCCGTACGCATTACTTCAAGGACGGCGATCTCGTCGCATTGAAGTACCCAGAGATGGCACTGACGCGAGTACGTGCCGTCATAGGATCTGCTCCTCGTCCCAAGGTACAGCCTGAGGTCACTGCACCAAAGGTTGAACCCACCTTGGAAGAGATTCCGTTCTGACATCAGACGACTACACGAAAGGGCTTCGGCCCTTTTCTGTAGTCCTCACCACAGGACTACGTTCACTTTATTCATTCAACTCAGATGAAACGTATCTACTCCATGGGCAAGAACAAGTACATCACCCTTGATTCTTATCATGAGTCTCATGAGACTCTACGTAGCAAACTGCTACAAGCACTCTTTGTCATCATCATTGCATCCATCACTGGATCTGCAATGGTTGGTGTAGATCTCATTCAACTTCCATCCACTTCAAATCATGTACTCACTCGCTGAACACACCCAGGTTCTAGAAGCACGTATCAATCGCTTGATTGATAAGCTTCTGGAACATTACCACAAGAAGTACGGAGAGAGTGGCATCGAATTTAACATTGTTCGTGGCACTAAGTACTACAAGATTATTCAGCACAACACCAGACGTAATGCCCTTGGAGGCTATGAAGGCAGTGTCCATGCCTTTGTCCATCGTCAGTCAGGTGCTGTTTACAAGCCCGCATCATGGAAGGCCCCAGCCAAACATGTGCGGTACAACCTGCTTGACGATGTGTCGTATGAGACCTGCCTCCTGAAAGCCGACTGGTCGGGTCAATATTTATACATGAAGTAAACACGCACTAGCGATAGTGTCATCACTGCCTGAACCACTACGGCTGGTACTTGCATCATTGTTTGTACCAGCTATTCTCCATCTGCATCCACTGCACTCAAAGCAACCAGATCCATGGAAGCGCTCAGCCAGCTCGACGTTCACAACCCTGATCACATCAGTGTTATCACCAGGGACGGAAGGATTACGGTCTCGGTAACCAAGGATGGTGCCTCAGTCACCCTTGGGTTTCCTGTCCGTACTCCACTGGATCCAACCCCCCGTGACCCCCTGGTCCAACAGCCGGCACCAAAGATGATGGCTGTTAAGAGCCAGGGAGAACCTAAGATCCAAACTCAGATCAAGACACGGACTGCTCCAATTGGTAACTGCAAGTTAACCAAGGATATGGTCCGTGAGATCAAGCTGATGTTGTCTGATTCTCAAACCGTCAATAGCTTCGGTTCTAAGCAACAAGCGTACGAAGCAATTGCACGTAAGTACAACGTCAGCTACCACACCATCTCCAACATCCACAAAGGATTGTCCTGGAGGGGTGTAAAGATCTAACCACCACCGCTAGTACATCAGTACTACGTATACCTGGGCATTCTTTATTGAGAACATTCTCAATAACGGATATAAGTCCCAGGTTCAACCAATCCTTTTATTCAAATCAACCATGAATCAACTCGATCCTAACTTCAACGCAGACTTGCTTGATGCCATGGCTGACATGGCGTATGAACAAGAACAAGCACTGCGTGAAGAATATGAACTTAACCCTGAACTCATTGAGGATTACTACGATGACCAAGCCTAAGTTTCAAGAAGATGACATTGTCATTCATGTCATTGTCATCATTTCAATCTTCATTCAAATCATTCTGGAGGCACTCCAATGTCTTACATCTCAGAACTCAAGAGGTTCTACCCCAGAACCTACAAAGCCCGTTACGCAATCAACGCCTACAACACGCACAAGTACTTCGAACACGAAGACCCAACGGTCATCACCATCCACGAAACGACGCTCAACTACGGCGGTCCAGAGGAAGGCAATTGGTACTATACCGCAGGATATCCAATCAAATCCCATTGCATCTTCAACAAGAAGCAAGCCATTAAAACCTACATCCAGTACTTCGAAGAGTACGAGATCGAAGGCCAGCCCTCTCTTGGAGATACAACGACTCGCTCCAACATCGAGCTAAGTTTTTCCAACGCACTGGCTAAGGCGTATCCTGAGTCCCGTCCACACTACTGCTAAGTCAATGCAAGCAACTGCTGTGCCAAACCTCAGCATTAATCAACGCAACATCTACATGTACTTCCTAAATCACAGGAAGAAGTACGGTAAGGTTCCTTGTTTTGTACCAAAGTGTACGACGCAAGTCTCAAGGCTTGATCAATATCTTCAGGCCTTGAACAAACTGGAACAATACGGTTTGATACGCGTTGAACGGTGCAGTAATAACTACACCGGATGGATTATGACTGAACCTAAATCACTTTAGTGTTATATCACAATACGAAGTATTGTTTGCTATTTGAAAATAGCCAATACATGCCAATACTTCAGTCATAGCCTCAATCCTGGGCATCACCGACGCCAGCTCGGTGTGTAAGTCCCAGGTATTCACCTCAACCTCACTTCAAACAAACCATGGCCTACAAGAACGAATACACCTACGTTCAAGAAGCTTTGACTCTGCTGAAAGCAATCAGCGAACGCGAGGCAAAGCGTCATGAAATGGATCAGCACCTCACTCCAAGCATGCTTGCACTGCTCGATGACGAGATCATTCCCATGATTGAGAACGAACTTGATGTGGACTATGCACCAGACGAGGTAGGCGAACCGCCTATCACGATGGCTGAGATGCATGCCGCCGCATGGAAGGAACATCAAGCCATGCACTCATGAACGAAGATCTTTCTGACTTCATTCCAATTACTGGACGCTCAAGAGTCGGACGGTTTGGCAGATTAATACTCTGTCCTCATTGCCATGAAACAGCCCGTGTCTATCACTTCGCATGGGCTGGTTTGCAATGTGGAGGATGCAAAGCCATGGTTAACAAGACTGACTATTTAATGCATCGGTTAACCAAGGCTTGACCCCCAGACCCCCGGAGGGGAGTACCAGGAGTTCATTTAATTCTATTAGATAAACTTATGTGTTGCTCCCCTTCCATCCCTTGACAACCCTTTAATCATGACTCACCTGCCTTTGCCTTCACTTGATTGGCTTAAAGAACATTTAGCTGTTGATCCAAGTCAACCAAGTGGTTTGATATGGATCAAGAACTATGTCAATCGCAAAGCGAATACAATGGCAGGATCCGTTAACACAAACGGATATTATCAAGTCAGGATTAAAGGTAAACTCTATTTAACTCATCGTGTTATTTATTACTTAATCAATGAACAAGACCCAGGTGATCAAGTAATTGATCATATTTATTCTAAAGATAATCATGTAGATATACGTTGTGCAAATTATGTTCAAAATTCTTTTTATGCTAAGCATCAAACAACGTTAACTTCTAGTGATTACAAAGGCGTTACCTGGGACCGCAACAAATGGAAAGCTCGCGTTTCTTACAAAGGCGTAACTTACGACTTAGGAAGATTCGAAGATGAAATCAAAGCTGCTCAAGCGTACGACCGCAAGGCTCGGGAGCTTGATCCAGAGTTTGCATTTCTTAACTTTCCATGAAGGGGTTGCGTGCCCTGGTAGACTTCACACACTTACTCAACTCATCCCAATGACTGACAACACTCCTCGCATACCAGACTCCATGGATATGCAAAGACTTCAAGCTATGCAACTCGTTGCCAAGATGAAGGAAACATCCGATCGTCTCGGCATAGGATTCATTGGGGGCTTTATTGCCCCCAATGGAGATAAGTTTGTAATGACAAATATGGATGAAGAAGATTCCCAAGCATTGCTTCCGGAAGATCTGAAATGAATACTTTATTCATAGCAGTACTTTCTGTGATGATTATCTGTGGAACAATCATGATCTTAGAGAAATGACCAAGCATTCACCCATCAGCTTTGATCGCACCATCCATGGTGTGAACATCACCGAACACGGTGTCAAATCTTATAGCAAAGCAGTGAAGCTTGGTCCTTTCCAAGTAACACTCAATGCTAGTCCGAATGGTGTCAAGGGATCAATCAGTATTCCTGGCACAGGACTTAGCATTCCAAACATTAAATTAATCTAAAGAATCATGACGATTAATCTTGAACGCTACGAAAAGGAACAGAACCTTATTTTGAAACTAATGAATGCTGTTCACAAAGACCCAGGATGTATTGAGGGCTTCCTTAATACAGTTGTTTGTCTTCTTACTGAAGAAGAATTAGACGAAGAGATTGATCTTTGGAGTAACTAAAGATCCTGGGCATCCTTACGGTGTAAGTCCCAGGTCTTGTCCACTAACTCAACTCAAACCATGCCTGCATTCATCGACACCATCAATTTGTTTGATCGCATCAATCTTGCTGAATGCGCCAAGCGCAGAGCAAGTGCAAACGTATTGGACACCAAACGATTTGAAGGCGAGTACCACACAGCTCAGCTGTGGATGAAATACCGCTGTGTCAACACACCACACTATTCCTACATCGAGAACTAACCATGACAGTTTTAGCCATTGAAGACACTCAATTCACTGACACTCATGTCACAGTTACAGCAGTTGTTGACGAGATGCGTTTGCTCTATCACGCAACTCATCTCGACCCTGAAGAGTGGGCTCCTGCGCTTTGCAAAACAACTGTTGAGTTGGATCCAGAGGAACCAATCCCTCTTGATGAAGATGGCTTCTGTGCCTATCTTAATCAGCTCGATCCTCAGTGGCAACTCGTCGACAAGGATGACTTCGATCTAGATTAATCAACCGTCCTGGGTATGACGTTAAACTGCCCATTCCATTTACCTACTCAATTCAATGCAGTTTCAATTACCGTCCAACCTCCAAACTGAACTTTTGGCTTATGACCCAACACTGAAGGTGTTGGCTAAGCAGACCAAGACTATATCAACGAAGAAAGCTAAGTATCCACTCGGTAACATTCCGCACCTTATCCCACATAACGTGGTGCGTGAATCAGATCAACAAGCTGCGATTGATGACATCAACCAGCAGAAAGCACCAGATCGTTACAGAGTATTTACCACGCCTGTGGACGTAGCAACTCCGCAGGCCAGACTCAAAGTCATTGCCATCTTGTATCATTACGAACAAGTGTGGTATGCAGCATGGCTACCCCCTAAGCAGCAGGCTGATCAGTATGTGTACGGCCATGCCTACGCATTCAAGAACACAGCAGCTGCTGCCAAGACTGCACCGCATCACATCTGGACCAGCAAAGACAAGTGCATCGAGCACGAAGGTACTCGTGGTGTCCAGACCTTTACTTACTCAATGAACATCACCAAAGGTGACATTGAATCAAGTGAAGGTAGTGGCTGGCGTGCCTATCAATGGCAAGCCTTTAACCTCCACTGCCAGAAAGGACGAGACATTCTTGAGCATTGCGTCCGTCCATACGAAGCAAGCCTACGGGAAGAGATGCCCACATGGTCTGACTCCCGTGGATTATTTGATCGTATGCGCTGCAAGAACATCTTTGATGCAGCTGATATTCCTTTGGCAATGATCAAGTGTTTTGATATAAAGCAAGGTCTAACTGTTGATAACTTGCTTAACGGAGCTCTTGAATTCAACAACAATCCCACCTTTCCATCGTCAACTTTTTGTGTACTGGAAAGAATCAGTCACATCATTTCCAAGCCAGCAATCAAGAAGCTGCTGCAGGCAGAGCTTGATCGCTGCACACTTGCATACAATGACCCAGGTAATACTGAGCGCAAACCAATTACTCAAGGCTTTAGAACGTTTATTCATGTCATCGATTCGATTGACTGGATCAATAAGCTATGGCCTGACTGCCCACTTGACTACTACCAAACCTATTACAAAGAACTTCGTTACATCAGATTGAGTCAAGTACGTACAAGCAGCATTAGCTCCAACTCAAATGCATTTGTTAGTTGGTTGCGTGAACACATGCCCGTTGCATCGATGTTCACAATGTTGCGCAAACAGCTCGAACAACAAACCTTGACTGGTCGAGATTCTGAGGTTGGCTATGCACGCTTTAGTTTCTATGAACTAAATGACACATTCTCCATGGCAATCCGCATCCTTGATCATGGCAAGGAACTCACGCCGCCGAAGCGTTGGCGCATTGATGACTTCCATGACTATGTTCAAGCTGAGTCTTGGAAGATTCAGAATCCCAACGAATCATTGCGTCAAGATCTATTCCCTGAACCCATCAGGGTTACACGTAATGATCAGACCTGGTCATTCTTCCAGCCTGTTGACACACACCAACTAGCTATGTGGGGCCAGGCCGTACGCAATTGCGTCGGCTCTGCATCACACTATGCCGATGACATCAAGAAGCGTAAGCACTTTATCGTGCTATGCATGATTGATGGTAAGCCCACGTTCACCATCCAGCTGGTGGTTGACATGGGCCTGATGTCCGTCAAGCAGATCTCTGGTGTTGCCAACCAGCGATTGACTGAAGACCAACGTGAAGCTTACACAGAAGCTTTCCGTGAAGCGTTGCGGATTCGTGAATCTGCGCTAACATCTGATTGCTGAAGCCACAGCAGGGGCGTCCTATCCTCGTTAAAGGACGCCTCTTTAACCATGTCCGATTACACCGATGATCAACTACTCGCCATGGCTATGGCCAACATTGGTGAGTACATCACAGACAACTCGCCACAGTACATCTTGATTGATGAAGATCCTCGCAATGAGGATGACTACGACACATGGGACGTAGGTATGGAGCCTATACCAGGTGATCAAACCTGGAAGTCAACCGCTATTGATGTTGAATCAACCGAAGTCAAATGAAAATTTACGGCCCATATACACGCAAAGATGGAAGACAACATGTAATTATTTATGAAAACGGTAATCGAAAAACAATAAGCTATCCCAAGTTTTTACTTGAGCAAAAGCTTGGTCGGTCATTGCTGCCAAACGAAACATGTGATCATATAGATAATGACTATACAAATAACTGTTTGGGCAATCTTCAGGTATTAACACGAAGTGATAATTGTAAAAAACAGATGGCATTTAAACCAGCTGAAAAAGGTTATTTTGTTTGTCCTGAATGTAATAAATCTTTTTATAAAGAGATGCGTTATGTTCGGCATAACAACATTCATCAAAAGAAGGTTGGCCCTTTTTGTTCTAAGTCGTGTGCTGGTAGGTATAGTCAGCGTTTAGCCAAAACATGTCGTGGCGGCAAGCCAAATCCACGTTATACTGGCGATGCGCCCGAGTGACCCAGCGGAATGAGGTTCTCGATTTAAAATCGAGCAGTCGGCGGTTCGAATCCGCCCTCGGGTATAGACCTGGGATGTCTATAAACTCAACCACCAACTCACCTACTCAATTCAAGTCATGCAAATCTTTGCTGCATTCAAGCATCTCATTCCTGAGTTCCACGCATACACTGATGAAGATCAGCGTTACAACCTTGGAGCAACCTGGACAGCGGCTGACGGTCTTAAGGAATACCATAACGTTGAGTTAAGGTACGTACACAACTCAGAGCGTCTTGCCCTCCAGGGTGATCCCCAGCCTGATGGCAGCTGGCGTTATGTGGAACCCTCCGGTCGTATCCATGTCATGTCGGCGGAGCGGGCAAAGCTGTTCATGGAACAGACCCATGCCCATGCCACCATCATGTGCGGCATGCTGGACCGCCTCAAAGAGTCAGGATTGATGGATCAAGTCCTGGACACACAAGCAGAACCTGCCTAAGATTCATGCGGAATGTTCGGCCCCTGGGCAACCAGGGGTCTTTTCTTCATGATTACACCACTGCAATCTGAACCTACAACTGACATTACTGAAATCATTACTGATGCAATCCCTGATCATGAATGGGATCGTGTTCGCAAAGCCATTGTCGAACGCATCGTTGATGACATGCCATCAGACATCATGCTGAAATTAACCAACTCAGTTGATGACTTTGAATATGCAGAACTATTTCTCAACACACACTACAAAGAGGTATCCAATCTCCAATTAATTGTTGATGCATTCAGCTTGATTGGCCCAGAGCAAACAACTGATCTACTTGATTCACTAGACATTCAAGAAAGCAATGGCGTTCCAGAAGGCAATCCTTCCTGACTGTCCTCAATGCAATCAACCTGGACTCAGGGTTATTGAATCCAGGAAGACAGCGATGTCTACCAGGCGACGCAAGAAGTGCGAATGCTGTGGCTACAGGTTTACAACTCATGAAGTTACAGCAGACTTCTTTGAAGAAGCCAAGCGCAACCTCTATCTTGTTGAGCAGCTCCACAAACTCATGGCAAATCAACCACTCATGTCCGGAGTGGAACCACCCCCATCTGGGGTGAGTCCATCTGAATTCAGAGCACTCAACAAATGCAGTGACTGCCAGCACAACAAGGATGGTTGTTACTGCGCTTTTGATTTCCCTGAGTACGACACTGCTGAGTCGTACGACTGCAATCACTTTCAACTCTGGAAATCCAAATGACACAAGAACATCCGATTAATCCACCTCCAGATTTAATGGAGCATTGGCTTGGTGATTTCTGGCCACAAGATGCATTAACAGCTGCCGCCCAATGGGGGGCAGATGAGGAGCTGGAGACGTGCTGCAAGATGCTGTATGACAGGTACGACAGGGTTCGCCATGCAACTGGATTTCCTGGAAGCGATATGAGCGATTGGCTCCGCGCCGCCCGCCGTCCAAAGACAGCAAGCTTGAAGGAAAAGGCGCTTGAAGCTGTCAAGCAAATTCCGGTAGAGCCAGATGGTGGTCCATGGCGTACTGCAATGGAAACAATTATTCTTGCTCTTCGTCAACTTCCTGACAACGATTAATTACTACAATGACAACCAAACGTCAGTACGATTACATGATTGGTGATCGCGTAGCAGAACGTCCTAAAGCACACGGCATCTTTGCTGTACGCAATGAAACCAAAGAACGAATACAGCAGTACCGAGGTCAGCGTTATGGTACTGTTGTTGGTATTAAACTCAAACCAAACAAGTCAGGCGCCAAGCTGAAGTTCCTGTTGATCAGATGGGATCATCTGAAGACTCCCACTGAACATGCGCAGATGCGTATCTGTCCTGCTGATCAGCTTCAGCGTTTACAATCTGAAGGCTATGGATTTGAGGTGGAGTAACTCATGCACGTTCAATTGACATGGGCAACGCCCAATGCAGAAGAACTCATCGTCAAGATGGCAAGAGTTTCTGCACCCAAGAACCAAAACAACATGGACACAGCTCCACGGTTGTTGCGTTATTTGATTAAAAATTCCCACTGGAGCCCGTTCGAGATGGCCGGGATGTGCGTAGAGATTGAAACCACGCGTGCAATCTCACCACAGATTCTTCGTCATCGGTCGTTTTCATTCCAGGAATTTAGTCAGCGTTATGCAGACACCAATGAACTGGGCTCAGCTGTTATTCCGCATCTACGTAGACAAGATCAAAAGAACAGGCAGAACAGTATTGATGACTTATCTCCTGATCTTGTTGGTACTTATTATCGACGTATCAGTGAACTGTACGAGAACTCAGAACATTTGTATCGCGAGATGGTGAGCAATGGTATTGCCAAAGAATGTGCTCGGTCCATTCTGCCATTATCGACACAGACCCGTCTGTTCATGAACGGTACACTCAGGTCATGGATCCACTACCTTGATCTCCGCTGCTCTAATGGAACCCAACTCGAACACCAGCAAATTGCCAGAGCAATCAGAAAAATCTTCTGCGAACAATTCCCCATCATCGGAGAAGCTGTGTTCTCAGCAGATCAATGATCTGATTGAGAAGTACAAGGATCCAGAAGCTGCCCGTTACTTTCTGATTGAAGCTGGCATCATTGATAAGAACGGAGATCTGATGCCTCCATACCAAAAGCCCCCAGAGAAAACTCAGGGGCCATTGGACGAATGGAGATCAGAAGGTCGCGGCGCTTTGTTTTTTTAATTCAGTGACGGCATGCTTGGACTCCACATCCTTGCGTGCCAGCTTCTTCCGCTTGTCCACCAGGTAAACGATCAGTGCCTTGTTCATTTGATTTGACCTCCAGTGACAAAAGGAAAGTAGCAGATGTTACGGTATGTCAGGCAAAGCCAGGGACGGTGGGCTAAGTTCCACCAGGCTCTGTCCTTCTGTGCCTGATCCTCTTGGTTGTATTTGCAACCACGATACGTTAACGTCATGGTTTTAGTATCTATTGATACGGAAACTATATGACGATTGATGTATATGATGTCGTTCACCAGGTAACACAACTCAAGATTCAATGAAAGGTTTTGGTTCAACTCAACAACCAACGAAGTCAGCAGCGTATTGGATCGCTGCCTATGCCAAAGACAATGAAGATGAACCACTTGGTGTGTTCAAAAAAGTTTTGTCCTATAAACCAGGGCAGGACAAAGAACTCTTGATGCTTCGTTACTGCAATTCAGTTATGAAGATCAACCGAAACATATGGGAGATGCTGGTCCACCAAGGACCAACTGAAATCCCAGACTCTGGTGACCAAATTGTTTTACGATTATCCAGGGAAAAGTTTAAGGGCTCTGCTCAAGTAACCTGACTAACCATTACCATTAATGAAACGCGAGCACAAAGCCGAAATCCGAGAGTTCCTCTACGAACGCCTTTTCAATGACAGTCTCCGGTGGGATCTTGCAAAAATGTGTGATCTTGCGGGCATCGAGCAACTGGAAGGTATGGAGGTCTACGAACAGGAAGCGGCTCGGATCCGCAAGCTGTTATGTCTCGACGCCCAGTAGTCGCTTCCACTAACACCTTGAACATTGCTCAAATGGATTCCGCCTCTATAGGATCAATCGAAGTGATGCCACCTGATTTTGCATTAGCTTATAGCGTTCTTTCTAGACGCATGGCTGCTATTGATGCAATTTTGAGTAGCCGCCAATGGACAGAGCACTGCCTTAAAGAGGTGCGGTCTCAAGTGGATGCAGCGATGGCAGCGATTGAACAGGTTGAGGCTATTCGGTTTGTTGTTAGGCCCTGATTACCACTTCTATGTCTGAACTTTCACCCGCTGCACAAGCAATTCTTAATGCTTCAACCAGTGTCTTCTGGAGACCGCCTATTGATGTGCCCGCTCTTCAGAAGAAGTCTGTTGCCGCTGCCTTGCGAGCTGCTGCAGATCAGATTGAAAACCTGTACTGCGATGGCGATGTGGAAGACAGTCCTGGCATCGTCTTCGCCTTGCGTCAGTTAATGCTTATTGCCAACGAGCTTGAAACCCAGTAGTCACCTTCACTAA
>Ga0315909_10005969_pt1 | contig 13856 bp, 17 predicted proteins | sample LakEriMetagenome_11_FD_203527 | JGI IMG/M metagenome (GOLD analysis project Ga0315909, IMG submission 203527) | Freshwater fungal communities from buoy surface, Lake Erie, Ohio, United States - Buoy 2 MA125 | ecosystem: Environmental > Aquatic > Freshwater > Lake | place: USA: Lake Erie, Ohio...
CGGAGAGGATTCCCAAGAGTTAGCAGAACTATTAAATGAAACCTTTAAACAAGAAGAACAATGAAAATTAGCAAAGGAAAATACGTAGACCAGTTCGCCATTGGTGTAACGTGGTTGCGATACCCAAACGTAACGTGGTCTATCATCTTTGACTTCGGCCTGTGGTACGTAGAGGTATCAAACGACTTCGAGGCTGTAAGTGAATGGTATCCATACGGATTAGAAAACAGCATTAGATGCGATAGATGCGGCTCACCAAATGATGTTTATCCAAGTCTAAAAGATAAAGATGGATGGGAGTATGAATTGGTATGCGATATATGCATTCGCAATGATGAGTATATGGAAAGCCTAACGAAAGTAAAACAAAAGGCTGACAAGAAGAAAGCAAAAGTAAAATCAAAGGTTGACAAAAGTAAAAGCAATGAAAAACCAAAAACTACTTCTTGAGCAATACAAAAAAGCCCAATACAACCGAAATGTGTGTCTTTACAGTAGAAGGGACACCGAAGCAAAGTACTGGGAGGGATATGTAAATGCCTTAAGTTTAATGCTAGAAACACAAAATGAAACCATCTGACCACCTTGCATATATTGGAAAACACGAAGTCTCAAAAAAGTTTGAGATTAGTTTGTTGGCGAAAAAAGTTCTAAGTAACTTTGGAGACCAATATGTTGACACGGCTGAGATTCAAGCAATGAAAGAGCTTGACGTCGCTAGGTCAATACTCGAAGTTATTGGAGAACAAGAAGTTGCTGAAAAGCTACGCGCAATTGAAGAATACATTAATCAACTATACTACAATTAAATGAACACACAAGAATTATTTGAAGCCATTGAGCAGTGGGGTCGTGAGCGAGGCCTTGATAACCCAGAGCACAAAAGCAAGCAAGCGCTCAAGGTTATGGAAGAAGTCGGGGAGACGATGGCCGCTATGGCCAGAGGCAACAAGGAGATGCTGATGGATGGGATTGGTGACTCAATCGTTACCTTGATAATCTTGGCAATGCAGTGCGGAACTAGCGCAAGCGTTTGCCTTGAGGGCGCCTACGAGGAAATCAAAAACCGAAAAGGTAAGACCGTAAACGGGGTTTTCATTAAGGAATAAAACCTAAGCGCCTTTAGCTCAGTGGTAAGAGCAGTCCGCTCATAACGGATTGGTCGTAGGTTCAAATCCTTCAAGGCGCACTACTTATGCGTACACTCAGAATCCTATCCGTAATTATGGCTTTTGTGTCATTGGTTGGAATTTTATTCAGCTCAATACCAAAGCTATTCTCGGCGCTGTACTTATTGTCTGGCGCTACTTTTTCATTCCTGTCTATCCTAATTGAAAAAAAAGATGAATCTATATCAATCTCACACACAATATCTTCTGCTAAGAATAGAAGCTCTAGAAAGGAGAAATAAGCAACTTGAGTCAAAAATAGAGGAGCTTATTGCAAAAGAGGAAATAGCACTTTCAAAGGCTAATGTCCTATACTGATGAGTGTTAGAAACACTATGGTCACGGTTTTCCCATCCGTGACTAATTCAACAAGCCCAACCCACACTGAGTTGGTTCAGGTATTGGCCAGAATCAAACGAGGTGCGGCCAAGGAGCACATTGAACAGATAAGAGCTGGAGAGCGGCAGAAGGGTGATGGACTTCTATGTGTCTGTTATTCTGGTACATTCGCCAAGAGAAACGATGATTCAATCATCAGACACTCTGGTGTAGTTGCTCTAGATTTTGACCACGTAGAAGATGTACCCGCGCTAAAGAAGAAACTTTCTGAGGACGAGTACATTGTTGCCGCTTGGACTAGCACATCTGGTAATGGTGTTCACGCACTGATGCAGATTGAAAATCCTGCAAAACACAAAGAGCACTACGATGAAATCATCAATCGTTACGACGTAGACCCCAAGTGCAAGAACGTATCTCGTTTCTTGTGGGAGAGCTATGACCCAGATATTTATGTAAACTTCGATGCTAAACCATTCCCGCATATGCCAAAGGCTGAAAAGATTGAGGCAGACTGGAGAAAGGTTACGAAGCCATTGGAGATGATACGAAATGCCGTCCCTGGCACCCGCCACGACACTATCCTTAGGGCTTCGAAACTAATGGGGGGCTATGTCTCGGGCGGCAGCATTGAATACGACAAGGCGCGTGACTTACTCCGACAAGAGGTTAGACTTCTTGGTATGGACGACGAGCAGGTGCAATTTCTTGCCGTAGATGATGGACTCAGAGAAGGAGTTGGTCTTCCAATACGAGAGATTAAGAAGATTGAAACCACTTCAGAACAGAGACTTGGAAAGATATACTACACGGTTTCTGACATTGCTGAGGAAGTTGATGAGCTTTACTTCAATGGAATCAGAAAGGGATACCACATCGGATTTGATGTAGCTAGAGATTACTACACTGTCCTCATGGGTACGACTACTTATATATATGGAAGCCCATACTCTGGAAAATCACTATTCTGGTTTGAGATTTTAGTAGGTCTTTCTGAGAATTATGGATTGAGACACGCTATTTTCTCACCAGAAACAGGTGATGCAAAGCACGTCTTCGCCAAGTTGATGGCTATGTCTGCACGTAGAGATTTTTATGACAACTATAAAAATCAGATGACAGAGGCAGAGTATAGGAAGGCTAAGGCTTTCGTTGAGAAACACTTCATTGTGCTTGACCCTTCTGACAAGGTGTTTACGCCCAGTGATTTCCTTGATTGTTTAGACTTTATTGAAAGAGATTACAATGTCAAGATACACACCGCAACCATTGACCCGTGGAACGAGCTTTCCCACGAGCTTGACGGCGACAGGCAAGACCTCTATCTTGAAAAGGTTCTTGGTAAGCTTCGTCAGAATGCTCAGAGGAACGAGAGACACAATTGCCTAATCACCCACGTAAGAGACCAACAGGTTAAAGAAGAGGGTGGCGTTAGATATTTCCCTAGAGCTTTGCCTCGCGAGATTGCTGGCGGACAAGCTTGGTTCAGAAAAGGGATGAATATGATTTCTGTCTGGAGACCCGCAAAGGGTTTATTTGACCAAGAGAATCAGCGACCATTCGAGGAGAACGAGACAATCGTATACTTTGATAAAATCAAGCCAGAGGGCATCGGAAAGCAGGGCGAGATACGCTTGAACTACGATGTGGCAAGGCACAGGTATTACGAGCGTAGCGGCTCCGATAGAATCTACTCTCATTTGATACCAGATGAGAAATTAGTACAGCGAACACTTACATTTGAACAAGAAATTGTTAAGCCAGTGCCGCTAATCGTACAAGAAAGTAGAGAAATTGACCCTGATATATTTTGAATTTAACACTTTTTTGTTTATTTTTGTCCAACATTTAAATCTAATCATTATGTCTACTTATAAGTTTAAGACAACCAACATCAAGGGTAAGGATTACGTTGAGGTAAATCAACGAGTCATTGCTCTTCGTAACCTTCCGCAGTTCAAGGGTTACAGTATTGAAACTGAATTGCTTCATCTTGACAGCGAATCTTGCGTTGTGAAAGCAACCGTTCGCAACGATTCGGGACAAGTTGTTTCTCAAGGTATGGCTCAAGAGGACAAGTCATCTAGCCGAATCAATCAGACATCTTATGTGGAAAACTGTGAGACCTCAGCTGTTGGTCGTGCACTTGGTTTCCTTGGCATTGGCGTTGAAACTTCTATTGCTACTGCTGACGAGGTTAGTATGGCAATTGCTAAGCAAGAGGCTCCAAACGAGAAAACTGTGGTGAAGGTTGAAGCTGGAAAGCCAGCCCTTGACGACGACACCGTAGCTAAGATGCTTAAAGCCATTGAGGCAGGTAAGGGTGATGCGGTATTCGCAAGATTGGTTTCTTACGAGGAGCAATCAAACCCCGAAGGCTTTGCTAAAGTAAAAGAAGCTCTAGCCAAATGAGCCGAAAAATCACGCTTCTGAACGGAGAAGAGTGGGTGGTAAATGAGCTGGTTGACAATATGACGAACGATGAGTTCTACTATGAATACCTCGGTATTGATAAGTGCTTGTCCTCGTCGTCAACCAAGCTCCTTTACCCGAATCCCAAGCGATTCCTTTTGAGTAGAGGCAAGAAAGAGAAAGCTAGTTTGGAGATGAAGCTTGGCAATGTTTTACATACCAAGATTCTAGAACCAAGCAAGTTTGATGAAAGATTCCAAGTTGTTGACGCGAGCACTCGCACAACCAACATTTACAAAGAGGCGGAATCATCTACCGATAAGATTTGCATTCTTCAAAAAGAAGAAGAGGCAATGAATTATTGTGTTGACGCAGTGTGGAGTTGCAATGAAGCAATTGAGCTTCTGTCTACACCTATGAAAGAAGTACCGAATATTATCACATACAGAGGTGTTCCTTTTAGAATGAAAGCTGATGCAATCAACATCAAGAAGGAAACTGTCGTTGACGTGAAGACAACATCAAACGTAAATGAGTTTAGGCACTCAGCTTATACGTACAACTACGACGTACAAGCTTTCCTTTACACGATTGGCTTTGATGTGCCAAATATGACATTCCTAGTTGTTGATAAAACAAACTACACTGTTGGAATTGGAGTAGCCGATGCTGAGTTCATTGGGCGTGGCAAGAAAAAGATTGATGAAGCCGTAGATAACTATCTGCGCTTCTTTGATGCTCTTGCTACTGATGATGTTAATGATTACTACATAAACATAGAATTATGATTCACGAAGGAATTGTTCGTTCTAAGTCTGCAGAATTCATTATTCAAAGACTCAAGAATACTCTTAATGTTTTTGAGGACGAGCCATATATGACATCCAGAAAAGAGAAGTATATCGTGTTTCGTCAAACAGCAATGTATCTGATAAGAACCAATGTTGGACTAACATATGCTGAAACAGCTCGTATGTTTAACAAAGACCACGCTACAGCAATGAACGCTTGCAATGTGGTTAAGAACCAATTATCTCTAGCCAAGAGACTTGGGAACGATAAATACAGAGCGAATGCACTTAAGAGCTCACACTACAAAAAGGCATTCGACTTTATTATAAACTTTGACGACAAACCTTATGCTGCTCTGCTCGGAGACCTTGAATCGGTTGAAGCGCAGATAAGGGAATTGTATGGCTTACGCCGTTCAATTAAGCAGAAACTTCACAATAACCAAATCTACTTTTAAAATGATTAACAAAGTAATTCTATTGGGTAATATCGGTAAGGATGCTGAAAGCAAAGACCTTTCTGGTGGAACCACACTTATTTCTTTCTCTGTAGCTACTAGCAAGAACTTCAAGAAAGGAAACGATTGGGAAAGTAAAACAACTTGGCACAACATCAAGTACTTTACCAAGAACGACCCGACGAGCATTATGACTCGCTTGGTCAAGGGTGCAACTGCTTTCGTTGAAGGTGAAATTGAGACTCGTGAGTACGAGGGTAAATACTACACCGACATCGTGGCTAGCTCTGTAAGAACGATTGGTAAATCTTCATCAGAAGGCGGGAATGCTGTAACCCCCGCGGCTGATGATGACCTTCCGTTTTAATGCCCGTACCTTTTAAATACATCCAAAGGGAATTTAAGTTCTTTCGCCCAGTCATCTTTGAAAGGTGGCTGGCGAAGAACCTTTCTAGGTTCGAGAACAAAAGAAATATGCGGCCCGCCGTAGTACACGTGATGAACAAAGACTTCAAGGTGTACAGGTCGTTCTACTTGCCTAGCGTAATATGCGCTTGGACAATGCTAAGAGAAACGGTTTACAAAGAGGGTTATTTCGTCCCTTCTGAAACGAGATTCAAAAGAAACTTAAAGTCAAGACTTGATGTGCTGGCAAGCAGAGATGTTGAGCCAGATATTCCGTTTTTTAGAATTTTAAGAACAAATGTTGGCGTTGAGGCGCTAGTAAGCAAAAAAGTTATTGCACCAAAGAGAAAACGATGAGTGACTACGCAAAGTTTAAAGAAGATTTAGAGGAGGGTAAAAAATGGGAAAACGTAGTTGCTATGTTTTTCTTTTTCAACTTTAAGTTCAAGTGGCTGAAGCCGTCAAGTTTGAAGGAGTTTGACATCTACGGTGAGCACGAAGATGGTAGATTAATATCATTTGAGGTCAAGACAGACCTATATGAGGATACTGGAAATATGGCTATTGAAACAAAATTCAAGGGTAAACCATCTGGAATTATGGCCACCACAAGTGATTACTTTGTATATCTATATCCGAAGCTGAATCAAATGTATATGATTGAATCAGAGAAACTTAGAGAGCTTGTTATGGATGGGAATCACAAGATTGTTATGGGCGGAGATAGAAACGATTCTGAACTCCATCTTCTTCCTCGTTCTAAATATGCAAATAATTTTAAGTTATTGCTTGATTTTCAACGATAAAATGTTATCTTTACTCCGTGAGAGAATGGATTGTATCCTGGGAGAAAGATGTTGTTACACTGAATAAAGTGTATTCAAGTCCACATTGGACTGTAAGAAGTAAGTTGAAGCAGAAGTACCATACTATGTTTAACGACTTACTTTCTGAGCTTGAAAAACCTAGTGAGCCGATTCAAACATTTGGAGTTGAGCTCCTGGTTAATTCTAGGCAAGACATTGACAACCTTGTTATTATGAATAAGTGGTTTGTTGATACGCTTCGGGAGGAACAATGGGTAGCTGACGACAATCAATCTCACTTTAGGAAGTTTGTTATAAAAGTTAACAACAACCAAAAGAAAGATTTATATGTACTAAGACTATTTGAGATATGAGCGCTACTACCCATCTCAACTTCTTTATGAACCAAGTTTACGATAAAATGGCTGAGTTTTACGAAGCACATTTTGACGAAAAAGGAGCCCCGTTAAGCCCAGAAGAGCTTGGTGGGGCTTTATCTTTGTGCGAGGAAATTATTGAAAATTTTAAAGAACTCGCAGAAGTATATGGAAACAGCATCCCCGAAGAAAAACAGGTCTGAAATGTTATACTACTCCAACACGGAAATCAAAATGCAGATAGATGATGTACTTCATCAGAACGCTATGATATTTCAAGAACTTGGCTTAGGGAGCACTAAAACTGCGATTGAAAATGCCAAGGCGCAAGAGAAGCGCAACCTTAAATCAATAAGACATCTGGACCCGTCTTTTATAGATGGGCTTTTGTACGAGGGATGAAACAATCCTCATCACAAACTGGAGCGATTGGCGAACTTCAGTTTGCTATAAACTGCATAAATAGAGGGATAAACGCATCTATGCCTATTCTTCACGACAGCAGGTATGATGTGGTTACCGAATACAACGGGATATTCTATAGAGTTCAGGTTAAATCAACTCGCTCTAAGGATTTAAATAGCTCAAACACAATAGCTTGGGCAATGGACACTTCGTATTCAGCCAAAGAGGTTGACTTCTTGGTGTTCTATATCGAAGACAGTAACATAAACATTATTGTTCCAATACACGAGGTAGATGGAAAAAGAAAAATCAAATACACCGAAGGAGGAAAGTACGAAAAATACATCAACGCCTTTGAGCTCCTCAAAGAGTAATATGGTTTTTATTTACTGGGACGACTGGAGGGACGACAACTGTTAGAATTACAGCTTCCGTCGCACTCAGTCGGCTTTATATCGCAATACTTAACGGGGCCTTCGGGCCCTTGTTCTTTTTCGTACCTAGCTCTATCCCTGCCCACGGCTCAACTTCTTGTAAAGCTTAGAAGATTTGAGCTGTGATGATTTTGTTTTGGCGTGTATGCCTGGGCGACGCTGCTTAGGCTTCTTTTTGAACAAGGTGGCTGTTTGTGCTTTTGCCATTATCGTCTGAATTTATATAGTATGCCGAGTACCGCTAATGCGACCGCTAAGGTATAAAGAATATAATCTTTGTATTTCGGGTATGGAGTAGAGCGATATTCTACAACTGGAGGACACTCTACCTCAATACCATAAGGAACTAGACGCTCCTTGATTTGTGTTTTGAATACAAGTCTATCCTTTCCAGACGCGTCCTTCACTCTTGTAAACTCAATACGAAGCGAGTCGTTCTCCCAAACTACAGCGCTATCAGAAACTGGGAACGGAACCGTATCAGTTACCGTTATCGGAGGAACAACAATCGTGTCGTGAACAACCACAGTGCTTGCCTTCAGCAGGCTCGGGTCTTTCGCTATTGCTCTCTTTAAGTGCCAGTTTGCTGAGCACCCAGTTAGTAATGGGATTGAGATGAATAGGAGCCATTTTTTCATTTTAGTTTAGCGTAAAAGTCAAACGTCTTCTTCTCTCTGTCCGCAAGTCCGTGCGTTCCACCGTTGATTCTTTTAGTCAACGCAAGGATGGTTTCTTTGGTGACACCCTTGTCGCAGATGTCCCACAACTTATTCTTATCAAAGAAGAACATAGCTGATTCAAATGCGAACTCGTTAGCAACAGAGTCGGGGTTCTCAAGAACTGATTTGTCTCCGAGGTATTGAGAGAACGCAACATAGTTGCCCTTGCCAGTCAGTTGCAGGGCACCGCGGCCACGGTACTTCCATCCGTCACCAGACGCTTCATCACCGTTCCCCATACGAGAGGCGTAAACCACATTGGCAATCTTCTCTGGATTACGAGCGTATGCGTTGGCATCACGTCCGGCGTTCTTAAAGTATTTGGGGAAAATCTTATTCAAGCCGTCAGCAGAGTAGTTTAAGTTCTCAGAAAACGCCTTATAGTTTCCAGTCTCGTGCGCAGTTTGAGCAAAGAAATGGGCAGCACGCTCGGCAGACCATCCGTACTTTTCCATTGCTTTTTTCATTGTTTGCGTGCCAAAAAGACCATCTGGCATTGCGCCTACTTTCTGTTGGAATGCTCTAACACTCATTGTTTATCTAATTCTTGGTTTATAAATGCGCCTATTTCTTCAAGGCGTTTATCAATCTTTTTTGCGTTCTCCTTTTTGTCAAGCTCTTCAAGTTTTTGTGGAGTCTTTTCAAGCTTTTCTACCATACCCTCAGCTATCTTTAGGATTTCGTCTTTGGTATATCCAAGCTTTTCAACTCTATTCTTTTCAAACATATATTCTTCGAATATCTTGAGGGAATTCTTTTCTTGAACTTCTGCTCTGTATGCAATTTCACCAACTATAGAATCCTGTACATCTGATGGCTCATCCTTTACTCTATTGTACAACAAAATGCCAGCAGCTCTATCACCAACACTTTGCATCTTTGAGTATAATTCGCTGTACTTAAACACGTATCCTCTTGTCGCGTCAACAAGTTCAGGTGCAGTATATTTACCAGCTCTCATAAGCTCAAGCAAAGTACGGTCGGCTTCCTTTATGTAATCTTCTGGCATTGCCTCAATGGACTCAGCTTGGATGTAGCGCTCAAACTCGTCTTTGTACTTGGTTGCTCGAATAGCACGAAGTGATGCGTTCGCTGCACTTTTAACCTCAGACAAGGTGAAGCCTGCTGAAGCCATAGCTTGAACCGTTCCTATTTTGTAAAGAGCCCTTCTTTGCTGCTCATCGTAGTAATAAGTATTTCCCTTTTCATCGGTATACTTGCCAGTCGAAGCAATGGTTAAGCTTTCTTTTGCATCAGAAGCAAGCTGCAAAGAGGTGGTGTACTTTCCAAGTAGGTCTTGAGCCTCGGTTGGGTATGTCTTGAATGGGAGAATACCAATTCGTTCAGCATCGCTCTTCGTAAGGTCTTGCTCCCGCTCCATTGGAGACATTGTGTAGTACAGGTGATTTAGGCCCTCAAGAAGAAGGTCTGACACTAGCAAAGTCATTTGAGAGACGCCTGGTATATTGTTTACCGCAGGTATTACTTCGGAAATAATACGTGAATAGAATCTCTTGAACTTTTCTTCAGACTGCAAGAAATCATCTAGGCCCTCAGTATATTCATCGTCAGCGCCAAACAAAGCCGAACCAATTCCAGAATAAAGCAAGGGCAATCCATAAACAAGTAGAGCTGAATATGAGATTGCCTCAGAAAGCCTTGCACTTACAGATGCCATAGCCATTTGAGCAGACTCCTTGTCTTTTGCGTTACGAAGGTTTGCTATGTCATTGTAAAGACCAGCCTTGAAGTTTACGGCAAACGAGCCCCAGCTCAAAAGAGTAGCTTGGACAAACGATGCATTACTATCTCCAGGTCTTAACGCTTGAGCCATTGCTTTTCCAGAGTTCACGTTCTGCGCACTCCGCAATTCAAACGAAGCTTTTGCGAACATCTCTGGGTCGTTCTTCTCAAGCATCTCCTCGTAGGTGAATTGCTTTCCATACTTAGATAAGTACGCCTCATCTAGGAATGCCAGATAAGAAGCCTGAGCAGCTACTCGGTCACCTTGACGAAGAGGCATCATCGTAAGGTTTCTAATTTGCGTAGTAGCTTCATTTACGACTCCAAAGAACTTACTGGCATTCTTCATACCATTGATTTTAGAGCCGATAACCTTCAATTGAGATGTGGGGTCAACAACAGTTGCCGTGAGGTCTCTTTGCTGCACATCAGATTTTGCAAGCAGCGCATCAATCAGTGCTTTGCTTTTGGGGTTAGAGCGAGACGTTGCAACAAACTTGATTGCTTTAGCGGTAGCTCCAGCGGCTCTTTTGTTGTACATCGTGGTTCTAATCTGTGTAGCCAAAAGCGCAGGACCAGATTGCTTAAAGAACTGCTCAAACACACTTCCGAAGATTGCTGTTCCAGCTATGTTCTTGATTATCTGTACACTTTGAAAATCAAAGTTTCTAAATGCGTATTCAGCTCCAATCTCATTTGAAAGAGTTGTAGAGAGAGCCTCACTGTTTGTATTATCTGATGCGCTAGTATTGAATAGCTTAATTGCTCCAGATGAGGAGGCCATTGATGCCATAGTGCGGATGGATGGCCCAACTACGGACTCACGAACTGATGCATTTAGGGCTTTGTCTTGAATAGATGTAAAGTTCATATTATAGAAATCACCATCAGACAATTGATAAGATGGGTTTCTCTCAATAAAGTTCTTTGATTTAGGAGCAGCAATAAGACGGTTGAACTGCTTATTGATTCTAGCAAATACATTAATCTCGGAAGAGGATTGAGCAGCAGGGTCGAATTCATCAAAGAATCCATCCATAGAAGCTCCACTCTTAACTACTGAGATAGCGGTGTAGTTATTTTCTCTCTTTAGTCGCTCGTTTCTGTATGTCTCAAGATAGTCAGCATACATATCAACGTGCTGCTCGTGAATACCCTTCCAGATGTCTACATATTCAGACACTGGTGCTCCAGCGTATTTCTTTGCCTCAGCTTCAACAGCATCAAGCATTGCGAACCCAACGACATTATCAACGTACTCTGGCGTACCAACACGATTTAAGAATGTGTTGATAGCATCTGCAATCTCAATAGATTCTGCATTACCCTGTGAGTACACATTGGCTGTTGCTCTTAGGTTGTCAAGAATAGAGTTGACTATAATGCTCTCATTCTGCTTGTTCATTGGGTTTCTCGCCTGAACAAAAAGCTGAAGTATAGTTGCCTTTACTTTATTCTCAGCAGAAGTTATATCAACTCCGTATTTCTTATTAATCTGAGCAGTAGCCTCGTTGATAGCCTTCCTAGCATTAACAAGTATTACGTCCGAAGCTGCTTCGTTTACCCTGAAGTCATTGTATCCAAGCTCATCAAGTATGGTTCCGATATCGGCTCGTCCAGAAATCTGTTCGATTATTTGGTCGAATCTAAAAAATACTGGGCGCTTATTGAACTTGTCAGCCCCGATTACTCCAAAAAGCTTTTCGGTGAAGTTTGAAACCTTCTTTCTGGCCAAAACATCCTTAATCTGCTCAACCCTTCCAGTCTTCTCAAGGAGTATCTTGGCGTTTCCAGCGTTGGCTTGTGAGCCATTATTGATGATGTTATCAAGAATTGAGTTTAACGCTGATAACTCTCTCAGTGATAGTCCAGAAACATCTCTATACTTTGCAGAAGAGATAGCATCAGACAACCCTTCCGTTCTAATAATTGAAACCTTAGCGTTTACAAGAGCTCTTGATTTTTCACTAGTGTTGCTCTTAACGCGTTCTTGATTCCGAACAAAAAGGTCTTGAACCTCTCTATCGGACATACCATCTGTTGATATGCCATCTCTTGAAAGCGTATTACGCATACGCTCAACGATGTCCTTTTCTATGGTGCGCCTAGAACCATCTGGCATTGTGATTGTATTGCCGTCGGCATCGTAGTACCCAGACAAGATTTCGTCTTCACTCATTTGAGCTACCGAAGAATCAAGCTCTTCTCTTGAAATACCAGCAGCTTCAGCAATGGCATCCATTCTAACCTCTCTCGCTTGGTCAAATTGGTCTTGAACGTAAGCCATTATGACTTCATTCATATAGCCACGCATACGAGCCTCTTGGGCGTATCCTTTAAGCGGCTTTCTATTGATGGCTCTAGATAGAGAGTCTTGACCATCTATATATGGAAGTATGCGCTCTATTGAGGATTTATTGATGTTTCTAGATTTAGCAACAGCCATCATCGCTTCAGCCATCTGAATGTAAACACCAATATCATCCGTGCGATTAGGGTCTACAGAAAGGAACTCCGATACAACCTCCTTGATGTTAAATGGAGTAAATCTCTGCTTGGCAACAACCTTTAATTTATCCCTAAGGACAGAAGCCTTCTTTTTTTGGGCGTCAAGTTCAGCACCCTTTACGATTCGCTCATATGTATCTGCAAATCTTTTTGCACTAGATGGTCGATTTAAGCGTATATCCAAAGCAGCATTTAATAACGAATTAGCCTGCCTTGTTGTTATGGTCGCTTTACCAGAACTTATTAATTCGTTTATTATAGATTTGACAGATTCCTGAATTTCCGCAGTCGACTTGACAGCACCTTTAGCCCCGGAAATCATATCAAAAATCCTTTGACGAACCAGAGCCTTGTCGGTCATTACAACCTTTTTAGGTGCACGTAATCTCTTTTCAAATCTAACCATAAATGGCAACTGGCCTGCGGCGCGGCCTTGAGTTGCCCTATATTCGTGAATGGCGGCCTCAACTTCGATTGGGTATTGAGAGTAGAATTCGTTAACATCATCAGATATTTCATTATTCATCACTCTTTGAGCAATATTGTTTGCCTTGGCTCGTATTTCTTCTCTCTTAACGACTTTTTCCTTGAATTGTCTTATTTGAGCGATTACTCTAGATATAATATCCTGATTCTCAGCATATACGCTAAGCTCCTCGTCGGTAAAGTTGACTGACCCAGATGCTGCCTTTTTTGCAATTCTATATATTGCATTTAAAGTTGACACCTCAGACCTGCTTATGTTCGCTTTTACAAAGTCAGGCAAAGTGCTGTCAAGAACATCTTGTATGTCCTCTGCAGTAACATCGCTTGGGATTAATGATTCTTTAATGTCTAAAGAAGTTAATTCGCGACCTAAACTTGGCTCTTTATCTGATTCAAATATTGGCTCTTGGCGATTTTGTAATTTATCAGCTCGTTTTTTGTTGTTGTAGTAAAAATGGAATCCGCGACCACTTGATTTAATTTTATCAAGTATCTCAGATTCTAGATTTGGATTTCTAGAAATGTATTCATACAACTCATCGTAGCTCTTTAATTTTTCTCTATTGATAAATTCAATAGAATCTCTCATCTCGCTACTTGTTGAAACTCTAAATACGTCTCTATTTATTGAAGCTTCGTTTTCTAGATAATATATTTTAGCAATTATTCTTTCATCATCAGTCAGCCCAGATAAAGATTGATTCATTTTAGATATATACTCATCCACCTCTTTGTAGTACTCTCTAAGGCTTGGATTATATTCTAATGACTTATCATTTATGTCAAATACATTTTTGAGTTTTA
>Ga0315909_10005970_pt1 | contig 13854 bp, 31 predicted proteins | sample LakEriMetagenome_11_FD_203527 | JGI IMG/M metagenome (GOLD analysis project Ga0315909, IMG submission 203527) | Freshwater fungal communities from buoy surface, Lake Erie, Ohio, United States - Buoy 2 MA125 | ecosystem: Environmental > Aquatic > Freshwater > Lake | place: USA: Lake Erie, Ohio...
CGCTCATGACGAGAGATGCAATGGGGATATAAATAGCCTAGCGTTCAATCTCTAAATTACGGACTCTGTTTTCCATCTCACTCATCTTGTCCGTGAGGGTGGAGAGTTTTTCGGTGACGGTTTCAATTTGTACTGCCACTCTTGCTTGCTGAGTGCCCACTGCAATAAGCATGGCTCCCGTTGAAAGCAACATGCCAGCCGTGATGGTGGCTACGAAATTTGCAAGGCCGTCCTTGAAACTGTCCATAGCCGACAATCAATACTCTGATTCTAGACGAAATTCGCGGGGCATTATTTAGCGTTAAACTATGGTCAAGACAACTAAATAGTGCCATGCCAAGAGCGAATGGTCCTGATGAGCTGCTTTATTCTCTCATTGAACTTCGCCCTGGGGATGCAAAACGTAGATTCCGCAAGAGTATTTTTGAAGATTATTTTTTGAGGGGGCCATTTGGCCAATGCGCTTGTGCTTATTGCGGCGAATGGGGAGAAAAGCTTACGATTGACCATATTGTTCCGAAGAGTAAAGGCGGCCCTCACTTCAGTAAGTTTAATCTTGTGCCCTCTTGTCGAGGCTGCAATCTGTCCAAGGGAAACGAAAATCTTTTTGAATGGTGGCGTCCTCAGCAATTCTGGACGGAAAAGCGAGAGGAGATTCTGATGGCTTGGGTGTATTGCAATAGCTTTGTCAGTGCTCACACTGACCAAAAGCATCTTGAGGAATGGTGCGAGAAGAAAGGGATTGTTCTGCCCATGCACCAAAAAATTGAGCATGAAAAAGCCCCCTCATGGGGGCTCTGTTGTAATGTTGCTTAGTTTTCTACTGGAGCGAAAGTGATTTGCTTCCCAGGGAGGTCATAGCGAATGCCAGGCATTGGACAGAATCCATCTTTGCATTCCATAGAAGCGTTTTCAAGAGCTTCCACGGCTTCTTGCTGAGGCTCGTTTTCTATGTTAAAAATGAGAAGATCAAGATACCAACTAGCCTTTTTCAAATCTTCTAGGCCATTTTTTTCTTCGTAGCGCCAAACATACTTTTGAATGTTCCCTTTCAGAAAACCACGAAAGTCGTCTTTGTCCATTGAAGCTTCAATGGCCTCAATACATTCAATGCCGCCATTTTTAGCGTAATGACGGGGAGAATTGATGGCGTCAGTCATTAGAAAGAAGATTGGTGAAGATCAAAGGCCTCGAAAGCCTCTTTGAACAATGGACGGGCAAGAGTGGACAAGGCTTGAGCATAAGCTTGGATTTCCCACTGGCTACCAGTTTCGTCTCGCAAGGAAATGAAATGCAGGAGAGCTTGCAAGCTGCAGGTCCACGTGAATGACGAATATGAAGCCATGGGCAGGATGCCCCTGGCTTGCTCCTTCGCCACGCCTAGCGTCAGCAGCGCCCTGTAAGCCTGCTTTGCCTGCTCAAGAGCCTTGGCATATTCAATCATCGCCACTTGGTTCATGCTGGGCTCCAAGGCGCCGCTGGAAGCTTGCTTGTTACTGGCGCTTTGCTGGCGGAATTCACGCGGCATGTAGTACGTGTCATCATCAGCTTCGCAGTAGCGAAAGCTTTTCTCGTTCCAGCCCAGCGTGTCATTAGCGAACGTGCCACCAATCACATGCTTCCACCATTGCCGACAAACATACAGCGGAGCTTTCACTTGCCATTTTGTGACCACGCCACGAAATGGACTGGTGTGCTGATGCTTGACAAGATAGTTCAGCAGCTTCTGGTCCTTTTCGGACCATTCGCTACTGGTCTGATCGAAGCTTTGACGAGCATCGCAAACAATATCAAGCGAGCTGCCCATCCAATCAATGAGACGCACGAAGCTGATGCCATCCATCAGCGGATCAATTTTGCCCATCATGATTCAGAAGTGGGCTCGGCGAAAAGGAAGCGCACGGTCAAAACCACCAACACCCACTCCCAAAATCCCAACGCAACACTGGGAAAGAAAAGTGGCACACAAAGGCTCACGAGCCAAGCGCGAAGACACTGCGCGGCGAACCAACCGAGAAGCTTGCCAAGAAATTCTGAAATCTTTCTGATGGAATCATCGGTGGGGGTAGACATTGTTGATCAGCGAGAGGGGCCGAAGTCGTTGCAAACTGATTGTAGGAGCAATGTCCGTAGCCGAATGCCAGCGTACGATTGCTTTTCTGGCTCTGGCGCTTGCATCAAAGCCTTCAATGGTGCCAACAATGGAGGAGGGCATCCACCCAGCGGACGTACGTTGTACGTACACCACATCCTGTCCTGGAAGCCATTCATGGTTGCGAGGCGTGCGAGGAAGCTTGTATGGGCGGTAGCCCGTCCCACATCTTACGGCATCCTTCCCATCGTCCACCCGATAAACAAACCGTTTGCCAAACTGCTGCATGGCTAGGCTAAACGAAACAATGCAAGGACAATGAGCACTTTCTCTATCCCAGTGGGCCTAAAATACAATGGTCAAGATTGTATTGGCATTATGGGGCCTTTTGAGCGGAGCATGGAACGAGACTTTGCTCTCGTTGCTAACAAAAAGGCACTGAGCGAATGCAATGACGTTGATAAGCTGCGAGAAGTGGCTTGCACGATGATGGAGGGCTGGAGCAATATGCAAGAAGCCGTCACGTCGCTGGTGAAAGAGAATCTTGAACTGCGTCAAGCTATGCAGCTTCAAGAGCGTGATTTGGAAGCCGCTGATGAGCTGCTTGGTGAAGCTGCTGAAGCCGTTACGCAGTTCGCAATGAAGCAGCAATCCGCTCAAGCCAAAAAATTTCCTTGGCCGTTTGGGTGGTAAGAAGGAATACTTTCCAGCCACCAATGGTGGCAAGATTAAATTTGCGGGCATCACGCTCGTAGCCAGAGCCAGTTACGTGCCGGCCTCTACTGAATGTGCCCCCTTGGATTTCAATGAGGGAGCGGGAGGCCAGATGAGCGAAGTCTGCCCTGTAGCGCTTTGACCGTTTGCTTTTTGCATAGCGCTCTTGAAAATCAGCTTCCCACGTTGGTACGTCACTGAATTCTCTAATCAATGGGAGATCAGGAAAATGAGCTTGCCATAGTCCGAGGAACTGGTCTTCAAGAGCGCTCACTGATCAGACGGCAGCAAATGCTACGTTAGCGCCTTGGTTTTGATACTTGCCGTTTCCATAGTCCTGATCTGCGGCGCCTGAGAGGCGAGCGAACATAACTTGCACGATCCCTTCGTTGGCATAAATGCGAACGGGAAAAGCCAAGGGATTGACAATACAAATAGTGAGATGGCCAGACCAGCCAGGCTCAATTGGCGTAACGTTAATGATGGTGCCTTGCCGGGCATACGTGCTTTTGCCGTCTGTGATCCCCATGATGTTAGACGGCATTGTCAGCAGTTCCACACTCACGCCAAGAGCGTAAGAGAACGGGGGCAGCACGAAGAACGTAGAACCATTCTCTTCGATGGGAGAAGCCTCGTACATCAGCTCCTTGTTGAAGCTCTTAACGTCAAGCGCTTCCACAGGCTTGCTGTTGTTGATGACCATAAAGCCCTTCGGGGAAAGGCGAAGGTCATATCCGGCATGGCTCAGTCCGTATGAGAGGGCTTTCGTGCCATTGTTAAGCTCTCTGGCTTTCTCCCCGACAAAAGGAAAAATAATATCATTTTCAGCAAGAATGCTGATTTCCTTGTCATTAAGAAGCATGGTTTTGAAGAAAAGAAAAGGGCGCATTAGCGCCCCAGTGAACAATAAAGAAAAGCTTCAGAACGGATCGTCAGAGAAGCTTTGCTTGGCCTTATTGCCATTGTCCCACATCGAAGCGTAAGCCTTGGGAGAATTGTCAAGCTTGTTGACAGTCACTTGTCCTTTGAAATGAGGAGCAGTGTCCTTGTCACGCTTGTCATTGTCCCAAAGAGCGAAACGCAGGGAGTAGTTTCCTTGGGGGTTGGTACCGGCCTTCTTCATGGCATTAAGGATGTCGGGGGTGAGATCGACAGTGCCAGAGAAAGCGGGAGAGTTGCCAGCGGGCATTGAGTGGTCCTCAGAGGAGTGTAGTAGGCCCTGGAAGGGGCATCAGAAGCATAGCGCCATGGACAGAGGAGGTCAAGCTCCACGGTCCATAGAAATCATTAAGGGGCGTCCGCCGGGGTAATGCTCAAAGAAGAACTGCTGCACCTTCTGCACCATGATGCCTGCCTGCATGGCAAGCTCCGCTGCTGAAAGGCTTACAACTTGCGCTTCCTGACCAGCTCCCGTATCAGGATCATGAATGGCAATGGCGCAATGCGCTTCATTCACTTCGATGTCATACATCTGTTCAATGGCTTGCACATAGGCGCCAAGTTGCATTCGATAATCGGCTAGTTGTGTATCAGGCTTTTCTTTGTAGCTCGTCTTCCAATCAAGCAGTGCATACGCACCGCTGTTCATTTTGGCAAGCATATCAAAGGTGCCTGAATAACCAATCTCTTGTGCAGGATCGTACCAGGCAATGGCACTTTCAACTAGCAATGGACTATCAACACGCTCAAGAAAACCAACAATGCTCTCAAAATAGGGCACGTAATTTTCATGAGAATCAAGATGCGCTTGAATGTCTTCACCATTCCAGAAGTCTTCTAGAACACCGTGAAGCCAATTGCCTCGATCCACAGCATTACGAGTGCGACGATTAGCTTCTTCATCGCCCACCTTCTTGCGCCAGTTCATTAGCGCTGCAATCTTGCCAGGCGGAGAACACGCGCTCGCAATAGTCGTCACAGAAGGCAAAACAAACCCTTCTGGAACATTTGGAAAATCGTTCAGCAGATAGTAACGCTTTTTCTGAATTTGGAGCCGGTTGGGCTCGTAGCGGGGAAATGCTGGCATTTGGAGGGAGGCAAGGCATAGATCGTAACAGGCCACTTTTAATCATGGCTTGAGATGTGGGAACTCAGTTCGTATTCAAGATCGAAAGCTTTGTCGCCTACGCTTTGAATGTCGGTTTCAAGTTCGCCCAAGAAGTTCAAAAGCTTTTCAATGCTTACGCCATTTTCTCCCATTAAGCGCTCAGCCATAATGCGCCCAACAGGTGACAACAATGTGGAGCTAAGCACTGCTTCTTTGTTGGTTTTCATTCCTCGTTCATGTCCCAGAAATAGTCGCAACCTTCTTCATCCGCTGGAGGCGTAGCGAAATAGCTCTGCCAGCGATTTGCAGGCGCCATGTAGCGCCAACAATTTTCTTTAATAGGGCATTCGCCCCCCGAGCACATCGCAATGTCAGGCATGAGAATAGTTCGAGCAGTTTGATGGAGGAATTGCTTGTCAACCAAAGGATGATTAGCAATGGTCTCAAGAACAGCAGCAATACGACGATCACTACTAAGCGTGTCTTCAGGAAAGCTCCAGAACGCTTCATGACAAGCATCAATCAGAGAGCGATGATTTTGCACGCTTTTCTTCCATTGTTTCGTATTCTTCAACCATGGTCGCCATGGCAGCCATCAAATTGCTTTCAAAGAAGCCGCAGCCCTGCATGAAATGCTTGAAATTTTCAACAATTTCAGGACAGTAGATGTTATGGAAAGAATGGGAGACTTTGCTATCTCCTTCTTCGTAAGTGAAAGTGAAGCGACTCATGGGACTATCAACGAAAGGATGGCGAGAATCGACAGAGCAAGGATCAAACATGTGAAAGTGATAAGAAGGAACAAGCCGAGAGGGTCATTCGCCAAATAGCCTGGGAGGAAGCTCAGTAACGGGAAGGAGATCATCATCAAGACAAATGGTTCCAGCAAAGGCCCGCGCTAGGCGGGCCGCTGCCAGATCTACTGCTTTTTTGCCACGAATGCTTTCATGCCTTCAATAATGGCGGTAGTGTCCTCAAGCCCGCGAACAAGGGAAATTTCCTCTGTCATTTCAGCCTTGCTGATGACAACTTCCTGCTCCTTTGCCCATAGTGTCATCATTGCGGCGACGACGTTTCCGAAGGCTTGCCAGCTTTTGATTTCCGTGGCGCGAGCAAGTCCAATGCTTTCAAGAGCAGCTTTGCCTGCAGCCATAGAAGCTTTCTCGTCCGCATAGTTCAAAGGATTGGCTTTGCACACTGCCGTGAGAGAAGCTTTTGCATCGAAGGGCTCAGCGGACCCTGTATCAGCGGCGGCAACAGGCCCCTCGCCTCCAGTAGCAGCAGCGCTTTCCTTAGGGGCAGTCTTCGTGCGTGCAGGCGTCTTGAGCGTGTCCTGCTGCAGCTTTGGCGCTTCTTCCTTGGGGATGTCCTCTCCGGCATAGAGCCGAAGACCAAGGCCCGTGAACGTAGCGATGGCTTTGACACTGGCACGTTGGATGTTGTCGCTGATTGCACGACCATCGAGCTGCTGAATGGAATTGTGCTTCCTGTCCATCACGGGAAAGACAAGCGCAGGAGTGCGACGCACGCCGTCCGTGAGATAGGGGCGAAGGATGAATGCACCAGCTTCGCCGAACACGGGCCATCCAATAGTTTTCTCCTCAAATGCTACGAACAGCGTTGGGAAATGCTCCTTCAGATAGCGGAAGGCAAACGGCCAAGACAGATAGGAAAGGCCTTTATAGTCCTTCTCAATGTGAGGGCCGATGTCGGGCGTGTCATAGGCAGCACGAAAAGCTTCTGCAGTGATTTCCAGCGGCGTGAAAATACCAAGAGCGCGTTCTGTCATTGCTTGTTTTGCGGAGTCTTCCATGCTGGAAAAGTCGGAGGGGGAATAAGTGAGAAAGGTGTGGTTCATTCTTCAAGAAAAGCGAAATGCCAATCAAGAAGATACTCTTCGCTTTCTTCGTCAAACGAAAGATTCAGACCAACCACGGCCACACCAGTATCGGAAAGAAAGCAATCAAGACAATAAAGCACATCATGGTCCATTTGCTTCATGCGAGCATAAAGCTCAGATGTGGTGAGATTAGGCGTTTCCATCATCCCAAATGCGCCACTGCTTTGTAGCCGAAGGCTGCTTGATATTCGCCATACATAATGACAAACATCTTGGAAGGCATTTCGCTCTTAACAATCAAGCTGTCACCAGGAAGCGGCCAGTCATTGATGGCTCTCACATCAGTGGGCTCTTCCAAACAATCAGGATCGTAGTTTTCCGTGAGTACGCCCTCTTCCCAAAGCAGCTTCACTTCTGTGTCGGCATGCTCAAGAAGGAAATCTTCACAAGCGAGCTTAAGCTCTGAAACCTTCATAGTCCTCAATTTCGGAAACGATGGAATGATCCTCTACCAGAGAAAAGGCCCCGTCAGAAAGAACAGCATTTCCTTCCCATGGAGAAGTGGTGCGAATGAGACGTTCGACGGTCTCGCTAAGGCTTAACCGTGCTTCATGGGCAATGTCCTTGAGATGGTTGTAGGCAGTGTCAGTGAGGGTGAAGTGGCGGCTCTTCTTTAGCTCGCCGTGATCAACGGTCATAAAACAATGGGGCGAGGAGATAGCCGATGCTGAAGCCGATCATGGCTGCCAGCCAAAGCTCCATGGTTTTGCCTTGCGAGGGACATGGCCAGCATAGCCGTCATGGCCAGCCCGTCAATGCTCAAAAAGCCAAAAGCAGCATTAAGAATTGTTAATGCCCTGCGGGAGCGGGATTTTGCTGCTAGAACACCCTCATCTCACTCCTCCCCATGGCCTTTTCCATCCTTGACCACCTTGAGCAACTGGAGCCAAGCAATGAGCCAGGGAAATACCACTGTCCTGCATGCGGCGGTAACGATTTCACAATCAACAAAAACACGGAGGCATACAACTGCTGGCATGACACCAGCCCAGCACACCGTGCCGAAATTCGCGATGCCCTAGCCCCTCTCACCAGATGGGAGAAGCCGCCTCGCGATGCGGGCAACTATACGTTTGTCTACAAAAATAACCATGGAAAGGAAGTGGTTATTGTCCATCGTGACGACACTTCAGGCTCCAAAAAGATTTGGCAAGACTTTCCTACCATTGACAAAAGCGAGAACGGACATAAAACCAAGCTCAAGGAAATCAAGGCCAATGTGTTGCCCTATCGCTACGAAGAAGCAGTGGCGAAGAGTGAAGAAACTGGTCTTCCCATTTTTATTGTTGAAGGAGAACTCACTTGCGAATCAGTTTGGGCGCTTGATCTTCCTTGCATTACTTTCCTTGGAGGCAGCAAACAATACCGTACAAATGGTGACTACACAAGCTTATTCCGCAATAGAAAGCTTGTGCTTTGTCCTGATCGCGACGAGCAAGGCGTTGCGTTCATGGCAGAAATTGCCAGTGATAATCCTGGAGCAAGTTGGCTTTATGCAGATCCTCGTTCATGGGAATGGGACAATCTTCCCCCTGGTAATGGCTATGACTTAGGCGATTACATTGAAGAAGGTGCCACTAAAGACGATCTTCTTTCCTCCATCGTTTCAAAAAGCAGGCATCAAGGGCAAGATGGCAAGCCTGCATATGAGGAGATTATTTCCACCATTGAAAACTTCGCTGGCCTCTATGCCAATGACTCTCGCATTGCTTATGAAACCAGCAATTGGCTAGAGCAGCGTGGCGTAAAGATGAGTCAGCAGAATGTTGACAAGATTATTGCAGAAGCCAAAGACCGCATCTATGGAAGGGAAGAGCTTGAAAGTATTGACGCTCTTTCCATTGCTAATGCCGATAAAGCCCGTGAATGGCTGATTGCTGGCATCATCCCTCTTGGGAGCGTAACGCTACTTGCTGCAGGAGGCGGCACTGGCAAAAGCACAGTGGCATACAATTGGGCGCTCCACATTGGTCTTGGCACGAAATGGAGCGGAAGGCGTTGCATGAAAGGCAAGACTTTAGTTTGCCAAAGCGACGAACCTCTCATTGACACAAGCGAAAAGCTTTCCGTTATTGGCTATCAAGACACTCCGCTAGAACCTGGCACCATTGAATTCTGGGAGACTTGGCGCTTCGCCCATATGAAACAGCTTGAGGACTACGTGAGGAAGGAACGTCCTCTGTTTATCGTGATCGATAGCCTAACTGCCTGCCTTGCTGGCATGGACGTGGACATGGTGAAGAGCAATGCAGGTGACGTGATTTACGGCCTGCGTGATCTTGCTAACACTTATCGCTGCTCCATCCTCATCCTTCACCATCTCAACAAAAATGGAGGCCTGCGGGATTCCACTAGCTTCGTTGATAACGTCAGTGAAGTGGTGAAGCTCACTCGCTCTGAAAGCTACGATCCAAATGAATTTACGCTCGAATGGATGAAGAGCAGGAGTGGCCTCACTGGTAAGCATGTGCTTAAGCGAGACAACCTCACTTATGGCTGGCATTATGCAGGACCACAAGGTGGATCCCTAGAAGAGCTGAATCAAGTGGTGAATGTAGTTGAGATGCGTCAAAATGAACGCTTCTCTAAACAGCAAGTGGCAGCATTGTCTGGAAGCTTTGAAACCAGCTCCACTGGCAAAATGCTGGAAGTGGCAAGGCGGCAGGGTTTGATTAGCAGTAGCTTTGTCGTTGGTCCCAATGGAGAACGCGAGCGTCTCTACCATTCGTGGGACTATGTTGAGCCTGAGCTTGATTTTCAGGAAGAGCCAAATTTCACTGAAAGTGAAAAAGAAGCAGATTTTGAAATTCCCGCTCGGGAAGAAGCTCCGCCACAAGAGCCTGTTTCCATGGCGACAAATGAAAATCTTCCCGAAAGGGAAGACGAGGACGATTGGTTCTAACTGTCTCGCAAGAGGAGGGAGGCTCTATTGCTAGCCTCCCTGCTGCCTACCGTAGCGAGCAGCTTTTTTAATCATAAAGCTTTTTCAAGAACGGGGCCTGATGGCCCCTTTGCTTTGCCTATTTGCGCTTGCCTTGGTCTTGACCGTCCAGCTTGCGCTGAAATTCCTTTTGCTCTTGTTCCTTGCCATAGAGCCAAGCTCTAGTGCTTTGCCCTGACTTAGGACCATTGCGAGGGAGTTTGATCACTTTGAAACCGTCAGGAAGTGAAGCAGTCATGGTGGCTTGCGAAGCTCGTGAATCCTACCATCAGCCCGTTTTCCCATGGAGGAGGACAGTTCAAGGATTGGCCCTCTTGTGGAAATTTGGCGGGGGGCTGTACACTGGTTCCGGAATGTCCCGCGTGTATCCCAGAGATCTCAGACGGGCATTCGAGGGGGCTTCAAGCCTATGCTGCCTGGCCAGCCAGAGCTAGCGTAGCCCCCCAGGGCGGAGCGTTCGATCATCAGGCCAAAATCCCCTATCAACAACGATCAAAGCCAAACGATGCCTCAAGCCTCCGCAATGCCGCTCTAGCCAGAGTGGAGCCCCCAAGGGCGTAACGTTCAAACAAAAGGCATAAGAAGCCTTCAACTGAACAAAACACGCTTAACATTGCAAAGGAATCTTCCAGCGCAATGCTTCTTCCACCTAGTCCAGTAGATAAGCTTCCTTTGTTGGAGCACAATGGGGCCGAAATTCTGCCTATCGTGCATCACGGTTTTTCAAAGCCAAACAAAGGGCCGCAACCAGCGGCCCGAACTCTCTATGGAGCCCGTGATAACAATGGAGAGCGTCATTGGCGTTCTAGCCTGCATGAAATTCAGCAATTGATTGATAGTGGGTTTGCCACAACGGAGCAAGCAGATGCGTGAATTTTGCACCAATCCAAAAGATTGCATGGCTCTTGCTTACGAGCGTGAAGCTGAGCAGGAAATGGACGCTCGCGGACTAGATGCTGCCTATGCAGAAATCGTTGATAGCCTTCATAAAGAGATGGAGGAATTCGTCCGAAAATATTGCCCCAAAAAGCTTAATGAGCTTGATGATTTGTTAGAAAAAGCCTTCTGGCAGTATCATTGATTGTGGGGAAACGGGGCGCTTGGTGCGCCCCTTTGCTTAGCTATGAACATTATTTCGCCATTGCCTGTTAACAATGAAGACTTATCTGCTGCTGAATGGGAAGAGCTTTGCATGCTCAAGAAAGCAATTGATGATGGTCCGGCCACTGTCGTGGCCTCTCGCATGGAGCGTTTCACTGAATTGTTTGTTCGTACTCTCCATGGAAAAGGAGATACAATGCGAGGAGCAAAACAATAAACAATGCCTCGTCCGGAAATTGAATTTGCCACGCCTGAAGAAGAAGAAGCTTATGCAAGGAAAGCTTTAACAAAAGCAGGCGTGCCTATTTCTCAGTATGAAGCCATCCGCGAGCATAAATCAAGGGGCGGTACACACGGTGCTGGCATTTATACCAAAGAAATGCTTGGCGTAAGGCGATGGATGGTGCAAGAATTATTGGCAGCAAAGATGAGCAATCGACAGATTGCAAATGTTTTGCAGCTAAGCAAAGAAACAGTCAATGGAGATAGGCATTTCAACAGGGATCTTTACACGCAGGAAATTCTGAAGAATCAAGACACGCACAGGGCGCGTCTCCTGAAGGAGCAGATGGACCTCAAAGAGCTTGCATTGGCAAGCTTTGAAACCAGCAAGCGCAAGAAGACAGTTACCATCATGGACGGCGGCGACGATGGCGGTAAGGAAATGGTGAAGATAGAAGAAAGCGCTGGCGATGCCTCGTTCCTCAACGTGGCCAAAAATTCCTTGGTGGAACAAGCAAAGCTCTTGGGGCTGAACGAAATCAAGCCTGTAGAAAATCAAGACACCTCCTATCGAACGTTCCTGAAAGACCTTTCCTCCACCATTGAAAAGGAGAAGGAAGCGAAGGCTACGGAAGAACGGCGTGGCAATTCTCTCCTTGCGTCTGCTGAGACCATCAGCTTTGATGCTGAGCCAGAAAGCGAGCCTCTTCCTGAAACCATGCCTTTACAAACAATTAATGAAGATGATTATTGACAACGGCGCCTTAAGGCGCCATTATTAGCGAAATGCTTCCCTTGCATTGGACCAGTTTGATTCCGTTGATCAGTTCCTTCGTCAGGCCATAGCGGCCAAAGACGGCAAGCGCGAAGCCATCAGCAAAAGCATCTCCCCTGGTCTGCAGGATCATGGCACCGTAGGCATTCCGCCAGAACTGGCCTCCTCCATAGAAGCCATGCTCCAAAAGCACGGCGATGAAACCTACAGGCAAATTGCCCTGTTCTGCTTGGGCAAGTGGTTTGAGCTGCACATTGGCATGTTCGAGGAGCTGATTGGCGAGGAGCCCAGTATGGCCTGCTCATGTTTGATGGACGCCACACGCATTGCAGACGCTCTCCATCTCCTTTCGGAAATCAATAGCATTGGAGGCGACGGCGGATGGAAGCCCATGCTTGAAGAAACGCTCAGTCAGCACATTCTTGAAGAGCTTGAGGAGGAATGTTGGTAATGGCATCTTCTTGTCGCACTTATTTGATCACCACTTATGAAGGAAAGAAAATCGCCTTAGGGGCGATTTCTGCAAAGCAAGCTGAACATTTCATGCTTGCAATGCGCCCTGACGTAAAGATTGCAATGATCGAGGAGATTCCTCCCCTTCCTGAAGATCCTCAACTATGACTTTCTCTTTCCATTGCACTGATGCTACTGGCCATCTTCGCCTAGGAAAATTCTGTTTCCAATGGAGGAATAGTTTTCTCCTTGGTACAATGTATGACGGCTTTGGTGAAAGCAAAATCACCATTGGTTCACGATCCTTTAATTTCGGACAGTTTCGTTTCGCCTAACCATGGAAATCCAGCTCTCATTTGTTGAAGAGCATTCACTGCCTCGCATGGTACACATTTGCATTCCGCCTCAACTTCAAGAAGACGTGAGGGCGTTGGCAATGGAAGAGCCTCCCATTCATCCAGCATGGCGCAAGGCTCAAGCTAAAGGCAGGCATTTTGTCATTGCCACGAACGAGCTGGATGATATTACGGAACTGGCCGACTTTGCCCGCACCAACATCGAGGAGCCAGAAGAGCCTCTGAGTAAGCCAAAACGCCAGGCCTATCAAATCCTCCTTGATCGCGCTTTCAGGCATGCTGAACTGGAGCCTATGGGGGCTTGCCATGCCATTGCCACCAAATGGAGGGAGCAGCCTTTGCCATGCCAGAAGAATCTCAGTATTGCCACGCAGGCATTGCGACAGCCAATCAGGCCTTTGTAACGATTTGTTAACGGCCCCCTTGATGGGGGCCTTTTACTGGCATACTTTGCTCATGCGACGGCGAACGTCGCTAGCTCTCCGCTTTTCCATTGTGACTGTCTCGTTTAACCACTTCTTGCCAAATCATCCCGTTTCTGCTTTTAAGGATGGTGATCTGGCCATGAGCTTTGGCAGCCCCATGATCACTCGCAGTTTCTCCATGGAAGATCTGCAGGAATACATTTGCACCATTGAAAAGGCTATTGATGAAGAGCCTAATCTTGTGCAGCAAATGGCTCTTGGTCGCATTCATTCTGCTTTTGTCGTGAGCTTGGAAATGCTCAAGGAGAACCATGAAGAGCTTTGCAAAGAAGCTCCCACTGGCGCTGATTTTGAAGAATATCTGATGAACTACAACAACGCCATTAAAGGAGGCAAGCTGTGAGTACGCCCAAAGACACACTTACAGACGCTATTTTTGAATACTTTGATAATGACAATGGCGATCAGCTCGTTAAAGATCTCGCGGAATTGTTGGCGAAAGATCGGGATCATCATCTTAGGAAATTTCGCGCTCTCTCTCATGCCTACGAGCAACTCTTTGGCCAATCATTCTGAGCTTGACTGGGACCATGACAAGCGAAGCGTGATGCAACTCACCACTGCGAAGCTTGAGCGCAGACTTCAATACTGGCGAGAAAAAGAGCAGGAGGAAATCCTCAAGCGCTATCGTCTCATCACTTCTGTTTAGTCCAGTGCCAAGTTCTACACACTACGAGGTTCAACAATGACTCAAGAACACCCGATCACCCCGCCGCCACCACACCTGCTCAAGAAATTTTCGGCGGAGGCACAAGCTGAAACAAAAAA
>Ga0315909_10005974_pt1 | contig 13850 bp, 16 predicted proteins | sample LakEriMetagenome_11_FD_203527 | JGI IMG/M metagenome (GOLD analysis project Ga0315909, IMG submission 203527) | Freshwater fungal communities from buoy surface, Lake Erie, Ohio, United States - Buoy 2 MA125 | ecosystem: Environmental > Aquatic > Freshwater > Lake | place: USA: Lake Erie, Ohio...
TTGTGAACGACTGAACCCCTGCGCCCGGCTTCATCTCTAATCTCATCTGCATCTTTGCCGTTTTCTTTTAGCCAGTTGTAATAGGCAGCGCCCTTTGGGTAACATTCGAGAATTGTAGTTACGGATGGAACGAATCCGCCGTCCTCTGTAGAATAAAAACGGCTGTCGAGGAATGTCAGCTGTTTGTTGTTGATTTGATACATATATGCTTAACGTTTAGAATGCAAATATAAAAACTTTTTTTTAATTACAAAAATTTTTTTTTAATTTTGTAAAAAAATATACAAATATGAAAAAAGAAAAAAGAGGTCGTAAAACAATCCCTGAGTCAGAAAAGAAAAAAGCACTTTACATTTTTGTAAAGCAAAAACATCTTAAACAAGCTAAAGAGGAATGTAAGTTAATAGAACAAAAATATGCACAATGATCAAATCAGCCTTATTCTACAAACAAAACAATCTCTCCGTAATTGCCACAGGAGAAAACAAGCGGGCAATAATGGCGTGGAAAGAATACCAAACCCGCTTCGCAACAGATGAGGAGCTGCAAAGCCAGTTCGCGCATCCAAAAGCAAAAGGCATAGCCGTTATTTGCGGTGCCGTATCAGGTAACCTTGAGGTAATAGATATTGACCTGAAGAACGATGTAACAGGAACGCTTTACCAAAATTTGGTAAATGATATAGGTTCACTTATTGATAAACTTTATATCGTTAAAACTAAGTCAGGCGGTTACCATCTTTACTACCGATGCGAAGTAATAGAAGGTAATATTAAGCTGGCATCCCGCCCGGCAACGGAAAGCGAAGCAAAAGATAATCCCCACGTTAAGCAGGTAGTGTTAGTTGAAACCAGAGGCGAAGGCGGTTATGTTATTGCACCCCCCACCGATGGTTACGAACGGCAAAGTGATTTTAATATTCCTGTTATATCAATAGATGAGCGGGATCATATTTTATCTGTTTGCAGATCATTCAACGAAATAATTGAAACGGTGCAAACAGCACGTGAATATCAAAGCGGCTATTCAAAAACACCTTGGCAGGATTATAACGAGCGAGGCGATATTGTAACAATACTTACAAATCATGGCTGGCAGATAGTAAATGAAACAAGTGAGCGCGTAGTGTTTAAACGCCCAGGACAAACGGAATCCAAAAGCTCAGGCGATTATCATAAAGACTTAAAGCTGTTCAAAGTATTTACAACCTCCTCGCAATTTGAGCCGGGCAAAGGTTACAATCACTATGCCGTTTATGCTATGCTGGAGCATAATAACGACTTCAGCAAAGCAGCAAAGGAATTAATAAAGCAAGGCTATGGGGAGCAGGGCGGATTCATTGAAAAGAAAATATCCGTAGTTGTTAATCGCTTAATATCCGCAGGGCACAATAAAGAGCGCATCATTGATGTACTAACAACCGAACACAATAAGCCAAAGCGTGAAGCCGAAATATTACTCGATGAAATAACAAACGAGCGAGGCGATACGATACAAGCATTTTGGGAGGTTAATGAAACAAAGAGCGGAAAGACAATAACCCTGCAACGCCATAAGCTTTGCGAATTTCTTTTTAACTCTGGATTCCATCTTTTCTTTTACGATAAGAAGTCAAACATCTTCAGGTTGGTTTATCAAAAGGATGGCTTTGTGCAGGAGGCTACAACCGAAATGATAAAGAAGTTCGTAAAGAATTACATTCAATCCCTGCCCGCTAAATTCGATAACATAACACCTAACGAACTCCTTGAAATTGTTATGAAAGGCTCCGATGCATATTTCGGTAACGGCTTCCTTGAGTTTATGGATGCCAAAGATATTGACCTATTAAAAGACAATGCAAAGGCTGCTTACTTCCCTTTTAAGAATGGTATTGTAAAAATAGATGCACAAGGTTTTAAGCTTATGTCTTACGGTGAAGTTGGGCACGTTGTATGGCAATCGCAGGTAATAGATTTTGATATTGATGTCGATTTTGACTTTGCCGAAGACCTTTGCGAATTTTGGAAGTTTATGAATATGGTGGCCGGTAATGATGAGAACAATGTAGAATATCTTATGAGCCTTATGGGTTATTTGCTGCATCAATATAAAGACCCCGCCCGCCCGTTCGCCGTTATTCTTGCAGAAGAAACGGAAGATGAAAAGAAAGGAGGTGGCACCGGGAAAGGAATACTTGTAAAGGCTTTGAGTTATATGTCTAACATTGAGCGGGTAGATGGTAAGAATTTTAAACTGGATAAAAACTTTGCCTTTCAGCGTGTGGGACTTGATACGAAAATAATAGCTATTGAGGACGTGCGCCGCAATGTGGATTTTGAGGGCTTTTACTCGATTATAACAGAGGGGGTTACCGTAGAGAAGAAAAACAAAGATGAGCTATTTATACCATATAAGGATTCGCCAAAGATACTTTTTACTACAAACTACACAATCCCATCAACAGGCGACCACGCAAAACGTAGGCAAAGGGTGTTTGAGTTTAGTAATGCTTTTAGTTCAAAGTATACGCCAATAGATCATTTTGGCCATAAACTTTTTGATGACTGGGATAAAGATGAATGGAACAGGTTTTACAATCTTATGTTTATGTCAGTTTATTTTTATCTTAATAACGGTGTCAAAGAGGTAGCCAACGGTGAAAAGTTAAAGCGCAAACATATTAGGCTTAATTTTGGCGAAGAGTTTTTGGATTGGTGGGATAATCACATAAAAGAAAATGAAGGTAAATTTGAGCCTTTTAAAACGCTATACAATAATTTTAAGATTGCTAATGACTTTGATCAAAAAGATTATAGCTCAAAAAGATTCAGAAAAGGTATTGATGAAGCTTCCGAAAGGTTCGATTATCAAGTCATATCACGTCGCTCAGGAACAGAAAGAATAAATGAAATATGCATTGAAAGGGTTAAAGATGCAAAAAATGTACTTGATGACTCGATTCAAAAACCATTTTAAAAAATCAAGTCGTCAGGTAATTTATTGAAAATCAAACAATTAAAATTAAAAGACTCGATGACTTGATTTTTGCTATATTTTTACCTCACCTGTAAAAAAATGCGTTTATCTGGGGGGGGGAAAGTAGGGAAACGCAAAAAAACGATGGATTGAGTCTTTTTATTAATTTGAATCACTTTATGGAAAAACAATGCAGAACGTGCGTATTTTGGATTATGGCAGCGGAAAGGACAAAAAGCCTTATTGATGGGGTGCATTACAGGACTAACCTCGGTTACTGCATGAATCCTGTTGTAAGGGATCAAATATTTCACGTTAGGAAAGGTGAAGAACAAATACTATTTTTAAACCATAAAAACATTGAGTTCGATGAATCCTTCGGGTGCATACATCAAAAATCAAATATTAACGGATCTGTTCAAGAGCCGTGAACTTTGCGAAATGCTGGGCAAGTTTGATGCCGGGGCAGGAAATGAAGATTTGAAGTCTGAACTTTTTTTTGTACTTTGCAATCAGTCCGAAAGTAAAATCATTGAACTGAATGCTAATAAGCAGATGATGTTCTTCGCTACAGGTATCATTCAAAAGATGGTATTCCAGAAAGGCAAATTTTATAGAACCTATAGAAAAACCAATATAGAACTAAATAATAACATCGAAGTAGAATCAGAGGAGTATAACAGGGATAAAGATATTATGTTAAATAGAGTGCAGGAAAGTTATGAGAATGACTTGCACTGGGTGGAGCGGTCAATGGTATCTTTGTATTTGGATAAGGGGTCAATGACAAAGATTAGTGAAGATGTGAAGATGCCTTTTAAGCAGGTGCAAAAAATAATGAAATCAGCACGAACGAAAGTGGATAATGCAATAAACGGAAAGATGATTGGCAATTACGTTGTGGCGAATATGGATATCATTTTCGACATAAACGAAACGGTATGCCCAGATAATATCAATGAGATTTTAGAAGCAGCATGGGAATATATAAGCTACAGGATAAAAGGAACTAAAATCCCTTCAAGTGAAAACTATATCAAAGAAATCAAACCAATTAAACTAAAACGGATTATATGAGTGTAAAAATTGAATTTAGCCAAGATCCAAGTATTTTATTCGATGTAAGCGGCGTCTTCTTTGACGTAGATGCAGCAATAAAAAAATCAAAAATAGAACTTGATAAAAACGATAATCTTGATACAAGATTAAATAAATGGGAAATAAGATACGATACAAAATGTTCACTTTATGGAAGCGCAATCTTTTACACTCGTATTGATGCAGATGGTAAAATGTGGGTAGGTAATTTTGAATATGAAAGTCAAGTAAATTATTGCCCTATAACTGGTAGAAATGCGGATGTTTTAATTGATCAACCGAATATCGAAGAACAATGATTTTAATCATTCCTATTACAGCCTGTTTATTTGCTTTTCACTTTATCGATGTGCTTCGAATTCCTGAGCGGTGGCGGGTGCTATATCGCAAACCTTTTAACTGCAATCTTTGTTTATCTTTTTGGGTGGCTTTGCTTTTATGGCTGGTGCCTCCTATCTTTGTCAAAGTATTATTCACAGGCTTTGCCGCTTCAATCCTATCAGTATGGGGAATAAAGAAATCATAATCCATCCTACGGCTATTATTTACGATAACGTGATTATTGAGGATGGTGTGTTTATCGGGCCATATTGTGTGATAGGTGCTGAACCTGAATGGAAAGGAAAGGAAGGCGAAGGCAAGGGAGTTATAATAAGAGCAGGAACAAGGCTCACAGGATTTGTTACAATAGACAGCGGGGCGGAAAGCGTTACATATATCGGAGAGAATTGTTACATCATGAAACATACATATATTGCGCATGATGTTACTTTAAAAGATAACGTAACCATATCGGCGGGCGTTAGTATTGGCGGATTGTGTACAATAGGACAAAATACTAATATCGGAATGAATGCGGCTATTCATCAAAAGGTAAAAGTACCTGAAGGTTGCATGATTGGGATGGGCGCTGTTATTACAAAAAGAACTGAGATGGAAAGGTATTGCAAATATGCGGGTGTACCTGCAAAATTCATAGGATACAATGACAGGCATAATATTTCTAAATTATAAGCGTAAAGACTATTCAATAAACGTATTGCACTCTATTAAACAAATAGGATGCGAATATGAATTATTGGAGATTGAGATGTTTGGCATTGCAGCGGCTATCAATTACGGCTTTAAATATTTCTTTGAGGAGAAAGGATATGATAAAGTTGCTATATGCGCAAACGATATTATGATGCCTGTAGGGTGGCTGGATGCTATGGTTACAGCGGCGGATGCGATACCTGAAACGGGTACGAGTGCTATCTATTGCGTGGAGCATTTGCCTGCAGTTCAAAACATAAACGGCGTTAATGTGCATCCGGCGTGGGGCGTTTTCGGGTGTAGCTTAGTAACTAAAAAAGCATTCGATACAATAGGCTATTTCAATACTGATCAGGACCCATACGGGATGCAGGATAGTGATTATTCTTATCGCTTACATAAAGCAGGCTTTTTGAATTATTACATACATGGCATGAACTCTACTCATGTAGGGGCTGACGTTGGCAATGGCTCTGAATATCGTAAAATGAAAGATGAAGGTTTAAATAAGGCTGGGGCGATTTACAATAAATGGTGCAGGATTTATGATGAAGGAAAACTTTACCTACCTTATGAGCAGGAGAATTACATAATCGAAATGAATCAGTATTATGAGCAATAAACAAACATTCATAAAGTACGAAAACGAATGGATGACAGTTCGCTCCGGATTTATTCGTGAATTGACAAATGAATGTAAAAGCGAGGTTGAGCGTATTTATAAAGAGGAGATTGATATTAACTGGCTTCCTAACAAATGGTGTAAAGCCTGTTACTTTGATGCCATTCGCAGATTAATCATTAAATTTGGATTATAATGCCATTACCGAATAAGAACGAAACGAAAGATGATTATCTGCAAAGGTGCATGGGAAGTAGTGAAATGCAATCTTACAACCCTGAGCAACGCTATGCCGTTTGTAATTCGTATTGGAAGGAGGAGAAGTTAAAAAAGATATTTTATAAAGAACCTAAAACAGTATTTGATAATGGCAAAAAATATAATTGATAATCAATAAATGTATGGCGAATAATAACATACACCCAACAAGGATATTTAAAACGGATTTAGATTTATTAAATGCGTGGAATGATTATAAGTCGTATTTATTAGATGAAGCAAAAAAATGGCCGAAAGTCCAATATGTTGGTAAAAACGGGCAAAGGGTTGAAGATTACCCTGTTTTGCCATACACATTAGATGGTTTTCAAGTTTGGTACTACAACTCTTTTAATAAGTGGATTCATCAATATTTTGAAGAAAAAGACGGATATTATCAAGACTTTGTGGGTATCTGTTCGCATATAAAAAAAGAAATTAGAGCACAGCAAATAACAGGCGGTATGTTAGGAGTGTTCAACCCGTCAATAACACAAAGACTAAATTCATTAACCGAAAGCACAGCAAATAAGCAAGAGGGCAATCTTGAAGTGCTTGTAAAATATATTAATAATGAGCCAAATAAGTTGGAAGAAAATAAATAATTGCGACCGTTATTTAATTTCAAACACTGGGTTAATAAAAAGCGTTACTGGAAAAATTTTAAAACCTGCCATAAGCGATAGGGGTTATTATAAATACCCTATAAAAAACAATCAAGGCATTGTTAAAACAATGAGAATTCACAGACTTGTTGCAGATGCCTTTTTGCAAAAGATAGATGGTAAAACAGAGGTTAACCACATAGACGGCAATAAGCTAAATAACAATTATACTAATTTAGAATATTGCAATAGATCAGAAAATATAAAACATTATTTTAATGATAATGTAAAAGACGGCAAAGTTGTCTTAGATTTAAGAACAGGAATATTTTACAATTCATCTTCAGAAGCATCAAAGTTGTTAAAAATACCTAAAAGCACATTGAATTGTATGCTAACCGGGTATAGAAAAAACAAAACATCATTAATTTATTGCTGATGCAAGTTGAAGTAAAATTACCAAAATTACATAGCGCACAGCAAAAAATAATATCTGAAAGGAATCGTTTTAATATTTTGTGCTGCGGCCGTAGATTTGGCAAGTCTAAGCTGAGCGTTAATCTTTTGGTTGAGGGCGCATTAGAGGGCTATCCTGTGGGCTATTTTGCCCCGACCTATAAACTATTAGAGGGTACGTTTAAAGAGTGTTATAATGCCTTAGAACAGGTAATAAAGCGAAAGCATGACCAGCAGTTTATTGAATTGGTTACGGGCGGGATTATTGAGTTTTGGAGTTTGGATAACCCGAACGCGGGACGTTCACGAAAATACAAGGTGGCGATTGTGGACGAGGCGGCATTTGTTAAAGACCTTTGGGAGGCGTGGACGCAAAGCATTAGACCTACCTTAACGGACTTAAAGGGCGGGGCGTGGTTTATGAGTACCCCTAAAGGAAAGAACGATTTTTACAAGCTCTGGATGCGTGGGCAAACGGGTGAGGAAGGATGGGCAAGCTGGCAGATGCCGACGGCAACTAATCCGTTTATTGACATTTCGGAGATATGGGCAGCTGAAAAGGATTTACCTGCATTGGCATTTAAGCAGGAATACCTTGCGGAGTTTAATGATAACGTAGCGAATCCCTTCGGCTTCCAGTTCATCAAGCAATGCACGATGCCTATGAGTACGGAGCCTGCGGTTTGTTACGGTGTGGATTTGGCGAAGTCGTTCGACTGGACGGTGATTATTGGTCTTGACAGATTTGGGCAGGTGAGCTATTTAGAGCGCTTTCAAAAGGATTGGAATATAACAAAGCAGATAGTTACGCAATTACCAAAGGCACCGATTAAAGTGGATAGCACGGGCGTTGGCGACCCGATTGTTGAAGACCTGCAAAGGCAGCGGCCAAATGTATTTGGGTTTAAATATTCAGCAAGCTCAAAGCAGCAGTTAATGGAGGGTTTGCAATCAGCGATACATCAACGGAAGGTCGGCTTCCCTGAAGGGGTTATAACAAAGGAACTTGAGAGCTTTGAGTATGAATACACGCGAACGGGGGTTAGGTTTAATGCGCCAACGGGGATGCATGATGACTGTGTGAACGCCTTAGCGTTGGCATGGGCGCAATTTATGGAAAGGAAGCACGATGTAAAATATGTTTTTATATGACATGGAATGATTTAACGGTGGGGCAGTATCAAAGGCTCTACGGGATATTAAAGCAAACGGACAAAACAAATTTGGATATCCTTACTGAGATTATATCCGTTTGCGAAGGTTATGCCATTGATGAAATAGACAGCTGGCCGTTTAGTAAGTTAGTTGAAAAGGAAAAGGAATATAAGTTTTTAGAGTCATTGGATTTTGATAAGACGGCAAAGAAGTATATCAATATCGGGAAGATACGATATAAGTTTGTACATAAAATTCAGGACATACCCGCTGCAAGGTATATTGAATCAAAGCACTTTTTGAAGGAAGACTTTATCGACAACCTTCACAGCTTAATGGCTTCATGTGTTATGCCTATGCGCAAAACGTGGCGTGGGTGGGTTGAGGAAAAGTACGATGCGAAGCTGCACAGCCATTATGCGAACGATTTAAGGCAGGCGAAGTTTGTGGAGGTTTATAATTGCACGCTTTTTTTTTGTCAATTATACGCGGAATTGATAAAAGGTTTGGAGCCTTATTTGACAAAGGAGTTGGCGAAGATAACGACGGCGGACAAGATAGCGGAAGTTCAAACAGCTTTGCGGTTAATTACGGATGGATTTACAGTACCGAGCAGGTAGCGGAATTGGAGCGGATTAGTTTGGATGCCGCATACGATATGAATATTTTACAATATTTGAGTGATTTGGTTTACATAAAGGAAAAGCAAAAGAATGAGCGGCGAATGATGGAAGAGGTCAAAAGAAAATATAAGTAGTTTTTTGTAGCATAGCAAGCATACCCCCCCCGCTCAGTCTTGGGCAGGGGTTTTGTTTTTTAGGTATTTATTAAAAGATATGCCAACAATAGCACAAGCACAAGCGAAATTAGGAGCCGGCGCAACGGCGGGGCTGGGTATGTCAAAGGGCGTGTTCGTACCGAAAGAAGATATGCCTTTGGCGTTGCAGATGGTAGCGGAATACGTTGAGGCGTTTGAAAGGAGGGTTGATGATGAATTGAATAGGTTGGATAAAGTGGATACTGGCGACCTTGCAAGTTCGATAAGGTTTGAAACGACTGAAACGGCAAACGGGATTATAATAAGCGTTTTTGTAAATGATTATTACAAATTTGTCGATAAGGGTGTAAGGGGCAAAGGTCAAAACAATATTAACGGTACTTCGCCGTATAAATTCAGGACAATAAATCCTTCGCAAAGCCATGTGAGCGCAATCCGCAAATGGATATCCCGCAATGGTATAAAAGCAAGGGCAACGGATGTAAAGAAATACGGCGCTGTAGGTAGGGAGAATAGGCAGCCGCAGGATAAGAGCCTTGCATATATTATTGCACGGTCGATAAAAAGTAAGGGTTTACCTTATACGGGCTTTTGGGAGAAAAGCATTGATGCCGTGTTCAAAGACTTTGATGTAAAGATGTCGCAGGCGTTGGGTATTGATGTAAGGGTTAATTTAGAGAATATGGTAAAAGAGATTAAAAAGAAAAAATAATGGCAATCACTATTAAGAGCGCACCTCAAGCGTCTGGTTATGTATCCGCAAATGAAGATGTTTGGCATGTGGCAGATAGCACGAATAAAGCGGTTATAGGGTTTAAGTATCTTTTTGATATTTATAAGGGCGCTGAATTACTTACAAGGGTAACGAACAGCCCGTATGGTATTGACCAGTACGGCGTTATAAATGTAGGCAATATTGTGAGGTCGGCGGTGGCAGTAGATACGCTGGCGGATATAGATATGCAAAGCGGTTATAATACATCTTTTCCGGTGTTAAATGCAGGCGCTGATTATTGGTGGGGAGAATACGATGTAAGGTATGGTGAGGTGTGTGGAACGACAACTACAACAAACGATGCTTCAGGAACTTATCGGGTTTATAATACCTACAATAGGCACCCTCTTCACAGGGCGGCGGCGGCGCTAAGTAGCGGCACGGTGTATTTGACAAACCGCCCGAATGAAAGTTACTTTTATGATGGTGAGCCTGTGATATTAAGTTTTAACGGCAAACGATTAGCGGCGGGCAATGAGTTTGATATATGCATTGCGGGCGGCGAAAATACGGTTACGGCTGTGGATGGCTTTCACTATTTCAGTGTAAATGGATTAGGTGGGGATGCGGATGTAGAGATTGAAACGAGTGGCACCGTGCTGGCTACAAAGAAACTAAAAAAGCGGTGTTCGAAATATACACCTTACACATTGATATTTTTGAACACCTACGGGGCGTGGGATAGTTTTACTTTTGTTAATGGCAATGTATTGACTGACAATCAAAAAAAGAAATTTGAGCAAAGCGAATGGAAGTTAAGCGGCTTTAATATGGTTAATAAAACGGGGAAGGTGTTATATGAAGGGATGCGAACGTATGGCAGTGAGTTTAATACAAAGATGAAGCTGACAACGGATCTTTTAAATAGTGATGAATATATATGGCTGTTCGAGTTAATCGTTTCTCCTTTGGTGTATTTATGGGATAAAACGGCAAACCTTTTCCATCCTGTGCAGATTACAGATAGCAATTATGAGATAAAGAACAGCTTGCAGAATAAGACGGAGACGCTCGATATTAATATAGATGTGTATAAACAAAATACTCAGTACCGATGATTTACGAACTATTTTTGGAGGGGCAATTAGTTGATATCCGGCAGGATTTAGGGATGCAGCTTAGTTACAATATTGATGATGTTAATAAGTACGGCAGCAGGGATACATCATTCAGCAAAACGATTGTTTTACCTGGTACGGCAAAGAACAATAAGATACTTGGCTTTGTGGGGGAGTTAGGGAGCAATAACCCATATTCACCAGGTGCACCTAATATAAATGCTAATTTTAATTCAGCGCAAACCACTAAGGCGGAGTTAAGGGCAAACGGGCTTTTGCTTTTAAAGGGCGTTTTTAGGCTCACAGGGATTGTAAAGGAGCGGGATATGATAGAATATGAGGGCAATCTATTTGGTGAGCTTGGCGGGTTTATTGCGGCCATTGGAGCGGATAAGTTAGAGGATTTAGATTTCAGCGAATATAATCATACGTACACACGGGATAACATTGTAAAAAGTTGGGGCGATACTGTTAAAACTAAGTTGATAACATTTACATCTTCATTAAAAAGAATAAGATACTCAGGTATAAATGATTCATCTTTATATGTAGCTGGTCAAACAATAACTATATCAGGGTCTGTTAGTAATAACGGAGTTTATACAATAGTATCTGCAAGTTATAGTTTTTTTACTGGCAATACTATTATTGTTCAGGAATCTATTGTAAATGAAACGGTAACTTGTCAAATAACTATTCCGGGTACAGGCGGATACTATTACCCATTGATTGATTATGGCACCTACTCAACACCTGAGAAAAACCCCGGCAGGGTAAAAGTTGATTATGATTACAGGACATTCCGCCCGGCGTTATTTGTGAAAGAGTATATTGATAAGATGTTTGAGCCGACAGGATACACCTATGAAAGCAGTTTTTTTGATAGTGCTTTTTTTAATAAGCTTATTGTACCGAGTAATACAAAAGAATTAAAATCATTATTCACTGATTTATTGGATGTAAATAGTGGATTTGTTCCAATAGAATCTTTAAATGAAACAACAATAAATTTAAGTTTTGCAAATGAAAATTTAAAAAGGTCATTCACTGGAAATGGGTCGCCTAATTATACATATACAGGCACGCAAGAGACATTGAATATTAAATATAACATATCAGGGTATATTAAATTTGATTTTGATTTTTTTAATAATAAATTTGGATTTATAAAAATAAGATTTATTAAAAATTCAACTATAATAAAAGAATATAATTACTCTGGAATAGGACTTCAAACAATAAATATCAATGAAGATTTTGATTTATATTTTTTAACAAATGATACGATTACATTTCAGGTTACTTATTATCGTACTGTAAATCTTACAGTAATAAATGTAAAATCATTAAAAATAAAAGCACTTAATCCAATACTTACTGATGCTGTATTAAACGAAAATATTTTAATTAAATATAGCATCCCTCGTAACATCCTGCAAAAAGATTTCTTTGTATGGATTATGAAGATGTTTAATTTGTACATCACTGAAGATAAGGTAAAGGAAAAGCATTTGTTAATCGAGCCGTATGTAGATTATTACGATTTATCGGAGTCAAAGGATTGGACTTACAAAGTTGCAAGGGATAAGCCGTGGAACATCAAACCTATGGGAATGCTGATTGGAAAATTATTTGAGTATAAGTACAAAGATGATAACGACTTTTACAATGAAGGCTACAAAAAGAAATACAACCTACCATACGGTTCACGCTTAGAAGATACGTCTTTCCAATTTGCAAAGGATAAGCAAACGATTGAAATAGGGTTTTCGCCGTCTGTGTTAATCCAATATCAGGCAACTGATAAAGTAGTAACTGCCATTTACAAAAAGTCGTCGGGTAATGCAGTGGATCAGGAAGAGCGGATGGATAGCAATATCAGGATAATGATGGCAAAGAAAATGACGGGCGTTGCAAGTTGGTATATCCGTAATAACGATGCCGCTCCTGCAAGTGCTAACTTAGGCGCTGCCTTAACGGAGTATGGATATGCGGGGCATTTTGATGATCCTGTGAACCCTACAAAGGATATTAATTTCGGGGCGGCTTCTGAGATTTATTTTGACCCTGTTACATATCCATCAACTAATTTATTCAATGATTATTGGAGCGGGTACATTGCGGAAATAGCGGATAAAGATAGCAAGCTATTGACCTGCCACGTTTACCTTACTGATTTAGATATAGCGCAACTTGATTTTAGTAAACCTGTATTTATTGATGGGGTGTTATGGCGAATTAATAAGGTAATGGATTACGATGCATCGAGTGGTGAATTAACAAAAGTAGAACTATTAAAAGTTATAAATAATGGCTAAGCAGGAAGTAGGTTTAAAGATAGATGTTGATGTTTCTTCGGTAGGCAATATGAAGCAGCAGCTAAGGGCCGCAACGAACGAGCTGGTAGCAATGAATGAGAAATTTGGCAGCACGTCAAAAGAGGCTGTAGCGGCGGCTCAAAAGGTAGCGGGCTTAAAAGATGCTATTGGTGATGCAAAGGCGCTGGCAGAAACATTCAACCCCGATAAAAAGTTTGTAGCGTTAGGCGGGGCGGTGCAGGGTGCAGCAGCGGGCTTTTCCGCTTTGCAGGGTGCGATGGGTTTATTTGGAGCTGAGAGTAAGGAAGTAGAGCAAATGCTTTTAAAGGTACAGTCTGCGATGGCATTGCAGCAAGGGATTAGTGGAATAGCAAATGCGATGGATTCCTTTAAACTATTAGCAGGTCAAATAGCCACTTCAAGTTTTGCATTAAAAGCAAATGCAGTAGCTACAAACTTGGCATCTGGCGCAATGAAGTTATTTGGCGTATCGGTTTCAACAACATCAAATGCTTTTAGGGTTTTAAAAGGTGCAATTATTGCTACCGGTATTGGTGCGTTAATTGTACTTGCGGGGGAGCTTGTTAATGTTTTAATGGATGTAGCGGATTCATCTGATGAAGCTGCAGCGGCTCAAAAGCGATTAGAGAAAGCTCAAAAAGATGCTGCCGATGCTATTGAGTTGCAAAACAAAATGCTTGAGGGTCAAATTGACCTTGCTAAAAGAAATACAG
>Ga0315909_10005977_pt1 | contig 13846 bp, 11 predicted proteins | sample LakEriMetagenome_11_FD_203527 | JGI IMG/M metagenome (GOLD analysis project Ga0315909, IMG submission 203527) | Freshwater fungal communities from buoy surface, Lake Erie, Ohio, United States - Buoy 2 MA125 | ecosystem: Environmental > Aquatic > Freshwater > Lake | place: USA: Lake Erie, Ohio...
AGTGGCGTGACGATCACAACACGGTCGCCCGGGTTAAGCAGCAGCTGCGCTGTTAGCATCAAACCGGATACACCAGATGACGTTAGCGCAATCGTGCTTGCTTCTGTGGGCCTGTGGAGGCGTGACGAATAAGCAGCGATGGTTTCGCGTAATGCAGGCAGACCAAAGTTTTGTGTATAAAACGTCTCGCCCGCATCCAAAGATTGTTTGGCCGCATCGCGTATAAACTCTGGTGTAACTTCATCGGGTTCGCCAAACCAAAAAGGCAGCACATCAGTACGGCCCATGCCGGCATTGGCGACTTCGCGTATACGAGAGGCTCGTAAGCTTTGTATCGTTACGCGAGAGTGTGCAGAAAAAGGGCGAGCGCTATTCATCGTTTGTCAGTACCGCGTTGTTAGCGTGTCTTAAGCCGATTTTTTCGCTACGGCTTTTTTCGCCACGGCCTTTTTTGCAGCTGCTTTTTTCGCTGGGGCTTTTCTTGCGGCAGTTTTTTTTGCTGGAGCTTTTTTGGCTGCAGTTTTCTTGGCAGTTACTGGCGCTGCGTCTGCATCACCATCATCGCTAGTTTTGTCAGCACCAGGTTTACCTTTGCGAGGCTCGAATTCAAAACTCACCTTGCCATCTTTTCCTTTAGCCAGATACGCTTTAAAAGGCCGACGCGTGCGCTGAGATACAAATCCGGGGAGCAGATCGGTGCGTCCATCATTGAGTAACTTGACCATCTGCTCAGGAAGAATCTCTTGCTGAAGTATGATGCGGCCGCTACGAAAATCGCAGGCTTTGGGTCGAGCCGCTGTTTTCTCACAAACATAAGCCAGGCCCATTTCATACACGTTGCTGCCACATTTAGGACAGGCACCCAGCACCGTCTGACCGGTAAAATCTACAGGCTCAGCATTTTCGTCATCTTCATTACTCTGGCCAAAATCAAACTCGAGCTTGAAGTTTTGTATTTCTTCATCGCGTGAGATTTTCAGGATGGCGGCAAATGGCCGTCCCATCTTGGAACGAAAGCCTTGCAGCGGCCCTATGGTGCGATTAATCAGTAGCTCTTCGACTTCGGCTACTTCAAATTGACGCCCGCCTGGGGTTTTACTCATAGAGAATTCACACTTAGTACAGGCGAAACGACGGTAATTTTCTTTGACGACAGAACCGCAATTAGGGCACGGTGTCTTCAGCGTGGCGTAGTCACCAGGAATGGTGTCGTTGTCATATTCTTTAGCGCGTTTAACGATGGTTTGCGTCATTTGCGCAATCTCGCGCATGAACTCATCCCGGCTGATTCCGCCACGTTCCATTTGCGCGAGTTTGAATTCCCACTCACCTGTCAGTTCAGGTGCGGTGAGTTCAGAAACGCCCAACCCACGCAGCAAGGTCATCAACTGGAATGCTTTGGCTGTAGGGATGAGTTCGCGGCCTTCACGCACTAAATATTTTTCGTTAATAAGACCTTCGATGGTGGCCGCACGGGTTGCTGGTGTGCCCAGGCCTTTGCCTGCCATGGCGTCACGTAACTCTTCGTCATCAACTAATTTTCCTGCACCCTCCATTGCTGAAAGCAATGTCGCTTCTGAATAGCGTGCAGGTGGTTTGGTGACTAATGCGTTGGCATCCAGCTTGTCGGTCTTTACTTTTTCACCCTTGGCCACAGCGACCAAAGTGCCAGTAGTTTCACCATCTTTAACCGTGGGCTCAGTAGCTTCTTTGCCATACACAGTTAGCCAGCCTGGCGTAGTGAGAATTTTGCCTTCGGTTTTAAATTGATGTCCGGAGACTTCTGTGTAGCGGGTAGTGACCAGGTATTCGGCAGCCGGAAAAAAAACTGCCATGAAGCGCCGTGCCACCATATCGTAGAGCTTCTGCTCAGGCTCAGATAAATTTTTAGGCGCCTGAGTCGTGGGGATGATGGCGAAGTGATCACTAATTTTTGTGTTGTCGAATATGCGCTTGTTCGGTTTTATCCAACCATTGTTAAGTATTTGCGCTGCAAAGGGATAGTAATTATTACTCTCGCCCAGCGTATCCATAGTCTGCTTAACCGTAGCGATATAGTCTTCGGGCAGATGACGTGAATCGGTACGTGGATAGGTCAGCACCTTGTGACGTTCATACAGTGCTTGGGCTAAACCCAATGTATTTTTAGCTGAAAAACCAAACCGTGCGTTAGCCTCACGTTGCAGGCTGGTCAGATCAAACAGCGGCGGCGCCATGGATGTGCTTGGCTTGGATTCTTCGCTTACATTGCCTACTTTTCCGCGACAGGCAGCGACGATGGATTCCGCGGCGGCGCTGCTCCAGAGACGTTCTGCACGTCTTTCCGGATCAATATCATCTTTTTTAAACTGAGTATCTAACCAGCGTCCTTCATAAACACCCGCAGCGCAAACGAATTCAGCGCGAACTTCCCAGTAATTGCGCGAGACGAATTGTTTAATTTTTTCTTCACGCTCAACCACGATAGACAACGTGGGTGTTTGAACTCGTCCCACAGTGGTTAGGTAAAAGCCGCCTTCTTTTGAATTGAAGGCCGTCATGGCGCGGGTGCCATTAATGCCGATTAGCCAGTCGGCTTCGCTGCGGCAACGCGCAGCGTCAGCCAAAGGCAGCATTTCGCTATCTTCTCTGAGGTGGGTAAAGGCATCGCGTATAGCGCCCTGAGTCATGGACTGCAGCCAGAGACGTTTGACAGGTTGTTTGGCTTTGGCGTACTGAACTATCAGCCGAAATATCAACTCACCCTCGCGACCCGCGTCACACGCATTAATTAGTGCGCCCACATCTTTACGTTTAATTAATTTATTAAGTAACTTGAGCCGTGATTCGGTCTTTTGTATAGGGTTGAGAGCAAAGTACGGCGGAATCATAGGTAAATTGGCAAACGACCATTTGCCACGCTTGACGTCATGTTCTTCCGGGGCTGCGATTTCGACCAAATGGCCCACGGCTGACGAGAGTACGTAATCGTCCGATTCGAAGTACTCATCGTGCTTGGTAAAGCCACCGAGGCTCTTCGCGATATCGTTCGCGACAGAAGGCTTCTCAGCAATGATGAGTGCTTTGGTCATGATTTTTCCGGATTAAGGGGCGACATTAGTGAGGCATATGCCTGATTAGAGACAAAGGGCTCGTGGTTTAGGCAGTTTCAGAACAGAACACTGGCGCTGACGTTTTGACAACGCAAGCACTAGTGCGGCCAATGATAAGCGCGTTATCGTCGATTTCGCAAGCAAGCCTTGGGGAGTTTGCAGACTTAGCCATGGATTGCGACGCAAACTAGGCGAGCCTTTCGTTGCCAATACCGCAATGAAGGGATGACAAAGGTAATTAAGTGCAAGGGGAGCAGAACATTGCAGATCAACCGTGCGGTGACTGTCGGGAAGAGCGTCAGTGATAAACAGGAGGGCTGGAATCTTCGTCGTCAAAAAAGAGTTCATCGAACATCAGTCCATCGGGCTCTTTGCCTTGACTCCAGAGCACCATCAGCACGATTACCTTTAACTTATCCAATGAAATCGGTGATTCATTGACAGCACAAGCACGCTCAATAACTATTTCGCGTTGCAGAGCATTGATGACGTCAGCGGATTCCAGAAATTCGACAAAACCGATAGCGGTTGTACCCAGCATTTCATATTCGCGATCAGCGTACACACGAAAACCAAAAGAAAATGCAGTCTGTCTGGCTTGCTGACTGAAGATCTCGTTGGTGGTTTCGGCGAGGTCAGTCAACCACCCGATTGCTCGCGAGATTTCTTCTTCCTCGAAACCTACTGCCGATAATTTCTTTGCGAGCGCAACCGAATCCGGGCACGCGTCTGGTCGGTAATAAGTTTCGTATAAATAAACGAGGACTTCAAACATAGTTGTAATGTAGCCGCATCTGCGCTCATGCACAAGCATGACAGCAAAAAAATTTCAAGAACTATTTATTAAACGGCAGCTTTTCTAGAAATTTCGTGCGCTTTTCGCGCATTTGTAATGATTCTAGTACTAGTAATGGAAAAAAAATCGACAGCATCATTATGCGTTGCGCGATGATCCAACGTCATCGCTTTCTCATGATGTGTAGCGATGAGTCGATTGTGTAAGTGGAGGATTATGTTTAGGTATTTTTAATGTAAGGCTTGATATACACCGCCGGGTAGTCTTTCCAGATGCCCGTTAAGTTCAAGTTCTAGCAGCTGTGCCTGTACATCGGCCATGCTTAATCCCGTGCGAGTTACTAATTCATCTGCGCTAACCGGATCGTGTCCTGCCGCGTCCATCACCCGATTTACCGATGATGTATCACTGGCCTTTATTTCCGTTTTCGATGGTGGAAGTTTATGAGATGGCGACTGGTTTGCTGTATGAATTTCTTCGAGTATGTCTTGAGCAGACTCTACTAGTTTGGCGCCCTGACGTATCAATTGATGACATCCTTTTGCCAGCGGTGAGTGTATGGAACCAGGAATGGCAAATACATCACGCCCTTGTTCGAGTGCGCTGCGCGCAGTGATGAGTGATCCGGATTGTGCAGCAGCTTCTACAACTAATACCCCTTGTGATAAACCGCTGATGATGCGATTTCGGCGCGGAAAATTTGCTGCAATTCCAGGAGTACCCAATGGATATTCACTAACCAGGCAACCATGCGCAGCGATTTGATGAGCCAGCTCGCGATGTTTGGCAGGGTAAACAAGATCGAGACCGGTGCCGGTAACAGCAATCGTTGAACCATGGTGCGATGTGTCACTCAGTGCGCCCTCATGTGCGGCCGCGTCTATGCCCAGCGCCAGACCTGAAACGATAGTTAAACCCGCATTACTTAGTACCTCGGCAAAGCGGCGCGCATTTTGACTTCCCTGAACAGTCGCATTACGGCTACCTACAATAGCGATGGATTTTTTTGTCAGTAATTCAGCACGACCCTTAACGTACAGGACGGGTGGAGGATCAGTGATCGTCAGCAGCATGCTGGGATAGCCGGTATCAGCAAACGTTAGTATGTGATTTCCGGCTTGTTCTACCCACGCCAGCGTGACATCGATCTGCGTACGGATGTGATCACTCGGTGCAGAGCAGAGAGTCAGCGCAAGCTTTTCATTGACGCATTTATGCAATGCGGAAAATCCCGCCGCAAAAATATGCTCTGGCAAGCCGAAGTGAGTCAGCAATTCGCGCGCAGTCTGAGGCCCTATGCCGTCAGTCAGCATGAGTCGTAGCCAATCGGCCAGGCCTTCAGATTGCGTCATGGCGTATCCGTTTCGGGAGCAGTAATAGCGTCACCCACACTGATGACATCACGTACTTGCATAATCATGGCTAAAGCAATTTTTTCTTGTACTTTGTACACCAGCAAAGTTCCTATGGATGGTTTTGATTGGGCAGGCTGAGTGGATGTAGATATTTCATACGGGCTGATTTTAACGTGTCGCACAATCTTAACCATGCTACCCGGAGCTAGTCCGTGGAGAGAGCCGCGATTGAGTACAACCATGTCATGCAGTCTGGCCCAGCGACCTTCATGCAATATGGCTACTAATCTTCCATTCGTGATCTTGCCTGGATGTGGATAAATAGCGGGCAGTGTGGAATCGCTTGCAGGAATGAGTTTGTCATCCGCGCGTAATTCTCTATCTGAGCGCGTTACTTTAAATCGATGCTTTTCACCTCGCTGCAGAAGTCGGACACGACCGATATTAAGTCCCGCAACACCTAAGGGTTGTCGTGTATCGGGGTCCACAAGTGGATAAGTAGTTCGGAAGACATCATAGTGTTCATTGCTACCTAGCTCGCCTTGTACCCAAACAATATCTCCCTTGCCGGCAATGACATGCGCGTTTTCTATCGCGCTAATGGTAGGCGCGCTGGCCAGTGCATCCACACTTATTAGTGGCGATCGGGCTAGCATGGATAGTAAGTTTGTCGGTAGCAAAGGTACATGTGGCCCCGTTATCTGCGTGCTCCGTATTGCCGGCGCGAGATGGTGTGCGACATGCTCGTTTTGGGTAGTAAAACCAAGACCTAGTGTGCCGTCTAGTCGATTGAGTACGATTACCTGTCCTGGATAAATCCAATGGGGATTGTTAATACGATTTTGGTTGGGCTTCCATACGCTAGGCCAACACCAGGGATTGTTTAAAAACAGGGAGGCAATTCCCCACAAAGTATCACCTGTCTGTACGAGATGCGTATCCGGTGCGTTGGCCGCAAAAACGCAGGTGTTTGCCGACTGGGCTGTACGCATGGGTAACAAACCTAATTGCAAAACAGCCAGAACTATGGCTGTGCTAAACTTTTTCATGGAATTTCCCTTGGAGTCAGGTAATTGCGCAGCGAAATCGCACTCGATGCGAATTTTGCGCGCGCTGGCTTAAGGCTTAGCGCTCTAAACTATTATTTTTTCTCTTTGTTGCACAAAAGCTGTATGGCTCTTTTATCTATTCTTCGTTATCCCGATCCGCGCTTGCACAAGCTGGCTAAGCCCGTTACAGATTTTGATGAGCGGTTAAAGCAGCTGGTTGCTGATATGGCAGAGACTATGTACGAAGCGCCAGGCATAGGATTGGCGGCTACGCAGGTAGATGTTCATGAGCAGGTCATCGTCATAGATACTTCGGATACCCGTGATCAGTTACGTGTCTTGATTAATCCAACAATTATTTGGACCAGTGACGATCGTCAGGTGTACGAAGAGGGTTGTCTTTCAGTGCCGGGTATTTATGATGGCGTCGAGCGACCTACGCGAGTTCGTGTACGTTCGTATAGTTTGGATGGAAGCGCGCACGAATTTGAAGCCGAGGGTCTGCTGGCTGTTTGCGTGCAGCATGAAATGGATCACCTCAAGGGCAAGGTTTTTGTTGAGTATTTATCCCCGCTTAAGCGTAATCGCATTAAAAGCAAACTGCAAAAAGAAGAGCGCGAAATGAAAAAAGAGCGCCAAGTCAGTTCGAATTAACTATACGCATACCGTTGTGAGCATGGCGTATGTGGGTTTTTGATATGCCTTGCGCTACTCATTACAGCGACGCTGGCGACCCATAAAATTCACACGACATCTGTTTCACTTGCCCGTGGTCTGGCGTTAATCGCTAGGCCAGGCGCTTAGCCCGCACCTATAATCACTCCATGAAAGTTATTTTTGCTGGTACGCCTGAATTTGCCGCAGTAGCCCTCACTCACTTGCATGAGGCAGGTTTTGAGATTCCACTGGTATTGACTCAGCCCGATCGCCCTGCGGGCCGCGGCATGCAATTGCAGCCCTCGCCTGTTAAGCACTATGCGTTAAAGCACAGCATACCCGTTGCTCAGCCGACCTCGCTAAGGTTGGATGGCAAATACCCAGATCAGGCGGCAGCGGCCCATGCGCAGCTAGAAGCTACGCCGCATGAGGTGATGGTGGTGGCAGCCTATGGGTTGATACTGCCACCATCAATATTATCCATACCGCCTTTGGGGTGCTTCAATATTCATGCGTCCTTGCTGCCGCGTTGGCGAGGGGCTGCGCCCATACATCGCGCTATTGAAGCCGGCGATAGCGAATCAGGCATTACGATCATGCAAATGGATGAGGGTTTGGACACGGGCCCTATGCTACTCTGGCAACGAGAGCCCATTTCAAAAAGTGACACCACGGGTTCTTTGCATGACAGGTTGGCTGTCTTGGGCGGTGAGCTGATAGTTAAGGCGCTTAAACAACTTCAGCAAGGCAGCTTGATTGCGACACCTCAGCCTGTCGAGGGTGTGACCTATGCAGCGAAAATTTCTAAGCAAGAAGTAGATTTAGATTTTCGACAGCCAGCAACCGATTTGCTTCGCCGCATACATGCCTTTAATCCTACACCGGGAGCGATAGCTTCTATTCATGCCACATCGTTAAAAATTTGGCAGGCCAGTGCGTTGGAAATGCACGGCAAACCGGGTGAAATTCTCTCGGTCTCGCCTGAAGGTGTAGTTGTTGCATGTGGCTTGGGAGCGTTAAAAATAACAGAGCTGCAAAAGCCCGGCGCAAAACGTCTTTCTGCAGCGCAGTTTGTTCAGGGATTTGCTTTAGCGCCTGGGCAATGCTTCCAGATTTCTATCTGAATTCCCGTATAATTGCTAAGCGCCGATTTGATTGAAATAGTCAAAATCCAGCTTGCGGGCGCTAGGACGCCGTAAGGCTCTCAATAAATACTGCTAAAGCGGCGCGTTTACCCGGCTTCGCTTCGCAGGCCGGGTATTTTTATTTGCGCAGATCAAACAAGTTCATGAAACGCGACGCTATCTCTACTACTGAAGCCCAATTGCGGCGACTACTCGCCCAGCGCATCTTAATTCTTGATGGCGCTATGGGCACTATGATTCAGCAGTACAAATTAACTGAGGAAGATTACCGCGGAACACGCTTTGCTAGTTTCTCTGTTCCGGGTAAAGAGATTTTCGTTAAGGGCAATAATGAATTGCTCACGCTAACGCAACCACACATCATTCAAGAAATACACGAGCAGTATCTTGACGCTGGCGCCGACCTGATTGAAACCAATACCTTTGGCGCAACGACGATAGCCCAGGATGATTACCATATGGCAGAACTGGCCTATGAGATGAATCTCGAGGCAGCGCGCATCGCCCGCGCAGCGTGTGATAAATACTCAACACCTGACAAGCCGCGTTTTGTCGCCGGCGCACTTGGCCCCACGCCAAAAACAGCGTCTATCTCGCCAGACGTCAATGATCCCGGCGCGCGCAATGTAACTTTTGATCAGTTGGTAGCGGCCTATCATCAACAGGTGCGAGCCTTGGTTGAAGGTGGATCGGATGTGTTGCTAGTAGAAACCGTATTCGATACGCTCAACTGCAAAGCAGCATTGTTTGCGATTGATCAGTTTTTTGATGAGACTCATCAAAAACTGCCTATCATGATTTCCGGCACGGTTACCGATGCATCGGGACGCGTATTGTCGGGTCAAACCGTAACAGCATTTTGGAATTCAGTACGTCACGCGCGGCCATTAACGATAGGTCTTAACTGCGCTCTGGGTGCTGCACTCATGCGCCCGTATGCAGAAGAGTTATCGAAAATCGCCGATACCTACGTCTGTATTTATCCGAATGCTGGGTTGCCCAATCCTATGTCGGATACAGGTTTCGATGAAACACCAGACGTTACCTCGTCGCTACTAAAAGATTTTGCTGAGAGTGAGTTCGTCAATATCGCCGGCGGATGTTGTGGTACGACGCCTGAACATATCAAGGCGATTGCCGAGGTAGTAAAGAGCATTCCTCCGCGCACAATACCTACGCATTTGCATCAAATGCGCTTGTCGGGTTTGGAGCCTCATGTCATCGATGAAGACTCGTTGTTTGTTAACGTAGGTGAGCGCACCAATGTGACAGGCTCGAAAGCGTTTGCGCGCATGATACTCAATGAGCAGTATGAAGAAGCGCTCGCTGTAGCGCGCCAGCAAGTAGAAAATGGCGCGCAAATAATTGATATCAACATGGACGAAGCCATGTTGGATTCAGTAGCAGCAATGACTCGGTTTTTAAATCTGATTGCTTCCGAGCCGGATATAGCGCGCGTGCCTGTCATGATCGATTCGTCTAAGTGGACAGTGATCGAAGCAGGCTTGAAGTGCGTACAGGGCAAATCGATAGTTAACTCGATTTCCATGAAAGAAGGTGAAGAAGAGTTTCTGCGTCAAGCTAAACTTTGTCGTCGCTATGGAGCAGCAGTCATAGTGATGGCCTTTGATGAGAAAGGCCAGGCAGATACGTATGAGCGCAAGATAGAAATTTGTGAGCGCGCTTATCGCTTGCTCACCGACGTCATCGGTTTTCCACCAGAAGATATTATTTTCGACCCTAATATTTTCGCCGTTGCGACTGGTATTGAAGAACATAATAATTACGCAGTTGACTTTATTGAAGCCACACGCTGGATACGTGAAAATCTGCCGCATGCCAAAGTTAGTGGTGGTGTATCAAATGTAAGTTTTTCATTCCGCGGTAACGATCCAGCGCGTGAGGCGATTCATACCGTATTTTTGTATCACGCTATACGTGCTGGCATGAGCATGGGTATCGTGAATGCAGGCATGGTAGGCGTTTATGATGATCTTGACCCTGACTTGCGCGAGCGTGCAGAAGACGTCGTACTGAATCGTCGCGACGATGCGACTGAACGCATGATTGAATTAGCCGCTACGCTAAAAGCGGGTGATAAAAAAGAAGAACAAAATCTTGTCTGGCGCGAAAATTCGGTTGAAAAACGATTATCACACGCACTGATTCATGGCATCACGCAATGGATAGTTGAAGATACCGAAGAGGCGCGCCAGGGAGTAGCTGAGCGTGGTGGGCGCCCTATCCATGTCATTGAAGGTCCGCTGATGGATGGCATGAATATCGTGGGTGATTTATTCGGCCAGGGCAAAATGTTTTTGCCTCAGGTAGTTAAATCGGCGCGCGTAATGAAGCAAGCGGTAGCGCATCTCATACCTTACATCGAAGAAGAAAAACTCTTAGAAGAGCAGCGCACGGGTGTGGCTGCTAAAGCTAAAGGAAAAATTGTTATCGCGACTGTTAAGGGCGATGTGCATGACATCGGCAAAAACATCGTGTCGGTAGTTTTGCAGTGTAATAATTTTGATGTAGTGAACATGGGTGTAATGGTGCCGTGTACAGAAATTCTTGCAAAAGCCAAAGCAGAAAACGCTGACATCATAGGATTATCTGGATTGATTACGCCCTCGCTGGAAGAAATGGCGCATGTGGCTAAAGAAATGCAGCGTGATCCCTATTTCCGTGATTTGAAAATGCCCTTGTTAATCGGGGGTGCGACCACGAGCCGAGCGCATACTGCAGTAAAAATCGCCCCCAATTATGATGGGCCGGTTGTGTATGTGGCCGATGCTTCGCGCTCTGTCTCGGTGGCTCAATCCTTGTTAACGCCAGAATCGCGTGACAGTTACATTAGCGAGATTGCGGCCGACTATGTTCGTATTCGCGATCAGCACGCAGGAAAAAAAGCCCTGCCTATGCTGTCTCTGCAAGCAGCGCGCAAAAATAAAATGAACGTGTCGTTTCAAGGTAAGTGCGCTCCGCACAAGCCCAAATTCATAGGGCGGCGGCATTTTAGAAATGTTGATCTTGCGCTGCTTGCTAACTACATCGATTGGGGTCCATTTTTTCAAACCTGGGATTTGGCCGGACCCTTCCCGGCGATTTTGACCGACCCAGTGGTGGGTGAATCTGCCAGCAATGTCTATGGCGAAGCCCAAGCCATGCTGAAGAAAATTATTGATGGCCGGTGGTTAACCGCCAATGGCGTAGTAGCTATTCTGCCAGCGAACACAGTAGGTGATGATGACATCGAGGTGTATACCGATGAAACTAAAACCGAGCTTGCATTTACTTACTACGGTTTACGGCAGCAAACCGAAAAGCCTGTTATTCATGGCGTAGCCAGACCCAATCAGTGCTTGGCAGATTTTGTTGCACCTAAATCCTCGGGCATTACAGACTATCTAGGTATGTTTGCTGTTACTTCAGGCCTTGGTATAGAAAAACACGAAAAGCGTTTTGAAGAAGCTAACGATGATTATTCATCCATCATGCTCAAAGCCTTGGCTGATCGTTTTGCTGAAGCATTTGCTGAATATTTACATGAGCGCGTACGTAAAGATTTATGGGGTTATGCCAGCGACGAAAAGCTGGCAACGGCTGAACTACTCGCGGAATCTTACCGTGGCATACGCCCTGCGCCGGGCTATCCTGCGTGCCCCGAACACACAGTAAAGCACGATGTATTTCGTATACTTGAATGCGAAGATATAGGTATGAGTCTCACGGAATCTTATGCCATGTTCCCCGGAGCTTCCGTATCAGGTTTTTATTTTGGACATCCTGAATCGAAGTATTTCAGCGTTGGAAAAATAGGCGCAGATCAACTTGCCGATATGGCTAAGCGGCGCGGTGTGAGTGAAGAACAGTTGCAGAGTTGGCTAGCGCCTAATTTGTAATTCGGCTGAACTAAATCACTGGCTGACCATCGACGAACACTTTCAATTCACCCTGAGCAAATGCATGCCACGTTTCATTCGTGGTGAGTGGTTCAGTGACGATAATGGCTACGCGATCATTGGGTGTAGTAACTTCGGCAAAATCGACCGTCATATCTTCATCGGATAGCTTGGCCTGAGCAAACGGATATTTCCGCACGATGTAGTGCAAGCGGGTTGAGCAGTGCACATACAATGCCGCGCCGTCGGAGAGCATCATGTTAAAGACGCCATGCGATGCAATCTCAGAGGTAAGCTCACGAAGAGCGCCAGTGAGCGCTGACGGCGACGGTGGTATATCGCCAAAACGTCTTCTAAGCTCTTGCAGAACATAGCAAAACGCACGTTCGCTGTCGGTCGTTCCAACAGGACGAAATGCGCCAGTCAATGCCGGTGAAAATTCTTTCAAATCGCCATTGTGCGCAAAGACCCAATAACGTCCCCACAATTCGCGTATGAAAGGATGGCAATTTTCAAGGGCAATATGGCCCTGAGTCGCTTTGCGTATATGCGATATGACGTTGGTCGATTTGATTGGATACTGTTTGATCAGTTCAGCTACAGGCGATGCAATAGCCGGTTCATGATCAACAAACAAACGGACTCCGGCGCCCTCAAAAAAAGCGATACCCCAACCATCTTTGTGTTCGTCCGTGCCGCCACCTCGTGTCGCAAAGCCCGTAAAGCTAAACACGATGTCGGTCGGTGTATTACAGTTCATGCCAAGTAGTTGGCACATGATGGTCTAATGAGAGTAATTGAGTGCTAACGGTAACACGAAATTTTCTGGCTTTCAGAAGTTCTCTGTGGCGGGTAGTGTTAGCTGGCAGCGCCAGAGCGCGTGGCCCGAGGCGAGGTATTTTTCTTCGAAGGGTGTTAAGAGCACAGACGATGGTTGATAATTCTCGCACTGCGCAGCAACGCCGGTTAGCGCAGTAACTGCAGTTGCAAATTCATCTACATACGTTTTCCAATTACTGCGACATTCGATCTGACCGCCTAGCGCTAACACGGTCGGAAAAATGGGATGCGCATGCCAACGCCGCGAGAGATGATGTTTTTTCGGCCAGGGATTGGGGTAAAGCAGATAGTGATGAGATGGGTATAGAGCTGACTCATGTAAGAGACGCCAGAAATCCACTAAATCAGCACGCACAGTGATGAAGTTATCAGGCACATCACCAGACCAATCAATTTGGCGTGACAATCTGTCAGAGGATTGATCAATACCGATAATGAAATGATTTGGGTACTGCAGTGCGAGTCGTCGCGTCGACAGACCGACACCGCAGCCTGCATCGATGATCAGATCGGGTTTATTAGAATTATTCCAGGCGGTTACTGCGATATCGAAGGCAATGCGGCTGCTGCTAGCTATGGGTTTTTGATAATCAGAAGCAGCTCGCCGCTTAAGCAAGCCATGAAGTTGTTCGTGTATGCCCGTTTGATTACTGGTGATAAACCGGGAATTATGGTGCATTCACGCGTTGACGAAGGTTTTGCTACTACTCAATGAAGCACAACAGGCTGTGCCATAAGTGAGCCATAGCTATCTAAAAATTCATCAAACTCTTCCATGCTAGGCTCAGTAGCGATCAGATCACGCACATGCTGTCTGAAGGTTTCTGCCAATGGGCCAGCAATAAAGATTTCGCGCTGTGCTGGTTTGTCGAGAATTTCATAGCCACCGAAACGCATGGCTTCTTGTCCTGCTTCGGCGCCAAACTCAAGCACACTGTATTGCTCGCTGTTATAGATGAGATTCATGCCGGCTCCTTGGAGTAAAGACTACATAATCCAACATGGTGCTGTAA
>Ga0315909_10005978_pt1 | contig 13845 bp, 4 predicted proteins | sample LakEriMetagenome_11_FD_203527 | JGI IMG/M metagenome (GOLD analysis project Ga0315909, IMG submission 203527) | Freshwater fungal communities from buoy surface, Lake Erie, Ohio, United States - Buoy 2 MA125 | ecosystem: Environmental > Aquatic > Freshwater > Lake | place: USA: Lake Erie, Ohio...
ATTTACGGGCGTGTATCCGTCTCCTCTAACTGCATACCCATTGTATGGCATACCTGCTCTAGCCAAAGAAAATGAGGAAGTACCACCATTATCTAGTTCACTTCTAATAGTGCTGATGCCTATTGCTCCACTAGCAGGAATAGCCATTATAACCTATTTTTGAGTTCTTCAATTTCTGACTGTTGCTCTTTTATTGCTTCAATCAATAGACCTACTATGTTCCCATATTTCACACCATATTCATCAATATCTGATGCATAACTGACGGCTTCAGGCAAAATTTCATTCACTTCCTGTGCAATTACTCCTAATTGTCTTCCTTTATCCACTTCTCCAATCCTATCATAATAAACACCACGGAGTTTCAAAACTTTGTCCTTTGCATTTTCGATAGTTTCAATGTTGGTTTTTTTCCTCATATCAGAATATGCAACAACATCTGCGGTAGCGTAAATACCCCCATCAACATATAATCTGTATGATGCTGATGTTGTAGATGTTCCAATACCCATTCCTGCGTTAGTCCTACTAAAAAAGTAAACCCAACCATACCCATTTTCTTGATAATGACCTCCGTTACCATCTGCGGTAAACATGAAAAGGTTACGATATGTATAATCTACAACATAACCTGCCCATCCATTTTTACCACCTCCATACGTTGACACAGTTCCATAAGCACTAACCACATCAGCAGCGTAAAGACCTCTACCATAGGTAGCAAAATATATACCCGTATCACCACTCGTTCTAAACCAATTCGAGCAAGATACTGAATTTGTTACACCTGAATCGTATCCTGTGTAAAATCTTGATGCATATAATGAACCATTAAATGAAGAAGCACTTCCACCAATATCTAACCATGCAGTTCCCGACAATACAGAACCTACACCCCCCGCAGTCGCTCCTCCTAGCCAAATAGTATTTGAAGTTGTTATACCTATTCCCGCACCAAGACTACCTTGCCTTGTCATTCCAAAATAAGAATAACTTGATGTTGTTGGGTTGGTTACTGCAATAGCACCATACGGGTCTTGAGAAGCTGAGTTAGTAGCTAGATAAAATCCTAAAGTACCTCTAACATCACTTCCATTATCAACAAGAGAAGAGTTTCCTACAGTAGTTCCATTAGGGGTAAATTTAGCAATATAATTTACAGTACCACTTATTGTTCCTGCACCTGAAGAGCCACTTGTTCCTGAAGAACCATTACCTCCATTAACACCTGAAGACCCTGAAGTACCCGAAGACCCGTTTGCACCTGCTCCACCATTCACGCCTGAAGAACCTGAAGTGCCGCTTGAGCCGTTGCCCCCATTGACACCACTTGAACCACTAGTTCCCGATGAACCGTTTGCACCACTTATACCCGAAGAACCTGAAGAACCCGAAGAACCACTTGTTCCCGAAGTCCCTGACGAACCCGAAGACCCGCTAGTCCCTGAAGAACCTGAAGTACCTGAAGACCCTGAAGTTCCTGAAGAGCCACTTGTTCCTGAAGAACCACTTGTTCCCGATGTACCACTTGAACCACTAGTTCCTGATGACCCCGAAGAACCTGAAGAGCCTGAAGAGCCACTCGTTCCACTAGAACCTGAAGTAGCTGAAGAACCACTTGTGCCCGATGTTCCACTTGACCCGCTAGTACCCGAAGTTCCTGAAGAGCCACTCGTTCCCGAAGAACCACTATTACCACTACTTGCGGAAGACCCTGAAGTACCCGAAGAACCATTTGCTCCACTTGTACCCGAAGACCCACTAGTACCGCTTGACCCGTTTTGACCTGATGTTGCACTTGACCCTGAAGTACCCGAAGAACCATTTGCTCCACTTGTACCTGATGTGCCTTGAATGCCACTTGAACCGCTTGTAGCAGATGTTCCCGATGAACCGCTTGTAGCAGAAGTTCCCGATGAACCACTAGTTCCCGATGTTCCCCTCGTTCCTGAAGTTCCTGAAGAGCCACTTGTTGCAGAAGAACCACTTGTACCGCTTGAGCCTGATGTAGCAGAAGTTCCTGAAGACCCGTTTAATCCGCTTGTACCTGAAGAGCCCGATGTTCCACTTGTACCTGAAGTAGCAGAAGAACCACTAGTCGCAGATGTACCACTTGACCCTGAAGTTCCTGATGTACCCGAAGTAGCAGAAGAGCCACTTGTTGCAGAAGTACCACTTGAACCGCTAGTGCCACTTGTACCGCTTGAGCCACTACTTGCACTTGTACCTGAAGAACCTGAAGTACCATTTATTCCTGAAGTACCTGAAGTACCTTGTAATCCTGATGTAGCAGAAGTACCTGAAGTTCCTGTTGAACCACTTGTTCCGCTAGTACCGCTTGTAGCAGAAGACCCACTTGTACCTGAAGTACCACTTGACCCACTCAAACCACTTGTACCTGAAGAACCGCTTGTACCACTTGTACCTGAAGTACCATTTTGTCCTGATGTTGCAGAAGTTCCTGAAGTACCTTTTGTTCCCGAAGTTCCTGAAGAACCGCTTGTACCCGAAGAGCCATTCGCTCCACTTGTTCCCGAAGAACCCGAAGTACCGCTAGTTCCTGAAGAACCGCTTGTACCCGAAGAAGCAGAAGTACCCGAAGTACCTGTAGAGCCTGATGTACCTGAACTACCATTTTGACCTGATGTTCCTGAAGTACCATTTATTCCTGATGTACCCGCAGTTCCGCTTGACCCCGAAGAAGCAGATGTTCCCGAAGAGCCACTTGTACCACTTGTACCGCTTGTAGCACTTGAACCCGATGTGGCAGATGTTCCTGAAGAACCTGAACTTGCTGAAGTTCCCGAAGAACCACTCGTAGCAGAAGTACCTGATGTTCCTTTTGTTCCTGATGTCCCTGAACTACCATTCTGACCTGAAGTCCCCGAAGTTCCTTGTAGTCCACTTGTACCTGAAGACCCTGAAGTTGCTGAAGTACCCGAAGTACCGCTAGAACCTGAAGTACCGCTAGAACCCGTAATACCTGAAGTTCCACTTGAGCCACTTGTGCCACTTGTACCACTTGAACCGCTTGTAGCAGATGTTCCTGAAGTACCCGAAGTACCTTGTAGACCCGAAGTACCGCTTGATGCTGATGTACCTGAAGTACCTTTTGTTCCCGAAGTACCGCTTGAACCGCTAGTTCCCGCAGTACCCGAAGTACCACTTACCCCTGAAGATGCAGAAGTTCCCGCAGTTCCTGAAGAGCCTGAAGTACCCGAAGAGCCATTTGCCCCTGAAGTGCCCGATGTTCCATTCAGACCTGAAGTTCCTGTAGTACCACTTGAACCGCTTGTTGCAGAAGTTCCTGAAGAACCCGAAGTTCCTGAAGTACCGCTAGTAGCACTTGAACCGCTTGTGGCAGATGTACCTGAAGAACCTGAACTTGCTGATGTGCCCGAAGAACCACTTGTTGCAGAAGTACCCGCAGTACCCGAAGAGCCACTAGTACCTGAAGACCCATTTTGACCTGAAGTACCTGATGTGCCTTGAATGCCCGATGTACCGCTTGACCCTGATGTTCCCGCAGTTCCCGAAGAACCGCTTGAAGCAGATGTTCCTGATGTTCCCGAAGAACCACTATTTCCTGAAGTACCGCTTGACCCACTAGTTCCGCTAGTACCTGATGTGCCATTTGCACCTGATGTGGCAGAAGTTCCTGATGTGCCCGTCAATCCACTTGTTCCTGAAGAGGCTGAAGTACCTGAAGTACCTTTTGTTCCTGAAGTGCCTGAAGACCCACTAGTACCTGAAGATGCTGAAGTACCTGAAGTGCCACTAGAACCTGAAGTTGCAGAAGTACCGCTTGTACCATTCTGTCCTGAAGTAGCAGATGTTCCTGAAGTTCCTGATGTTCCCTGTAATCCTGAAGTACCCGAAGAACCGCTAGTGCCACTTGAAGCAGAAGTACCCGAAGAGCCGCTCGTTCCCGATGTTCCGCTAGTCGCTGAAGAGCCACTTGTGGCAGAAGTACCCGAAGACCCGCTTGAAGCCGAAGTACCCGATGAACCGCTTGTAGCGGAAGTACCCGCAGTACCCGAAGAGCCACTTGTGCCTGAACTACCATTAGCCCCTGAAGTACCTGATGTACCTTGTAAACCTGAAGTACCTGAAGACCCTGAAGTCGCAGAAGTGCCACTTGTACCGCTTGACCCGCTTGTAGCAGATGTTCCCGAAGAACCACTAGTTCCCGCAGTACCTGAAGACCCGCTTGTTCCGCTAGTACCTGAAGTTCCATTTTGACCTGATGTGGCAGAAGTCCCTGAAGAACCACTTGTCGCTGATGTTCCACTTGAACCTGATGTGGCAGAAGTTCCTGAAGAACCGCTTGTACCACTAGAAGCAGAAGTACCTGAAGTACCCTTTGTTCCTGAAGTACCACTAGAACCTGAAGTTCCTGATGAACCATTCGCACCACTTGTTCCCGAAGAACCTGAAGTGCCACCCGTTCCCGAAGAACCTGAAGTAGCTGAAGTACCTGAAGTACCCGCAGTTCCACTTGAGCCACTCGTACCGCTAGATGCACTTGTCCCCGAAGTTCCATTTGCTCCACTCGTAGCAGATGTACCTGAAGTTCCATTTATACCGCTAGTACCTGATGTAGCCGAAGTACCGCTTGTTCCATTTTGTCCCGATGTTCCACTAGAACCGCTTGTGGCAGAAGTACCACTTGTTCCTTTCGTACCCGAAGTTCCCGAAGAGCCCGATGTACCTGAAGAGGCAGATGTACCTGAAGTACCTGTTGAGCCCGATGTACCTGAAGTTCCACTAGACCCGCTTGTACCTGAAGATGCAGAAGTACCCGCAGTTCCTGAAGTTCCACTAGACCCGCTTGTACCGCTTGTTCCTGAAGAACCACTTGTTGCGGAAGAACCTGAAGTCGCAGAAGTACCCGAAGAACCGCTAGTCGCAGATGTACCGCTAGAACCGCTTGTACCCGAAGAGCCACTTGTCGCAGAAGTACCTGAAGACCCTGAAGTGGCAGAAGTACCTGAAGTACCTTTTGTGCCCGAAGTTCCTGAAGACCCACTTGTGCCTGAACTTGCAGAAGTGCCACTAGTCCCCGAAGTGCCATTCGCCCCACTTGTTCCTGAAGTTGCGGAAGTACCACTCGTTCCTGAAGTACCTGAAACCGCAGTTGTTGATGCAAAATCAAGAGAAGATGTACCTAGTATTATAGGGTCGGGAGTAGTTAATATGAAAGTTCTATCTGAATTTGTAGCCCCTTCATTTACATAAACATGGACACCTTCGTAAACATCGTCATCTAAAGAAAAGTCAACAGACCTTTCCCAAGAACCTGATTTTACTACATAAATACCATTATCTGAAGATGTATTTTGATTTTTTACAAGAACCCTATCGTCAACAGACAGAACAACCGTATCAATAGTCTGTGTGCCACTCAAAGTAATATTTGCAGTAGTGGCTACTTTAGTGGGTATTTTCAAGGTAGTACCCTTAATCTGACTATATGTACCTATTCTTGTTATTGACATATTATCCTAATATTTTTACTACTGACATACTAAAATCTTCAGCCCTGAATACTTGTGTACCCGATGTATTTCTATAATAAAACTCTAAAAAGTCATTTGTAGCTAACTCTACTTGACATTGCGTACCACCCGATACTGCTTGGTTTGCAGTTCCTGTCCTGATAGGTATTATACTCTCAGTTACAATAACACCATTTTTATAAACAGATATTTCAAAGTTCAAGTTCTGAGTACCTGACCTAACAGAAGCAAATAAAGTTACTTGAAAATCTTGTGTTATTGAGCCCGTGTAAGTAAGCCTTGCAGAACCATTATTAGTAAACTTGGAAATCAAAGAACCTGATAGCGATGTTCCTACTGCAAGATACCATGTATTTTGAACAACGGGAGTCCTATCAGTTGTATTTCCCTGCCAATACATAAATCCAATAGTAGAAGTATTGGTTATGTTTGTACAGTTTATGAATAATGCTTTGTTTGAAGTAGCATCAACTCCCGTAACGTAAGTAGCACCTCCGCTAAAGTTTATAGTATCTAATATGTAACCATCGTTAGGTATAGTTGCACTTGCACTAACATTTAAAGCAGTTCCACCACTAATAGCAACAAATGAACTATAAATAAACCTAATCCTTCTTGTTATAACACAAGTCGCAGCGAAAGTCATAGTTGTAGAGGAAGCCCTACCCGAAAACAATGATTGAGATGCACCAACAGTTCCAAAAGTTCCATCAAAAGTAAGACCTGCACTATTTAGGAATGCACAGTCTTGCATGATAAAGTTTGAATACCCAACAATTGTACCTATCGTAGGCGTATCTGTAAAGTTTACTCCGAACCAATCAATTGCATTCGTAGAAGCACCTGAACCATCCAAATCTAACGCACTACCTGTGGCAGCTTCAATGGTAATATTTCTAATTGGAATGCTATAGAGTGAAGTAATGAGAGCATCTCCTGAAGCTAATCCCGTGGATTTAATACGGCAGTTTTCAGAAGAACCGCCTAAAATTGTTGTATTTGAGCCACAAACAATTCTGTCTCCCGTCAAATCAACGACCCCTGTGAAAACGTATGTAACATTCGCAGAAAGTGTGATTACCCCTGCTACAGGAGTTGGCAAATCAGCCTTAGTATTTATGAATACCCATTGGTCATCAATATTTACCTTACCTAAAAGGTTAGAGGAGCCCGTAACACCGAAGGTATTTGTAGTTTCATCAAAAGTTAAGTTTGCTGAAGCATCAAACGCACCACCGTTATTGTACTGTATTTGATTGGTTGACCCCGCAGCAGCACCGCTCACCCCTGATGTACCACTTGTTCCCGTTGCACCCGTTTGCCCTGAAGTACCTGAAGTTCCTGTTGCTCCCGTTTGACCTGATGTACCCGAAGTACCTTGAAGACCCGAAGTACCTGAAGTGCCTTCAAGCCCTGAAGTTCCCGAAGTTCCTTGTAATCCACTTGTACCTGAAGTACCCTTTGTACCTGAAGTACCGCTAGAACCACTAGTCGCAGAAGTACCCGATGTTCCATTTAGACCCGAAGTACCACTTGAACCCGAAGTCGCAGCAGTTCCCGAAGTTCCTGAAGACCCTGTTAATCCACTTGTACCGCTAGAACCTGAAGTACCTGAAGTACCCGAAGAGCCCGATGTAGCAGATGTACCGCTTGTTCCCGTTTGACCTGATGTACCCGAAGTACCCGTTTGACCTGAAGTTCCTGAAGAGCCGCTTGTAGCAGAAGTGCCCGTAGTTCCCGAAGAACCTGAAGTTCCCGCAGTTCCCGAAGTGCCACTAGAGCCATTTGCACCACTTGTACCCGATGTTCCTTTAGTTCCTGATGTACCCGAAGAGCCTGAAGTTCCCGCAGTTCCTGAAGAGCCACTTGTAGCAGATGTTCCACTAGAACCGCTTGTGGCAGATGTACCCGAAGAGCCACTAGTTCCACTCGTGCCGCTTGTTCCCGAATAAGAGAAAATCGCTAAGAATATATCAAGGTTATTGGCAAAGTTTGTTGTTCCCGTTCCCGAAGAATCAAAAAGTGTTACAGGTATTGTCCAATAGTTATTTGTTCCACCACCGTCAATAGTTTGAGTAGGAGTACCTGAAACTACCCAAGTTTGATAATCTTCTGAACCTGCTTGGTCTTGAATTACAATTTTTTGGTCTTGCTGAATAAGGGATAAGAAAAGGTCAATATCAATTCCATCACTTGTGGTCATGTTGACATTAATGCTCGTAGAATTAATCTGAGTAGCATTATTCCAAATGATAAATCCTGATTGCGGATTACCTGATGTAATGGTTGTTTTAGCCTTGTATTTATAAAGGCTTGTAGATTGACCACTTACACCACTTGTTCCCGTTGTACCGCTTGACCCTGAAGTACCACTCGTTCCACTTGACCCTGATGTTCCCGAAGTTCCTGAAGTACCTGAAGTACCGTTTTGTCCTGAAGTACCACTTGAACCGCTTGTTGCAGAAGTACCTGAAGTTCCTTTTGTTCCCGAAGTTCCTGAAGAGCCACTAGTTCCTGAAGAGGCTGAAGTACCTGATGTACCACTTGAACCGCTAGTTCCTGATGTGCCACTTGACCCTGAAGATGCACTTGTTCCTGAAGTACCGCTACTTCCATTACCGCCCGAAGTACCACTAGAACCTGTTTGACCCGATGTCGCAGCAGTACCACTTGAGCCCGAAGTCGCAGAAGTACCACTTGACCCACTTGTCGCAGATGTACCTGAAGTACCTGTTAATCCCGAAGTAGCAGAAGTACCTGAAGTACCCTTTGTACCCGAAGTACCCGAAGAACCTGAAGATGCGGAAGTTCCCGAAGAACCACTTGTGCCTGAAGTACCACTAGAACCACTAGTTCCGCTTGATGCAGAAGTTCCTGAAGAACCTGAAGTACCACTTGACCCGTTAGTACCGCTTGTTCCGCTAGAACCACTTGTGCCACTTGTGCCCGTAGTTCCCGAAGAACCGCTTGATGCAGAAGTACCTGAAGTTCCTGTTGAACCGCTTGTACCGCTTGACCCTGTAATACCTGAAGTTCCTGATGTACTATTTGTGACAATAGTCGTTCCTGTGCTACCGAATAGAATTAAAACATCCGATGCAGTAGGTGCAGGTCTGTCTGAAGCAATCGTTAAAGTTGTCCCCGATATTGTGTAGTCAGAAGTATATGTCTGAAGCTGACCGTTTATAAAGAATTGATGGGTAGAACCAAGAGTAAGTGCTTGAGCAAGAGTAAAGGTTTTATTTACTCCATTTTGCGTTCCCGAAATAGCCACCTGACCCATTGGGTCTACGGGGGGGGTTGTACCTGAAGTTCCTGAAGTGCCATTTTCACCTGAAGTACCCGCAGAACCGTTAGCAGAAGTACCTGAAGTACCTGTCAAACCACTCGTACCCGCAGTACCGCCACCTGAAGTTCCTGATGTACCCGCAGAACCGTTTGCAGAAGTACCCGAAGTACCTGTCAAACCGCTTGTACCTGAAGTCCCGCTTCCTGAAGTACCCGAACTACCCGCTAATCCACTTGTACCTGAAGTACCCTTTGTACCTGAAGTACCGCTAGAACCTGATGTAGCAGATGTTCCTGAAGTACCACTTTGACCCGAAGAGGCTGATGTACCACTAGAACCGCTTGAAGCAGAAGTTCCCGAAGAACCTGAAGTTCCCGAAGTACCCGTAGTACCACTAGAGCCCGAAGTAGCAGAAGTACCTGAAGAGCCACTTGTAGCAGAAGTACCGCTAGAACCTGAAGTGCCACTTGTTCCTGATGTAGCACTTGAACCGCTAGTTGCACTTGTTCCCGAAGAGCCACTTGTAGCAGAAGTTCCACTACTTCCCGATGTTGCAGAAGTACCACTTGTTCCCTTAGTTCCCGATGTTCCTGAAGAACCTGAAACTCCTGAAGAACCTGAAGTCGCAGAAGTTCCCGATGTTCCCGTGACACCGCTTGTGCCTGAACTACCGTTAGCCCCTGAAGTACCCGAAGTTCCACTTGGAGGATTAAATGTAGTTTGAGCGTATGAATAATTACTTGTTCCTTCAGTATAAAAAGTTACATCTACGCTTGAACCACCATCATGTTCAGCATATACTTCACAATAAAGCCTATCAGTAGCGTTTAATGCAGTTTGAGGTAAAAATAGGTCTGTAAAGAACTCCTTAATTACACCGTTACTCATGCTCTCGGTGTCAAGGTTTGTCGTTCCTAATAATGTTGAAGTGCCACCTGTAGTATAAGAATACAACCTTACCTCAACGGCTAAACTTCCATTACTATTAATTGAGAAATGTGTTACCCAAGCCCAATTACCTGATGGAATACTTGTAAAATTAGGCACTCCCGAATCTGTAGCAAATGTTGCAATTTTAGTCTGAGTTGACCCCGCAACAGATATTGTGACTGTTTGCTCTGCTGCACCTGTTCCTATAGGAGACCATTGCTTATATGTTGGAGAGCCGAATGCTGAACTTGTGTTTACAGATTGATTTAGATAATAAACCAATCCACCCGCAACACCACTCACACCGCTTGTACCCGCAGTAGAAGCAGTACCTGATGTACCACTTGTCGCAGAAGAACCGCTTGTGCCATTTGTACCTGAAGTAGCTGAAGTCCCTGAACTTCCTGAAGTTCCCGAAGAACCATTTGTGCCCGATGTACCGCTTGAGCCACTTGTTGCAGAAGTACCCGAAGAGCCACTTGTTCCCGAAGATGCAGAAGTTCCTGAAGTAGCAGAAGTACCACTTGAGCCACTAGAAGCAGATGTTCCGCTAGAACCACTAGTACCTGATGTACCCGTAGTTCCGCTTGAGCCCGAAGTGGCTGATGTACCCGAAGAACCGCTAGTGCCCGAAGTACCTGTTGTGCCTGAACTACCACTTGTACCCGATGACCCCGAAGTACCGCTTGTACCCGAAGAGCCCGAAGTAGCTGATGTTCCGCTTGAGCCACTAGTTCCCGCAGTAGCCGATGTACCTGAACTACCGCTTGATGCTGATGTACCTGATGTTCCTTTCGTACCTGAAGTTCCTGAAGAACCACTTGTTCCGCTAGAGCCTGAAGTTCCTGAAGTACCCGTAATCCCCGATGTACCCGAAGTACCATCTTGCCCTGCATCCCCTGTCAAACTTACTGTCCAATCACAACAAGTCCCTGCCCCCTCTGATTCTATTGGGGTAAAAGTCAAAGAACCCGTTGTTGGGTTATAAGACACAACGTTTCCTACGATATATGTACAGGTATCACTATTGCAGGTTAATTTTATGAAGTCCCCTGCAATAAAAGCAAGTCCCGTACTAACGTTTATCGTTATGTCGCAATATGGAGTATTATTTTGGCAGGGTGAAGGCATTTTCTATATAATAAATTTCATATTTTATAAAAATACACATTATACGATACATGAAGCAGCACAAGTATTAAATGAACTAACCGATAATATCAATCCCCCCGTAGAGAGAGATGTGGCAGTCACATAATAAGAGAACCCATCAGGTGTTAGTGGAGTATAATATTTGTTCAATGTTATTGACGAACCCGATGGGAAAGCCACTAATACGCTAGATGCTTGTAGCGTACAGGTAGCACAATCATATTTGTCTGCTAAATAATGGTCGTATGTAATAGTAGTAGTAGTGGTGGTAGTGCTTACGTTTGTACAGAATGTTCTGTCAACCACTTGACCCAATCCACCTGCAACGGAATAGCAATATACACCGTCTGAATATTTTCCATCTGCTGCGGGAATATTCAAGCAGAAGTCTTGGAAGAGATAACTCCCAATAACTATTTCATAATCTCCACTATATACATTTAATACTGCCATATTTTTAAGTTAAGCAACCATTATGTTCGCTACAAGCCGTTGCACAATCACTAACATCATAACCCATACAGAATTGATAGATGAAGTGAAGTGGGCTACAAGTAGTTGTAGTTGTTGTGGTACTAGTCGTTATACCCGTTGTTGTCGTGGTAGTGGTAGAAGTTGTAGTTCCATCATAAGTTGTTGTCGTAGTGGTAGTAGAAGTAGTACATATTGTTAACGGTATAGTTATACAATCTCCACTTGTACCATTAATTATGGGTGTAGTACCTGAAGTACCCGCAGTTCCCGCAGTAGCAGAAGTGCCCGTAGTTCCCGAAGAACCTGAAGTGCCACTTGTACCCGCAGTTCCTGAACTTGCTGAAGTACCCGATGTACCACTTACGCCACTCGTACCGCTAGAGCCTGATGTGGCAGAAGTTCCACTAGAACCGCTTGTTCCCGAAGTTCCTGAAGAGCCATTTGTGCCACTCGTTCCATTCGTACCACTAGAACCTGAAGTTGCTGAAGTACCACTAGAGCCACTCGTAGCACTTGTTCCTGAAGTTCCTGAAGAACCTGAAGAACCCGAAGAGGCTGAAGTACCACTTGACCCACTCGTACCGCTTGAAGCCGAAGTACCCGATGTCCCTGAAGAACCACTAGTGCCTGAAGTACCACTAGAACCACTTATTCCCGAAGTAGCAGAAGTTCCCGAAGTGCCACTTGAGCCATTAGTTCCACTCGTTCCACTACTTCCTGAAGTACCTGAAGTTCCCGAAGAGCCACTTGTTGCACTTGTACCACTTGAAGCACTTGTGCCCGAAGAGCCACTTGTACCCGAAGTACCTGAAGAGCCATCTGTACCCGAAGTAGCAGAAGTCCCACTAGTTCCTGAAGAGCCACTTGTTCCTGAAGTAGCAGAAGAACCTGAAGTTGCTGATGTTCCTGAAGTACCCGAAGACCCGCTTGTGGCAGAAGTACCCGCAGTCCCTGAAGAGCCACTAGTCCCCGCAGTTGCAGAAGTTCCTGAAGTAGCACTTGTACCCGATGTACCGCTAGAACCTGAAGAACCTCCCGCACCGCTAGTTCCTGAAGAACCTGAAGTCGCAGAAGTCCCTGAAGTTCCACTTGTAGCAGAAGTACCGCTTGAGCCACTTGTCGCAGAAGTTCCTGAAGAACCATCAGTACCACTTGTGCCACTTGAAGCACTAGTTCCTGAAGTACCCGTAGTACCACTTGACCCGCTTGAAGCAGAAGTTCCGCTTGTAGCACTTGTTCCCGATGTGCCACTTGAGCCACTTGTTCCACTCGAAGCAGAAGTACCCGATGTAGCAGAAGACCCTGATGTACCTGAACTAGCAGAAGTACCCGATGTTCCACTTGATGCAGAAGTACCTGATGTGCCACTTGAGCCATTCGTACCACTTGAACCTGAAGTCCCTGAAGAACCACTCGTTCCCGAAGTGCCCGATGTCCCCGCAGAACCACTTGTTGCGGAAGTCCCCGAAGACCCACTTGTGCCACTTGTACCGCTTGAACCATCAGTTCCACTCGTACCCGAAGAACCCGAAGTCCCTGAAGTACCTGTAGTGCCTGAACTACCGCTTGATGCAGAAGTACCGCTTGAGCCACTTGTACCTGAAGATGCGGAAGTACCCGATGTACCCGTAGAACCTGAAGTCCCCGATGTACCTGAAGTCGCAGAAGTACCTGAAGTACCCGAATTTCCACTTGTTGCTGATGTACCCGAAGTACCCGCTATACCTGATGTACCCGAAGTGCCATCAATTCCTGATGTACCCGAAGTGCCATTTATTCCTGATGTTCCCGAAGTTCCGTCATTAGCTGAAGTACCCGAAGTTCCCGCAGATGCAGAAGTTCCACTTGTACCACTTGAACCGCTAGTAGCAGAAGTTCCCGAAGTTCCTGAAGAACCATTAGAACCACTCGTACCGCTAGTTCCACTCGTACCGCTTGACCCCGATGTACCTGAAGTACCGCTAGAACCGCTAGTGCCCGAAGAGCCATCAATACCTGAAGTTGCAGAAGAACCACTTGTACCTGAAGTACCTGATGTACCACCTGAACCTGAAGTTGCAGAAGTGCCACTAGAACCTGAAGTTGCTGATGTTCCTGAAGACCCGTCAGTACCGCTTGTGCCACTTGAACCCGAAGTACCTGAAGTCCCTGTTGTGCCTGAACTACCACTTGATGCAGAAGTACCACTAGAACCCGAAGTCGCAGCAGTACCCGAAGTACCCGATGTTCCTGTAGTTCCCGAAGAACCTGAAACGCCACTTGTGGCAGCAGTACCCGATGTACCCGAAACACCGCTTGAAGCAGAAGTTCCTGAAGTACCTGCTATTCCTGAAGTACCTGAAGTACCATCAATACCCGATGTTGCCGAAGTACCGCTTGAACCGTCCTGACCTGAAGTTCCCGAAGATGCAGAAGTACCACTAGTTGCTGATGAGCCCGAAGTACCACTTGTACCACTTGACCCACTAGTTCCCGCAGTTC
>Ga0315909_10005982_pt1 | contig 13842 bp, 30 predicted proteins | sample LakEriMetagenome_11_FD_203527 | JGI IMG/M metagenome (GOLD analysis project Ga0315909, IMG submission 203527) | Freshwater fungal communities from buoy surface, Lake Erie, Ohio, United States - Buoy 2 MA125 | ecosystem: Environmental > Aquatic > Freshwater > Lake | place: USA: Lake Erie, Ohio...
CCAGCTTTAATCAATAACAACATTTCATAAGCGTTTTCGGGTTTAATAAAATCAACAAGTTTGGATTCTAATTGTGGATAATCCTCAATAACATCCATAAAGTTATTTACCATCCCATCAAAATCCAACACATCAGTGTAGCCATTTCTTACCTGATTCAACACATAACTATTCTCACCATCTTTATCAATGATTAAGTAGATAACACCATATCTATTGAACTTATTATATTCATCCTTCAATCTTTCAGAAGCGTAATAGTCCATTGCGTCATACCCTTTCACTTTGATAAATAAAACCTTATCATCCTCAAATATAATCTCTGATTCTTTGTCAGCTAATTCCTTCGGTGTCATTAAAAATATTTTTCTTTATAAATACCTTGGTTTATTCATTATTTATATTTATCATTGTATAAAGTTAATTGAAAATATGGGGGTAATCTGGAATCGACTGACATTGTTGGTTATTCGGGGCATGTCAGACCTAAACTAAGTCTGTTAAACTGGTTTGAAACGATACACGGCAACGTTATCAACAAACTTTCTGCAGTAGGTTTAATCCGTGCTGAAGAAGCAGTAGTAGCCTAGTCAATAGGATATTACTTTCGAGTCGGGGTGCATTAACTCAGGAACAGGAGCACTAAAGGGTTGTCTAACCGATTCTCATCCCTAAAAATGAATTGGCTGATTTTGTTGGTTTTGGAAGATGTTAAAATCAAATAGCTCGGAACATTGCTAATAATGTTGTCCTAAGCATGTAGTCCTTAATAGTTAAGATGGACAGGAAAGGGTTCGAATCCCTATACCTCCACCGCAGAAAAAATAACCCCTCTTTTTAGGAGGGGTTATTTGTTATTGTACTTCTCTTTGATTTAATGACTTATCGATTCTTTTGTCTGTGTACCGAATTGAGTCATCATATCTATCATTCATCATTCTAACCAAATTATCGGTGTTCAACCTAGAATTTTCTTCAATTGTTTCAAACCTACGAAACACGGATTCAAACTCATGTCGGTAATCATCTCTTTGACTATCAATACCACGATAAACATTTTCAAATTGTCGTTGAACATTGTCAAACTCGAATCTATCGTTTTGTTTTATGACACCAATTTGTCTTTCAATTTTTCCAACCCTGAACAAACCCCAAACAACAACTCCAACGAATGTTATAGCCACCATCGAAAGCATACCCAAAGCAAAATAAGTAATTTCCATAATAAATTATTTAAATTTTATGTCCTAAGACATAAAAATAATATATAATTTATTTGATAAGTAAAAGTAAAATTGAAGTAAAACCCACAGTTACACCACCAATACTTAAACCTGTCAACCACTTATTTCTGTTTTTTATCTTGTTGAATTGTTTGGTTAGTTCTGTTTGAATTGCTTGTTGTGATTCATCAATCTTTTTGTAACTATTGATAATTCTATCCTTAGAACTTATTTCTTTTTTTAACATATCGGTTACACCCTCAGATTTTGATAGGGCTTCTTTGTATTGGTCTTTCAATTCCAAACTAGAAGTTAATACATCTTTACATTCTTTTAATTTACTAGTAACAATCTCTAAAGAGTCGTGTTCAATTGCAATTTGTTCAGCTACTTTTCTATTAATTGTAAAAAGTGTATCTCCATCAATAACTACTAAATCTATTTTAGGACTAATTGAATCTTTATTACTTTTTGCCAAATCTTGTGCGTAAACCATCGAGTAACTCATCATTAGTACTATTAGTAATAGCTTCAATCTTAACATTGTTTTGTATTTTTAGTTGGTTTATTTTGGTTGATAAGTTTGACTCACTGATTCTTATTCCATTAGTAAGTACATTTAGCTGGGATTCCATAGTTTCCCTTTCACTTTTAATTACCTCCAATTCTTTGTATAAAGAATCGATGGCTTTCCTTTCAATCTCTATTAATTCCTGGTGTAGATTTCTCGTTTCCTTTGCGTTATAACTTATCAAATAACCCAAACCCATCCCAATCAATAAAATAGACACTACAATAATTAAGGTGTGTTTCCAATTCATATTTAGTTTTTTTAATAATTATAATTTTAACAAAAAAAATTTCAACACCATTTGACTTATCAAAGTTTAATGCGTATTTATTAAGTGTTTAATAACTAAATCAAATTAAAATCTTAAATTTTTTAGACAAAATGAGAAAATTACTTTTTGGAACAATCGTTGTTCTTAGCACAATTCTTACTTCTTGTGGAACTACTGCAGCTACTGAAGAAAAAACTACAACTGAAGATTCTACAGCTGTTGAAACTACTACAGTTACAACTCCATCTGTTGATTCAGCTAAAGTTGAGAAATAGTTAGAATTTCTTGAAAAAATTAAATCCCCACTTTTTAAGATGGGGATTTTTTTATTTTATAAGTTGTTTTATTCTTTGTACTTCCTCTTCCAAATTATCTTTTTCAGCTTGTTTTTTCTTCATTCTATTCTTAAGATAAGTTCCGGCCATACCCAACAAATGAAATGGTATCAAACCAACATCAAGTAATGAAAGTTTACCAGGGTCATAAGTTTTAAGTCCTGGTACATATTTTTCTTTTTTATTCTTTTCTTTCTCCTTTTCAATTCTATCAAAAGTTTCTTTGTCTTTACCCTTTAGTTCTTTTTCTTTTGATATATTTCTGTCTTGATTTGGTTTCGTGTCTGATTGTAAATTAACACTACCAGTGAAAAATGGTGTAATTAGTTGTTCTAAATTTCCTGAATCTACTATTTCCAAACTAAATGGGTTTGAACTACTTTTTCCTATTATCTCACCCCTTTGTACTGTGTCGCCATTAGATTTGTATATGTCACCTAATTCATAAAATTTAGTGGTATAAATGTCTTTGGAAAAAAAATGTTTGATTTTAATTAATCCCTTCTTTCTATCAACACCATAAACCTTACCATCAAAAGGTGCATAAATATCAATACCATTTCTATAAGGTGTGTAAGTCCATCTTTTAAATTTACTTGTATCTACATTAGCATCTGTTGTAGGAGGATAAAATTTTACCATTATATTATTGTTTTAAGTGATTCATTAAAACCCCACCTAAAGAACTTGCATGTACTGCGAGGTGATTTATGGTTTCCATATCCAATTTTGTTTTTCTTTTGGTAAAATCAATTCCCAATGTACCTATGAATTTGTTGTCAATTGTTTTGATTGCGAAAATATATTGAGATTTACAAGCAGTTTCCTCTGCTATATATTTCAACCCATAAGTTGCAATTGTTTCATCCTTAAAATCAGCAATTTCAATAACATCGTTTTCGAACAACTGATTGATTGATTTAGTGAAAAGGTTAACAGGTAGGTTTTTAAATGTATTTTGTTTAGAGGTAGCATTAGGACCAACGGCTTCATAAATCATACTGAATTTGGCCATAGATTTACCCGTAGGATAGAAATTACCTCCATTATGGAACTGAGTTACCCAAACTCTATCACAATTGATTTCTTCCCTAATGTGTTCAATTTTAGACATTACAAGTTCCCCAACTTTCAGGGCATCGTGTAACATATCGGGTTTTTTCTTTTTCTTATCTAATAGATTTTTAACATATAACAATGTCACAGGCCCCATCACCCCTGTTATAAACGCTACAATAATATCTGATGACATAAGGTTAAATATTTTTAGTTAATATAAACAATAAATATTGACCTTAAACAAAAAAAGTACAACACCGAGTTGTACTTTTATAATTTTGATTGGAAATCATTTAATAAATCTTTCGTGAATTCAATTCCGTGTCGTTCTTTGAATGTACTTGTTAATCTATCAGTTGACAATCCTTGTTTCTTTAGTAGAAGATAAGCCATTAAGTCGGCATCAATTTCATCCTCATCATATCTGTTACCACCAGTGTGGCCTAAGATTAAGTGGGAGACTTCGTGTGCCTCAACGAATCGTAAATCATCAAAAGTCAAATCGGTATCAACAAAAAGTTCACCATCAATCATAATGGTTTTTGTCTTGGGATAATAAAAACCAAAACCATATTTGTCGAATAATCTTGTCATCATATCATAATTTTCATTTTCTTTGAAAATTATTGAAATATTGACATCATTCAAAAAAATACTTTGATAACTAATGATATCCTGACCCATTGGTATTAGATTTTACACCAACCAAAACAAACTTTACCGAATGTTAGTTTGGAGATGAAATTACAGACAAATTTTTTCATAATTGTTTTTCTTGATAAATATTACGGTCTGCGAATTTCAAACCATAATTCAACCCAATCATTGCCATTTGTCTTTTAGCAAAGTCCTCGGTCATCTTCATCTTCTTCTTAATTTCCTTAACACCCCACTTTTGCCATTCATCGTACTGACCTTCAGTCATTGTCCACTGAGCATACCAATCATCCTTTCTGTCTTTGATGTCTTCGAATGTAACATTATGACCTGCAATTTCGAACATCTTATTTAGTATGTCTATTAGTAATTGTTCTTTTTTTTCTTCGTATGATAATCTCTTAGCCATAGTAATAATTATTTTAATTGTTATAAAAAATCGGTGTGAGGTGAAACTCTTAAACCATCTATATATTGTTCTTTTTTTTCAAAATCGTAGTGGTATTGACGAGGATGTTGTCTACGATAAGTTTCCCCATCTAATCCATCAGGTTGATTCCATTCTAAGGCCATTTTGATGAACTCATCACCATCAATTTCATCACCATATTCATCAACAACTCTACCACTTTTTATAAATTGAAACAACTCTTCTTTATTTGAATAGTATTTGTTTTCATTGAAATTCCACAGAAATTTCCAACCCATACTTCTTTTACCCAAATGTATTGAAGTGTTTTCAGTAAAAATATCCCAAGGAGAATATCTATCAAAACCTCTTTCTATACTCCCGAATCTAGATTCAACCATAGATGGCGTAAGTTCTAAGTTATTAATATCTTCTATCAACTTAGTTTTTCTTTGTTCCATTTCTTGAACACTTGGTATTCTGTAGTAATTTGTTCCCATTGGTATATCGTTTTGTTGTCTTACAAAAATAAAAAAACCCATTCTAATATCAAAATTAAAATGGGTTTATTTTAAATAATTTTTATTAAGATGTTCTAAAAGACCAGTCGATTTCCCACTCTCTTTGTCCACAACCATAACCTGTGTCGAAATAGATACCAACCATACTACATAAATGTTCGATTTCACGAACCTTACCTAAATCACCTTCCCTTTGAATCCCCAAAGAAATTGTCTTCCACTCGGTTGAAGGTAATCTGTTTAGTTTGTTGTATTTTTCTATTGTGTCGGGAGTTGGAACTGAATCTCTGAATGATATTTCTATTCCTTGTTCTTTTAGTTCATCAACTTTCTTCATAAGAAAGTCATAAGCTTCACTGATATTCATTTTTTTTTAAAATTTCTATTAAACTATCTAAATTACTACTATTAAAAAAATGTTTTTCAAATCCTTCTTTTTCGAAATGTATAAATAACAAAACCTCATCTTGTGGAAAAACATCCAAAACAATTTTTCCATTACCGAAACTGAAGTTTACTTGTAATTCATCATCAAAATTAATTTGTGTACCATACTCCTCTTTTAGGAATGGTTTGATTTTATTCCAAACTTCAAGTTGAAACTTCGTTAATTTGTGTATCATGCTTTTCTGTTATTTCTAATTCGTAAAGCTAAAATTATAAAAAGGGATGTAAGAATGCTTGCCATAATGATGTTGTAGGTATCCATAAATATTATAAATTATTGAAATCTTCTCGCATTTTAGAGAGTTGATTTTCAGTAGTTTTTCTTTCATTGTCTAAGATTGTTTTAATAAACACATCATCATCCAATCTAATAAAACGATTGATATTGAACTTACAACTGGAAATTCCTTTTATCTCCATCTCTAACCTTTTTGAATCGATTAAGTTATGTATTGTTGATAACCTGAACTCCAACTTAACTATTTCTTCTTTCAGTTTTTTTATCTCATTGTATTTTTCCTCTGTCATAATTTTTTATACTAATTGTAAGATATTTTCTTCACAAAACCAATAGGGAACATCACGATTTTTCCAAGATACAAAATCTTTTTTTGCCCCCAAATAGTAGTTCCTATATGATTGGATGACATCCTTAACCTTATACTCATCAGGCATTGCTTTTGGTGGTTCGGTAAAGTCCTTATCTTTTACATTGATAGGATTCATCACACACCACTCTATTACATCTTGAGATTTATGTCTCTTACCATAACGATAAGTGTATTCTTTACACAATTCCAACCCCAATTCACATAGGTATAGATAGTTAGATAAAGATTCTCTAACCCATATTGAACAGGGGTGGTTTTTGTGTGAAATTTTATAAGGAATATCCAATTTGGAATTGGTCACATGGTGTGCCCCACATAACAACTGAGCTGTTTCCAAAATCATTTTTACGACATGTTTGTCACAATGGTATTTAGCACATTTGACAACATCATAATCCAAAAAAAAGATATTCATTATTTTTCTTTAATGGTGAACGGATGAACTTTCAATCTCGCAGTTTGTTCCTTATCCATATGTTTCAAGAAACCATTAATATAATTAACAATATTAGCAGCTCCAACAGGATTGGCAGAGTGAACATATATTTGAGGGAAAGGACTTGTAAAATTGTCCATATAGTGACCAACCAACCATTTTGCGGCATCATATCCAGTTTTTTCTTCAATGTTGTCATAATCTAATATCCCTTTTTTAATTACATTTCTAAAATATTCCTCAACAGCAGTATCACCTAAATCGTGGTCAAATGAAATTACATCAATATTGTCCAAACCAAGTTCGTTAATCTTCTTGATGAAAGCACCATAGTTTCTAACAACAATCCAATCTTTGTCATCAGGAGTTCTTTCATCATCCAAATAGATTTTATATTTCATAGACCAGTTTTTTGTTTTTACGAGAATATTGTTTGGAACTTTTATGAACTTTAGTCACAGCTGAAAAACCATGGGGGTTCTTCTCTAAATATACCAATCGCGCACCATTTCCTATGGCATTGATTGTTATTTGGACTTTATTTTTCGTTTTCATAATATTCTATGTTTGTCCAACAAATATAAAAACAATTTTCTATTCGTACAATTTTTTTCGAACAAATTCTCCTAAATCAGCATCATTTGGATGATTCAATATTTCTTCCCTCTTTACACAATAAATCTGTTTTGATGGTAAATCATTTGCATCTATTTGATAAAAATCAACTAACTCAATAACTCTCATCAATTTGTGTGTGGTCTCACCAGTATCCCCCCATTCACTTATAACATGATATTTTTGTTCCCAACCTGAGGGGAGTATTTTAACTGAGAAAGGTTCAGCTTCACCATGTGGAAATATGGTGGTAATATTTGGTCTTTTTTTAACTACGAGATTCTTATTTTTCATTGAAAAAATGTTTTGATATTAGATAAGAAAATATAAGAATTATAATCTCACAGGTCAACAAGAAACAAATGGAAGTGTCCGCACACGAGTGATTCATAATTATACTTTTTACTTCCTCAAATTCGAATATATTGAATGTACTAAAATGATAAGCCCCTAACATATAAAACATTAGGTTTAATACTAAAACAACACCGATTTTCATTTGAAATATAATTTTTAAGGTAAGTGAATCAATCTCTGTTTCTCATATGAATTGGTAACATCCTATGCGTAGCAACCTTTTTTTTGAGATTTGGGCTTTTCATTTTGTGTCTCAAACTTGCTTGTGGATATGAATGACAGGCAGGTCTTTGAAAGACAACACAAGAGGAAAGTGTTAAAAATAAAAATAGTATTAATATCTTTTTCATTATAATAAATATCCTACATATCAGTATCCAAAAAACCCAACAAATAAAATATTAATAACACAATTATAAAAATATAAAACATAACTTTTTTTTAGTACCCAAGGTGGGAGTCGAACCCACAAGTCATTATGACAATTGTTCCTAAGACAATTGCGTTTACCAATTCCGCCACTCAGGTGGTAATATGTTCAACTTATCTGGGAACCTAACAGAAACCATAGACACCGGCCGAAGCAAGGCGTGAGGTTTCAAAAAGACAAGGGGGTCGAACCTTAAATGACACATACCAGTTTTCTCTATGTGTCATAGTAATTGGGGGGCGTTAGACACCAAATCCAACTTTAACGAGATATACCAAACCTAATACAATTAAAGCCAACATTGTACCAGCAAACATCTGTAAAGAGAACTTCATTTGTTCTTCACTTTTTCCTTGATTCTTGTTTTCCATCATAAAAATTTTTGAAAATCCATAAAATGTTTGTCCACCCACATTTTACCTGTTACTTGAGTTGGATGTTCTCGTTTACTTTGGTCAAAAATTTCAACCATCGTTTTTCTTTCATTATCTAACTCATCCCAAAGATAAGATATCGCCAAGTTTAATTTCCGTTTTTCCTCAGTACCAACCTCGGACTCTCTTACAAGTTTTTCTAACTTTGCTATAACATTTTGAATGGGGGTGTTTTTCATCACAACTTTAATTTTTTTAATTGTTAATGTCAAGTTCCAACTGACTCTCACTAAATATGTGCAACATTCCATTGTCGATTAATTCAGCAACAATTCTTGTTTCACCTGATGTGGTTTGAAATACCGCCACTACGATACCAGGGAACTTATACCCTTTTGGTTTGTAAACCTTGTCTCCTACTTTGAACTTCATTTTTTTCTATTTTAAATAATTAACATGTATTGAATGAAAACCCTCACTCCTATTTATTTTCAATTCCATCCTTGAACCAGTAACATAATCAACCCAAACATTTTCACTAACTTTAACATATGGTTCCAAATCTTTATAAGATTTGTTTAACATCTTGATTGGTCTGAAAACACTCCAATTTGCACAATATTCTACCCCATTACTTTCAACAAAAATGAACCCATAACTTTCCAATTGTTTCTCGTCCATATACACAATATCATAATAATAAGTAAAAATCTTTAATCCATCAATGAATTCGGTTTTGTGATTTGTACCTAGATTTTTTTCGATTTGTTGGGGAGATAAACCCAATTGTGTAAATGCTAAAAATGGTAAAAATAATAATAGAAATAAAATCGTTTTTTTCATAATTTTTGTTTTGTACACCCATTTGGATTCGAACCAAAGACCTACTGCTTAGAAGGCAGTTGCTCTATCCAGCTGAGCTATGGGTGCATAATTTCCCCACCTTGAGATTACTGGTGAGTAGTTATTTCGGTTTTTATGCTATTCAAAAAACCTGTCGGGCATCCCCACTGAAAAAAGTCACACTTACGAAGGAGGGGGTGTGCTGCCGCCTTTAACCCTAAGAATCGGCATTCCGTTGTCCGATTTGAACGAGTTCATTGTTAAATGAGTCTTGAACCAAAGACTGCTGAGTATCTCTTACTCATTGTAGTCAGGACAGGATTCGAACCTGTAAAATTATAAAGGGGTTTCGACCTTACTAATTCTATTTTAGCGTCTACCAATTCTGCCACCTGACTATTTATTAACTGAATATCATCCACATGCTTCCAATAAAAATAGCTCCGAGAATCCATCCAATTAAGAAATCTTTTTTGTTTTTTGCTTTATACATGTGTTTAATTATTTGTAGTCAGGACAGAATTCCGCCACCTGACTATATTTTAATTCAAAGCGTCAATTTCCATACAATACAAATTGAACTCCTCTTTTTCCCCCTCGGATATATATTTGTAAACACCCTCAAATATATCACCACCATATTTAGAATTATAAGGTTCATAACCCAAGTATTCTACATCCTTACCTTCATAATATGGAGGCATTCCCATATATTCATCCAAGAGATTTTTAGCCTTTTCCATACTAGTTGCTGTTAGTGTTGGGATTTTATCTTCCCTACCTACTATAAGATATATTAGTGCCATAGTTTTATTAGTTTTTTTAAGCTTTCAAAAGTTTCTGGTTTTTCTATTCCAAACCTTAAAGTCAGGCAACATTCGAAGTGTCAGCCACTACTTGTGAATTATTAGGTGTCACAACCATTAGAAATATTTTCTTGTTGCCCATTCATAAGTATAAAACTCAGGTGCATTACCATTAGGTAGAGATAAAAACATAAAACCATTGTAAGTGTTAGATTTATGTAAGATATGTTCAATCATTGTAATAACCCCCATTTTTTCATCCAAAGTTATGTTGGAGTCACTAAGTACCAAGTTAGCATAATCTTTTATTTCTTGAACTTTGATTGTCTTTCTTTCTTTTGCCATTGTGTTTCCGTTTTAGTGTTCACAAATATAGAAATAGATTTTTAATTACACAACAATGAGGTCTCTTTTTTTTCAATTCTTGTTCTCGCAATTTCACAATATTCCTCTGAGATATCAATACCTATGTATTTCCTATTCAATAAATTAGCTGCAACACAACTTGAACCTGAACCAACCATAGGGTCTAATACAATATCCCCCTCTTGAGTAAAACACTTTATTATGTCGAATGGAATTTTATCAGGAAATGGTGCGGGGTGTTGTCTTTTTATCCTATTTTTATCACCACCATTTGCATAATCCCATATAGTTCCACGACACTTCATATCATTTATCAAAAACTTAGATGATGGAATCGTTTTACCATCCTTATTTCGATTAGCCCCACCTGTCAAAGTTTTTCCACCATGTTTAGAAGGTATTTTTAAGTCCTCTTTGTTGAAATAATTAGGTCGTTTACCTTTTATAAAAATATGAATATATTCGTGGTCAACTCTAAATCTTTTAGACCACCAACCACCATCTTTTCCTTGCTTCTTATAAATTACAGTTTCGAATAAACCAAAACCAATTTCATCACACCATTGAATGGCTGTTCTAAAAGATGTCAAACTTTTGTGACCATCCAAAGTTTGGTCTTGGATTACCATAGCAACAATTCCCCCATCAACAAGTGTTCTAAATAACTCAGTACCAATCTTTTTCAAATCCATATGATAACCATTATATTCCCTTAGTCCATCATATGGGGGCGAAAAAACAACTAAATTGATACTATTATCAGGTAATTTACTCAGTTCTATTTGACAATCACCACAAATTATTTTGTTAACTTCCATTTACTAATCTTTTTTTTTTATTGTTTGAACACACCTCGTTGTTCAGATAAACTCATATTACAATGTCCACATAACCAAGAAACAAACTCATGTGTTTCATCATTGTGATGTCTATGCCAATTACCATGCCACTCTCTTTCACATCCTTGACAAGTATCTCCTGATTTCGGTTTTTTAGGAATCAGACCTGATTTATTTGCGTCATTTAGAATTTTTGTTCGTTTCTTATTCTGTAAATCAGAACAAGAATTACAAAGAGCATTACTACGCATCAAAAAACCTTCTTTGTCAACCCTTGCCAAATAAAAACTAAATTTAGAAGAGTGTTTTTTTTCACCACAAGCTCTACACTTATATTTGTCATTATTTTCTGTTTCAGGTAAACCAAAAGTCAAACAAATACCAATAGGTAAATTTTCATTTTCAGTCAATTTCTTGTAAATTTTATTGTTTGATTCTGAATCAAGTATTCCCTTGTCATATGAAGAAGAACGATTATTTATTTCATCCAATAACTCCTTGATTGTATATTTGTTGAGACACATAGTATAATTTTTTTTGATTTCTATACAAATATAGAAATAGATTTTTAATTACACAACCTTTGATGAATATTTTTGAGAAAAATATTTGAGCGGATAGTTGGTACCGCCCCAACTTATCTAGTTTGGAAGACTAGAACATTACTTTTATGCTATACCCGCTAATTTACCTGAGATTCCAAATACCACCTGCCAAACACTTGAAGTCATTGTAGCTTGTAACTCTTATAGGATTTTCTTCATATTTCCACCTATTACAAGTTATATAGATTTCTCCTGTCCATTTATCCTTTTTGAGAAAGGTATAAATACCATTACGAGATTTGATATGTATTTTATCCCCATTTTTAAGGTTATTGAATTGAGATAATCTTATTTGTTCCATAGTATTTGAATAAAAAGTAGAGCCACCTGACAGAATCGAACTGTCGTTTCTGGGTTACAAATCCAGAGTAATAAACCCCTATACGAAAGTGGCATTTATTAAAATTGGGTGGTAGGGACTTCCACCCATAGACTTAAGGTTTTTTAGTTATTTTACAATAACTCGCCCGTGTGTCCTTCACCTTAAAACGGGTGTCCCTTATAGAGCGGTAGACAAGATTTGAACTTGCGACATTCACTTTGGCAAAGTGACACTCTACCCCTGAGCTACTACCGCTTTTTATAAACATAAGTTATCGTATCACCAATCTTATATACATCATTTCTCTTGGTTATAACAAACTCATCACAATCTGTTGAATAATGATATCTCTTTCCAAATTCAATGGTTGATGGTGACTCAGTGACATAAAATGTATCTATTACACATTTTTTAACAATGTCCCCATCTTCGATTTCATTATAACTTGTTCTGTTTAGAATTTGAGCTAATAAAACAAGTGAAACAAAAAATAAAAATAGACCAGGAATTAAATATTTCATTTTTAAACTTTTAACAAATAAATTAATAATGAACCCAAAGTATAACCAATACTGGAAGCTAAGGCCATCTTGATTCTTTCATTCCAATTCTTTGATTCGACCATATAACCAACAAATGGTAATCCCAAAAACGGACCAATACAAGCCCAAAAAATCATCATAAAATCTCTGTCGGCAACAGTTGCAATATACAAGGTTGCGGCCAATTCAATGACAAATGATGCAATACCAATTATAATATATTTTTTCATAAATGTTTAATTACCCAATCCGCAAACTTCTTTTGTCCTGATAAACTTACATGTACCCCATCACCAGCATCTTTGAATGTTACAGATGTGTCCTTTGGAATTATAAGACAATTTTTCAAACCTGTCTTTGGGTCAACCATCAATTTTTGAAACTCAACATACCTTGCTCTACATCTATCAGTGGTTTCAGTACCATATACAGTTCTAACCATTACTTTGATTGGGTCGTACCCAACAATTACAATTGGTCTAATACCCCTCCTATTACAAGAATCAACCATCATTTGTATATTATTAACAGCACCTTGTAAGTTTACATAAGAAAACGCGTCATTACAACCACCATAAATAAACACACTGGTAAACATTGAATCCCTCTTCAAATGGTCGTTGAGTGTTAATCTCATCCAATCTGTTCTCTTCCCACCACTAGATTTATTTAAACTTTGATAACCAAAATGTTTGGATACCATATCTTGCCAACCACCAGTGTAACAAGTTAAACTATCACCAATGAATAATACCCTCAAAGGTGGGGTTGAAAAGGAAGTTAATAAAACGACACATAATAAAAGTAAAACAATTTTTCTCATATAACAATTTTTTTGGTGGAGACAGTGAGAATCAAACTCACCTCACAGATATTGCAAATATCCATCGCCAAGTCTTGGTACATGTGCCCCCCATTTATTTATTTGTGGTGGGAATAGAGGGATTCGAACCCCCTCAGCTAATGCAAATGATTTACAGTCATCCCCGACTCTCCCACTTCGGCGCATTCCCATTATAAATTGATGCAGGAACGGGAGTCGAACCCGTATGGTACGGCTTATGAGACCGAGCTGGAGCCACTTCCAGTCCATCCTGCATTGTGTTTGACGCAAGGATAGGAATCGAACCTACTACCTCGGGGTTATGAGCCCAGTGTGCAACCACTACACTTCCTTGCATAATATTTGTTGATTAATAAGGA
>Ga0315909_10005984_pt1 | contig 13837 bp, 23 predicted proteins | sample LakEriMetagenome_11_FD_203527 | JGI IMG/M metagenome (GOLD analysis project Ga0315909, IMG submission 203527) | Freshwater fungal communities from buoy surface, Lake Erie, Ohio, United States - Buoy 2 MA125 | ecosystem: Environmental > Aquatic > Freshwater > Lake | place: USA: Lake Erie, Ohio...
ACGGAGTTTGACCCCAGGCACCATACCCCCACCCCTCTAGGTAGACATAAGTGACATCTTGACCCCAAGGAGTCTCGCCCCATGGGCCACCACCCCAACCGGAGTAGGTCGCCACCTAGTCATTCCCTACGCTATACGAATGATTGCGCCAGTTGCCGTAGCTGCAGGAAACACGATCGTGAATGTGCCCGCAGTTGAGGTCTTAGCACCACCAAAGTTTAAAATCGCCACTGCGGGATTACCCGTAGCGGTGTCGTTATAAATCATGGCGCCAAAGGCAGTAATCGTAGCCGTCGTAAACGACAAATCAGCAAAGTCTGTCAAAGCCGTCGTACCAGACGATACCGGGGTAACCTTAGTCAGTGTACCGCCGCCAGCCGTGTAGGAGCCCGAAGCCGCTACTTCGTTAGTCGTAGTGTAGGCCGTGGTTGCAGCTGTAAACGAGGCGCTGTTGTTATAAAGTGCCAGTTTGAACGTCTGACCGGAGCCGGTTGAGAAGTTATGCACACCCTTAAGGATTTCAACCTTAAAGGAGGTGGGCATCACGGTTGTGGTAAAAGCCATTTAGACTCTCCTTAGTAAATTGGCGGCGTCTTGTTCCCCGCCCTGAACACAAATTTGGATGCAAGTAGCCCTTTCGGCCCGCTTGGCTTGTTTGAGATGTTCAAAAACTGCTTTCTGAACGCGCTCCCGGAAGAACTTAGCCTGTTCACGAATGGCCGGAGGAGCGTTATCGGCCACACTAATAATTTTATCTGCGCATAATTCAGCTAGATCTTCGCACGAAAGCCCGCCAAAGTCACTGGTTTTGACGATTGGATCGGCCATCTTTCCGGCGTGTAATTGAAACATATCAAGTCCTCAAAGCCTCTGGTGGCAACATTGGGTCATTAGACGGGAGAGAGTCTTTAACTTCTGAGTACTTTTTGGCCACAAAACGGCCATTCTCAAGCCCTACAACCAGTGGTTCAACCAGCCTGTGGTACCCGTAGAGCTTACTTTGGACGGGTTCATTGGTGTCCAAGAGTGAGGAGTCCTGTGCAATCCCTATCTTTATGCCTCGAGTAATCGCTACAGACAGCAAAAACTCGCAGTTTGCCCTTCCCGCCTCGGCAAAATGGACATATCCCTTGTACGAGAAGTCGATGCCATACAGATGGATTTCACCTACTTTTGCTGCAATCGCAAAACCGATGGCATACGCTACCGTGTTGTTAAAGTACCCTGTTTGGCAGGCATTCATGACCTCTTCTAGGGGGAAATCCACTAGTCCTGGGCATCTTTGGTCGAGTTCACAGGTGTAGATAGGACCTTTATGCTCCTTGAGCACCTTGGCCATAATCCCAGTCTGGGTGCCAGAATCGTCGCTATCCAGGAAACGGCTGGCCGGATCCATCATAAACACGCGGTCATGGAAAATCACTCCAGCCATGGAGTTAATTGCCCAAACCTCATCAAACTCTATCGAATGGGTTTTAGCCAGGATAAACTGGCCGTGGCTTTTTCCCATTGCCACTATGGCAATACGTTTTCCTTCTAGGTTTGGAACACTCGTCATGGACCCGGACTTTCTGATTTGACAGGAATACGGATCATACCGTCTCTGTACTCGTCGCGTCGGCGACGTCCCTGCTGCTCGATTCCAAGTCCTTGTATTGCTTCTTTGTAGGAGTTGTTGAAGAAAGAAATCATGTTTTCCGGACCCTTGGTGTAGCTGTAGGCCTGCACTAAGCAGCCATAGAGCAATGCCTCAGGGGCGTTGATACTCACCCAGGTTGTTGTATTCGTGGGAGACAGCTGTGCTGGCTTGTAGATGTAGCCTAATTCCACGGCGTAGCCTGACGCTGGGGTTGGTGCCACATAAAACGTGTTTTGGTCCCAGACAGAGTAGTACTTTGGAATACCCGTAGTGGCGCCATTGGGCCAGTATTCCTTCATGAAAGAAGTATCCCTAAAGTCCAGGAAAATCTGGTCATTTCCAGAAGTAATCATCATGTACCGATGGGTCAGGATGTCCGATGGCGCAGTCAAGAACTTATTACTGGCGGTCAGATTCCCAGTAACTTCTAATTTGAACACGTCAAGGTCGATGTCGCGAAGAATGCGATTTTCCGTCATCAGAATAAACGTGTTAATAACCGCATTGGTGAAGACGTTTGCGTCCACCTCTGTGTAGTTACGGATGTTTGTTACTAATTCGTCGTAGGTCATGATATCGTCACCGTAACTATTCCGATTTGTCCAACCCCATAAACGCTTGTTTGGCCCGGATAGGGCTGCATGTTATTGGTGTTGTTAGCACTTCCAATGCTCTGAAAATATGTGTAGCCTGGCTGACCAACATACACATCCACTGGTTCCACACGGTCAGGGCGGGGCTCCAACAGAGCAATAGCGTCTCCCCTATACTTAAGGGGCTCAAGTTGAGGCTCTTTTGGCTCGTAGTCGTCTGGGCAGACTTTAAATCCACGCCAGTTTTTACGTAATACGTTATAGGGATAACGTTGCCCGCAGTAGTCGCATAATCCGAAGGAGAATTTGCCGCTTGCATAGGCCACATTACACCCCTAGATCTGGAATAAACGACACGCTGGCCGTATCTCTGTCCTCCAGCGCTGCTCGTGTAAAGTCCTCTTCATAAATCTGTTTCAATGCTGCAGTACGATCTGGAGCAAACTTTAAAGACAGCATGAACGCCAGGCCAGAGGCTAAACAAGGCAAGAACCGGAAGTTTACGTCGCCAGTATTTGTATATACACCTGCGTCTTGGATTCGACGAATACGGTAGTACACAAACGAGTACGCCGAATTAGGCCTTGGGTACAGAAATACCTTAAACACGTTTGCTCTTTGCACGTAGTACTGTGCAGGGCGAGCACCTGTCTGTTTATCAGGAAGATTCAAATACTCTTCCCGGCTGATTCGGTCGATCGAAATATCAACCGACGGGCTTTGCGTATTGTCTCGGATAACCGCAGACAATACGTTGACAGTGTCTGCGGCCAGCGTAATTTCTGCTGTGCCTGTCAAAGGGAAAACGGCTTCCTCAATTGTCCAAAGATTTAGGCCTCTATTTGCCCAATCCAAAAACAAAAGATTAAGCGAGCGACGACCCGTTGTGAGCTGATAACCAGTGGTCATCCGCATGCCACAACGCTCAAAAGCCTCCTCGATCAGGTCATCGATCTGGAGGTCAAATGTGGTCGTTCCCGACGTTGCCATTAGCTACAAGCACTCCCGCCCATTTTGTAGCCCTTCATCATACCGCCGCCCATCATTTTCTTAGGCTTTTTGCCCATGGCCATCATTTTATGAGGCTTAACGACACCGCCGTCTTTCATCATAACAGGCCCAGTTTTTTTGCTGGTCTCAGAAATCATACGATTCTTAGGACCGCTCTCAACTGCACCGCCACCACGAGTAGCACAACCCATTCCACGTCCAGCCATGATTATTTCCCCTTCTTCATTGCGCGGCCTTTTACGTCCGCAGTTTTACGTTTAACAGCCCGACCCATTTTATCCATGGCCGAGTCTTTCATCATGGTGCCATCAGGCATCTTATGCATGCCTGCTGCACCGCCTTTTTTCATCTTACCAACACCATCGGCAGCAAATGCTGGAACCTTTTTGCCACCTTTCATCACCATTTTTAACTTAGCCATTACTTCTTTCCCTTCTTTGCCGTTTTGGCAGACTGTATAAAAGCCTTAGCTGTAGGGGCACCTTTGGTACCGGGCTTGCGCATCTTTTCACCCGATCCGGCGGCTATGCGCTTTTTCTTTGCATTGATATTGGCATAAAGGCCAGGTTTAGCGGCCATGATTACTTACCCCTTTTGCATAAGCGCATCAATTTTTGCTTCAAGCTTGTTAAAACGCTGGTCAATGTGCTCAACAAACTTGTCCATTTCTGCTTGAGTGACGTTATCACGGGCCACCTCTTCTCTGGTTTTGTTAATCAAAATGCTAAGGCGCTGTAATTCAGATATTTTCTCATGACCTATGTAGGCCAAAACACCTATCAGAGCCGTTAGCAACGTATTCCAAAGCATCATTTCCATTAGCATTTCCACCGTTTCCTAGCCTGCCGAATGCGGCTGTTAGGATCTTTTGCTGCCTCTGGAAACTTTTTCATCTGCCCCAAAGAGCGTGCGCAATACGACTTACGCCGTGTTGCGCGCTTACCTGTAGGATTATCTTCGGTAACTGCGGTCTGTAACTTGCTGCCAGGGTTGGCCTTGCGATAAGCCGCAACGCCTTTTTTGGTCATGCCTGCCCCAGCCTTTGTCGGGCGAAAGTTTCCCGACTTGACTGAAGTCTTGATGCCCATACCCTTGGAGGCCATTAGACTGCTGCCCCGCCGTAAAAGAATAACGTGATGCTAAGTACGTTTGCGTCGGCAAAATCAATAAAAACACCCTCATCAAACAAAACTCCCATATCTGGGAAAATAATGTCGTAGGCGCCTGCGGCACCTGGTGTTTTAATGTCTACAAGCGTTGTTCCAGCGCTTGTCGTTCCATTTTTTAACTGAAAAGACGATGCAGTACCGGCGCAAGTGTAGTAAATAGCAGCTACACGAGTTCGGCCAGAGATTGCGTCATCGTCTGCGGTCTTTGTGACCGCACTTAGATTACTGTAGCTCATTTGTGTTCTCCGTGTCCGGTGCGTCTAACCTATTAATTAACATCTTGTAGGCTGTGATTGTGGCCTGAACTTGAATCAAAAAGGTTTGAGCCTTATGTGCTTCTTGTTCCAGGTCACTAATCTCAACTTCCAAGAATTCCTTGGTTATTTGCATCAGGGCGTGAAGGTAGCGTATGCGGGAACGTAGTACGGTGTTCCAGCAACCATAACCTTAAGCACCTTGGACGGGGAAGCAGCCACAGCACTTGCTGAAGGAGCAACCGTAGCAGCTGGGCCAGTTTCAATGTTCATCAAGTTCTGAACTTCACCGGTCTGCGACCCGCTGTCAGAAACACGGATAAACGAAGAAGTAGAACCTAGCGTGACGTTAACACCATAGTCGGTATCCAACTGAAGGACAGCCAATGTGCCACCAGGAGTCGTTGCAGAGCCCCCAAGCGTTGCACGCAGTGCGTTTGCAGCGCCAGAGATCGTGCCGGTCGTGTTAATCGAAGTAGAAATGTGTGCACCGTTGATCGTGCCAGCAGCAGCTGCGCCAGCGCCTGTTACAACGGAGAAAGCACGCAGCGTCTCACCTGAGCCAGTCGAGGTGAAAGCCAAACGGTTGTAAGAAAGACGGGTATCGCCAGTCGTGGCAGAAGTCGTGCCGTAGAAACTGGAAATGTTGCCTGAAGTAGTTACGGAAATAGGATCAGTAGAAGTGCCGCCGATAAAGCCGTTGTTGGACGCTACTGGTCCCGAGAAAGTGGTCTGAGCCATTGAGTTTACCTCTCATGCGAGTTAGGTGCGGCTGTCTGCATGACGTCTAGCCGGGACTAGTCAGACGCACCGGGGACCCCGGAATAGTATCTTTTTACTCTTAAATACTGCCTATGTCAAGCAAAAACCCCGGTCTTTTGGACCGGGGTTTCTTTACTGCTTTTGGCTTATCAGGGAGTACCTGGTGAACCAAAGAGACCACGTGGATCCGAGAATCCAAAGCTGTAACGCTCACGGGCCTTGTAACGGACGTTGCCGGTGTCGAAGTCGCCTTCAAAACCAGTCTTCATCGAAACACGCTCAAACATCTTCATTCCGTTAGGAGCGTCGGTCTTGATGAAGAACGCATCCGGATCGGTCAGATAATGGTTAACCGTGTAACCCTGGGGAACCATGCCCATGTTGTTGATGGCATTGATGTCGTTGTCTGCAGTACCAACACGCAGAGTGGACTTCAGGATGCGATCAGCCGTAAACATGAGTTCCTTGGGGATGATCAACTTCAGGCCTTGAACAGCGATCTTCAGGCCGCGCTCGTCTGTGAACGCAGCGATGTCGATCAATGCCTGCTCAAGAGACGTCTCCGACAGGTCGGCCGGGGTGGAGAGCTCATTGCGGAGATCCGGTCCGGACAAAGTCGGGTGGTCAGTTGCGCAGAGGGGCTTGCCGTCACCGCCTGTGGAGGTGGTGAAAGCGCCGTTCAGAACGGAAGCGGCCTTGATCTGCTTGGTTTGAGCCATGGAACGAGCCAGGGCACGGGTATAACGAGCAGCAAGACGATCGTACAGGTTGTCTTCCACTGCCTCTTCGGTCAGGGAGAAAGCCAGTGCGATGGTCTCGTGTGTATACCGAGCCGTGTAGACTTCCTGCGCGGTGTCGTACTGCACGCCAGCGCCTTCAGCCTTCACAGGTGCCGAGTCAAAGCCAGATTCCATTACTTCCTCTTCAAACGCGCGGTCTGAAGATTCGACGCTGTAAACCTGAGCATGCTCATTCTCGTAGTTCTTGTATTCCAGACCAAACAAGGCGTTTAATCCGGGCTCGAGTTCTTTAACTAGTTGTGCACGTGTAATTGCCATGATTAAACTCCTGCAGTGCCCGTGCCACCCTTGTAGAGGTGGTTATTGGGGATAACGATCAGGTTAGCGTAGGCCGAAAGAACATCGTCCTCACCGGAAACGGTGGATACGCCAACAACTTTCCATGGATAGCTCGAGTTAGAAGCAGCTGGGACGCCAACTTGCTGACCAGATTGGCCAGTTGTAGCGCTACCAGCGGTGCTTGTTACCAAGTCAGCGTTGCGTCCCACACAGGTTACTGCTGCAATGCCGGAGCACTGAACCAGGAATTCTGCGTTAGGATCATCGTTAACCGAGGCAACAATACCATCCTGAGCAACCGAACCAGGGTAGTAGTTTTTCCAAGTGGGTTTGCCAGTCGTGGGATCCACGTAGAAGCAGCCCTGGAAAACACCAACAACGGGGTTACCAGCTGTAGCAATTGCTAAATATCCTCCAGACAGCGTTACAGCGTCGCCTTGATAGATGGCGGTTCCGTAAGCGTTGGAAATCTTGTACTGCGTTAGGCCTTCGTTGTCGTAGTTGCTGCCAACTTTACCGACGGGACGAAAACCAAAGGCTTTATTTGTGTTAGCCATTTCAGTTTTCCTTAAATTTATTCGTCAGACTTGGGTCCGCCGAATGTCGTTTTTGATCGTCGATCTGGGCTATTAATCCGCATCGTCCCGTGGGCGTTGCTTTTTAACAACTCATTATCGACAGCCTTTAATTGGTCCGTTGTTCTGTCCCGGTAATATGCACGTCGCTCTTCTGCCGTCTCTTCAGGAATTCTTGCAAGCAACAAGCTTCCCACACCGATTACTCCGGTGTGTCGGCCGTCATCTACCGAGGTAGAGTGGAACTCAGGGTACTCATCTGCGCGGACGAGTTCATAACCCTCACGAAGTTTTGCCGACACATTGCTGCGGTCGTCAAACCCGTTTGCTTCCTTTCTAATCCAACGGTGCCTGAAGCCTGGAGGCGCAGGAGGCGCATCCAACTTTGAAGGAGGAGCCCAAGGTTTACGGCGCGCAGTGTTAGCACGTGTTTCAGTCGTGCGTGAGCTGCGATTTAATTTAGGTACTTCAACTTGGTCAACCATGTCTTACTCCTTCACGTATTTGGCATATTCCTCTAGAGGAACACCCAGTTTTTTAGCGATCGCAACCTGGCTCGGTGTGAGCTTAATGGTGCGGCGTGCATTGTTTACCCCGGATGACCGGGATGCAGGCGCAACAGTTTGCACGGGTCTGTTGGCTCTGATAGTTTGTGTCGCAGGCTCTTTATTACCACTAATTCCGTTAGGAAACAAGTCTTTCATGCGACGATCCAGCTCTTCATAATACTCCTCCGAGCGCGGATTGAAGTTTTCTCTGGTCACAAGCTGCAAATGAATGCCTTTTACAGCGTTTGTCATGACCACGTCCTCGCCAAACCAAGGGTTCTCCTCGGCCCACTGCTCGGCCCGCTCGTCAACGACCGGCTGGGCTGGCTGTTGATATACGGGCTGCTGGTAGACAGGCTGTTGCACTGGTTTAGCTGGCTGGCGGCTTTCCTGGTCCTGACGAATCCGCTGCTGCTCAAACAAAATCTGCGTCAAACGCTCCTGTGCCTCGGTTTCGGTGTCAATGTCACCTTCTTCTCTGGCTTTTTTGATGATTTGCTTTAGGGCCAGAGCCTGAGTCTCAACACGAGTCTTTGCTTCGCCTAAGCGCTGGCTGTCCGTCTCTTGGAAACGGTGCTGCAGATGCTGGGCATGGGCCTGAACCTGCTTTGCATAGTCCAAGGCCGCCTGCTCACGGCGCTGAGCTTCACGAAGCTTCGCCGTCATCTTGTCGATGCGCTTTTTGACCTTGTCGCTGTAATCGGCAAGCTCTTCTTCAGGCTTGGCCTCTTGCTGCGGTGCAGCAGCCTCGGTTTCTACGGCAGGGGGTGGTGTTTCGTCGGCAATCTTAGCCTCCAGCCCGTTGTCGCCCTCGGTGAGCTCAACCGTTGCCGGTTCCTCATCCTCTCCAATCTTAAATTCCAACTGTTCCTGACTCATACCGCCTCCTTACATGTGAAGAATGTCTTCGGGTTTGTTGACCACGCCAATAATCTCGTCGTCGTTCAGAATGCGGATCTCTCCGCCGTCGATCTGAATCCTGGAACCCGCATAACGTCCGAAGATGATCCAATCACCTTCCTGGCACCACGGGCCGGTGGGAAACTTTTCCTGATCTGCATAGGCAAGGTCACCCATACGCAGTACATAGCCACAGGTCGTAGCCAACTGCGTCTTTTTCTGGGTTTCCTCGGCCAGGACGATTCCGCCCTTTGTCTTTTCCGCACCACGGTAAGGTAGGATTGCAATACGCCAGCCTGTTGGCTTGGGTATGCGGTCGATGACTGTCTCCGCGACTTTGTCCGGATCAAAATTACCCTCGGCGTCATAGGCGTCGTCAAGGGTTGCCCCTTTTTCTTCCGCCTCTTTCTGCCATTTTTCTTCAAGCGCTGTTAATGCCATGTGGCCTCCTGGTGGTTAAAAATTGTCTTTTTGGGCGCGGTCCAGGATTCCCCTGACAACGTCCTCACAAAGTCTTATGCCTTCCAGGCGGCCCATCATGAACCGGTAACGCTCCATGTCGGAGATCGTCCCGGCCAACACTATGGCCTCAGAGTCATGCTGCAGTTTTCTAATTTCTTTTAATACGGCTTCTGCAAATTCAAGCATGGTTTAATATTCCATGGAGTAGCAGACGGTTTTGGCCACCGTCTGAAAGGCACTAAATTCTTAACAAATTCTGGTTTTCTTGGAACGGATTACTTTGCCCTGCCCTTTAGAAGTCACTAGACCGCCCTTGGCGTACGTTCCAACGCCGGGGTTACCCTCTTCAGCCTCGTAAGCACGAGCCTCTGCAGGGACCGATTCCATCATCTTACGGCCCTCTTTGGTAGTGTCACGAGCGGCCTTGGCAGAGGTTGTCGAAAGCTTTGACAAGAAGTCCTTCTCACCTTCCATGCCTTGGACGGTCTTCTCGCGCGCCTTTTGAATGGTTGCACGCTCTTTTGCTGTTGGCTTACGGTACATGGGCATGTCTAACTCCTAGTAAATTTTAGTTTTCTTCTTGGCGTCCTTACGCAGGACCTCCATGAACGGACCTTGAACACTGCCCCCTGACTTCATCTTGCGACTTTTACCGGCCGTTGAGTAGGCAATCGCTGCCGCTTGCTTTACAGCGGCTTCCTTGCTCTTTGGCTTGCTGGTGCCGATCTTACCGGATTTTTTGAAAGTGCGTACTAGCTCTCCGATGTTACCGGAGATTGTTTTTTGGCTGGAACCTTTCTTAAGCGGCATTTGGTTTCCTTTCGTTGGTCCGGCGAGCAGCCTGCTGGCTCATCTGTGCAACCCGCTCACGCGCGATGTTGGCGCGAAGCTGGGCAATGTTTTCCTGCGAGTTTACCCTAGCCTGGTTGGCTTGTGCAGTCTGTGCGGCCTTCATCGAATCAAGCCGCAGACGCTCCTGGGCAATCATGTTGTCGCGCTTATTGTCCTCGTCGCGGATCTTTAGTTCCTCCGCCTTGAGCGCTACCACCGGATCAGGGCCCTCGCCACCGCCTAATTGGGTCTGAAGCGCGCGAACCTCTTGCATGTACTGCGCTACCTTGATTGCAACCATGCCTTCCTTCTGAATGGCCGAGACCATGCGGTCAGGATCCTTGCCGTACTGCATAAAGAGCTCCGCCTCGACGTCCTCTTCGGCCTTGATCCGTACGTGCTGCAAGACGTGCTTCTGTAGCTCCATCGCGGCCATTGGCTGGGCCTGCACCATTGGGGATAACCCCATCATCAGGTGGCTTGCAATGTGCGCGTCGTGCTGCTGGCCAGCAAACGCCTTCAAAGTCATCCCGTCCAGGATGTCGGCGTTCTCCGTTGCCGGGTCCTTAGGCATCTGTGTGTTCTGCGGACGCAGGATCCCGTCAATGTCACGCACGTTCAAGGCGGCATACACGCGGTAGTACGCCTCGTACATGTTGTGCATCTGCGGAGCAGTCTGGGCTAGCTGGAGTTGCGTCTGAGCCAACGTAATACGCTGCGCAGTCGAGAAAATATTGGGGTCGGCGACCGGTAGTACCGCAACCAGCTCATTGAAATCCTTTTTCTTGATCGTACGCTTGGCCCCTGGCACGTCGTACGGGTACTCGTCCGGCAAGTAGTCCGCAAAGCCCTTGGCTAGTAACTCAAACTCCATCTTCTGCGCATAGTGCATGCGCTTGTGGATGGCCGACATGACATTGGAGCCCTTTTCCAAGAGCGCAATGGTCGTTCCGACGGCTGCCTGCTGGTTACCATCACCAACCTGCATGTCTGCGATGCTTGCCAGGCGTTTTCCTGCCTCGACAGTGAACCCTAAGAGCTGAAACAGCGTCTGCGAGGGCTCTTTGTACGGCAGCGGCATGAGAGACGACTGAAGTTCCGCGCCTCCCGCGTCAATATCGCGCCATTCGCCAGGCTGGATCGGATTATCGTCGTCCGAGATCCGTGCGCCTTTGGCCTTGAAGCCTGCTGGCAGGTTAGCGAGCGTTCCTGCGTCCAAAAGCTGACGCAATGCAGACGTCGCGGTCTTCGACAGGCCACCAATCAGGTGTACAAAGCCCAAACCGTAGGCGCCTAAGCCCTCTACAAGCACATAGTGCACAAAATAATTACGCCGGCAGCACTTTTCGTCGCCCTCGACCCAGTTTCTGCGGATTGCCAGCACCTTGCCGCTGGCCTCGTCCACCGTTACCACGTACGGAAGCTTGATTCCTGTGGGTTCTCCGTCCTCGCCCATGTCCTCAAAGCCTGGAATATCCAAATTGACGTGATATTCAAGCAAAAAGATCTCAGACGGGGCCCCGGTCTCCACCACACCGGTCTGTTTGTCAATCGAATACGTGATTTGGCTTGCGTCGGCAGGCGTTTCCTGCGGATTTACGTCCAAATCCAAGTACTCTCCGGCTACCACACGCTTCCTAAAGTCGTTTTCGTCCATCGCAATACGGTGAGTAATGCGCGGACACTCGCTCATGACGCTTGAGCCGTAGTACGGGATGAATAAATCGTCAGGCAAGACCAGCTTTGACACCATCCGGCCAATCTGATCGTCAAAATAAACCTTCTTAAACGTCGAGCCACCGTACCCGGTGTAGAAAAGCAACTGGTCAAACTCCGGTGTGTACTCTTTCATCACCGTAGTTATCTGGTAATTCATGAAATCTTGTACGCGGGAAGCTTGTTGGGCCTTGTCCAACGTCTCTTTGCCCAGGATCTGCGTACGTACAGGACCACCTGGTGGCATTAGTTCCTTAAATGCCTGGGCCTGGAACTGCACAATGGCCTCGGTCAGCATTGGATGCACCGCACCAGCGGCGCCACGGAAGGGCTTGGTGCGCTCCTCGATCCGTAGACCAAGCAACTCTAAGCCCTTGGAGTACATCATCTCCCAGTCAGAACGGCTGGACTTGTCCGCCTCAAACAAGGCGGCTAAATCTAAAGCAATCCTTTGCCGGTCGTCCTGGTCCACGACCTCGGCCATGTTGGCATAGAAGTCTACGTCCTCGACTTCATCTTCACCGATCTCGACCACGGCGCTGCCGTCTTCTTCCAAGACGACTTCGATGTCCGGCATGTCCTCTTGCTCAATCTCAATCTTGAGCTCGGACTCCGACGGGGCTTCGTTAATTATTTTGTCAATGGGCATAATCTTTGCCTTTATACACTAAAAAATGCTTCTTGCGCCAAAACCGGCTTTATCTGACCAATCTATCCGAACCCGTTCTGCGAGCTCCTCACCCGTAGTAGACTTTGCGTAGGATTCTGGTTGAATCTTATCTATGGGCAAGCCCTTTAAGAATTCAACTACTATTTCCTGATCCTGTGGCTCAGGCACTCCATTAAAGTTTCCCTTGATCTGCCGTATTAACAACGTTCCATCTTCGTTTTTCTGCGCCTCGATTGTAATGCGAGGACGGCCGTCCTTGCCTCGAAGGGAGAACAACTGCGCCTTTCCAGAAAGCAGTGCGTCAAGTCCCCCCACGCCATAGCCTCCTTTTTTAGCATACCCACCAATAGAGTGATGCATTGAGGCGCCTTCTAGCTGAACCGCCTGGGCTGTAGTCAACCGCACCCACCTGTCTTCTCCCATTGGCTTAACCCTTTCTGTGCCAATGTCGTACAACTCTTTTGGAATACTTTTGTTGCCTTCGACTTTTTTAATTACCTCATCCCAATCGCGCTGAAGCTTCGTGTTTTTTGTTCCTTGGACCACGGCCTCTGCAAAACTCATGTTGTTTAGCTTATCTGGGTTTAACGTGGCAAGGCTCTTGGCCAGGTTCCTTGGGTCGAGAAAGTCTAAAGAAGGAGTAGCGGGTATGTCGTAGAAAACTTCTCCCTGCTGTGCGGCACGTATTAAGGTCTCGTCCGTCACGTCCACAGGACGGTTCATCCCTAGCTCACGGTTCATGAGATTTCTTGCAAGATTCTTTTGATACTCTGGAGAGAATTCTCTTAGCATATCCTCGATTTCTGTCCGGCGTAGGTAAGGATCCGTGATTAATTCCTCCTGCACACCTTCATTCTTTATCTTTTCAAGCATCTTACTTGCTGCCGTGTCTCGAATCTTATACGCAGCATCAAGTTCAGAAGGGGTTACTACAAACTGTCCTATGCCAGATCTCGCATCGTATAAACGTTCAAAGTCTTGCAACGCTTCAGGGTTCCCACTTCGCGCTTCACGTAACAGGTACTCACGGAAAGTTTTTTTGTCCGTTCCAAACGCAGGCAGTCTTCCCTCCAAAAGAGCTTCTTTTAATACGTCGTCACCAGTGCCATACGTGGTTGTTAAATACTTGCGTCCTTTATCTTCTATAAACTTATTTATAGATTTGATTTGACCTATTGTCAGGTCTCCCTCCGCATTACGCGCAAGACTTTCTTGCACGTTCTCTAGGTAGTTATCTATCCCAGATCCTGTTCCAGCTTTTGGAAAAACACCACCTTTGGGTTTTATAACACCACCAAGCCCACCCCCGGTCCAGTTCATGATGAACTCCTGCGGGTCACTTTGAAGTTGCTGCGCTACATTGCCAAGCGCACGTTTGTTGAATGCAACAGGGTCGGTGACCGCCTCACGCAAGTTACCGTACACAGTCTGGCCCGCCTGCTTTAACAGATTTAATCCCTGGCTCGCGAGACTTGGCCCTTGGTCCGTGGGCAGTGGTGTGCCAACAGTCATCTGCTCTGCAATCTCACCATACTCAGGACTACCCTCAGCACGTTTGATAGGACCAGCCTGGCCAAGCTTGCCCGTCATATCCAAGGGATACGGTGGCAAAGCGTAGAGCTGTTGCC
>Ga0315909_10005985_pt1 | contig 13835 bp, 9 predicted proteins | sample LakEriMetagenome_11_FD_203527 | JGI IMG/M metagenome (GOLD analysis project Ga0315909, IMG submission 203527) | Freshwater fungal communities from buoy surface, Lake Erie, Ohio, United States - Buoy 2 MA125 | ecosystem: Environmental > Aquatic > Freshwater > Lake | place: USA: Lake Erie, Ohio...
GAAGTGCTCCGTTTCTGTCAACAGAACCATAATAACTTTCTCCAACCCAAGCATTTGGATTATAATATAAATATTGGAATGTTCCCCCTCTATTTATAATTGATTTTACTGCTAATGTTAAATTATTCGAAGGTACAGGATCCATCATTATAAAGTTTCTAAGTTCTCTTCCTGATGATTTTACTGCTGCTAATACACTTGCACTATTATTTCCGCTTCCTGAATAAATACCTATATTTAATGTTCTTTGAGTTAAACCTGCTTTTGTAAGTAATTCATTTATTTCTCGTTTAACACTTGAAAAGGAAGTAGTCCATGTTGTTGGGAATACTAAAACATACTTATCAAACCAATCAGGGGCAGCAGCTGTAACTTTTTGAGGCATATAATCTCTACCTATTCTTCCCCCAACATCAACACCAGGATAAAATATAAATACATCTACTTCTTTAGTTGAATTTTTGGGTATGTAGGTATAAGTATTAGCTGTTGTATTTTTACCAGAATTAGGTACTGTTACTCTTTGTAAATTTTCTTGTTCTTGTCTTTGAACAGTAGGATCTGTTGTTTGTCTAGGTCCCGTTCCTGAAGAGGAAGTTGGAGGTGCCGTAGGAGGAGGGGTATTAACTTTATAGTCTGTACTTTTTAGTTTAACTCCAGCACTAACTTCATTCTTTAAAAATAGACTTTGACCAGAAATACTTGTTACCCATCTATTATTATCTATTGTATTTTCTACTTTTCTAACTACAAATCCCAATCTTGTTTTTGTTGGGTCACTTCCTTGATATGATAAAGGTAAACGAGCAGGAGGTATTACAAACATTTGATTTACTAATATTCCTGAAATGCCATCCATTTTTATACTCATTTCTAAAGGAATCATGGGGGCAGCAGAAGTATCTTCTAAGGTTGCTTTAAGTTCTAATAATTTATCTTTTAATGTTGTTCTTGCTCCCTCAATATCTGATTCACTATATTTGAGATTAACGTATGTTCCCTTTATAAGACGGGATAATTGGTCATCAGGAGAGTTTTCTGTAGCATCTTCAAGATCAATATCCTCATTATCTGCTTTAACTTCTGTAGGTGTTTCTTGTACAGCTCCACTATCATCCCCCTCAGTAGAATCTACTTTAGCAGGCATAATTCTATCCTTTACATAAGCATTCCATTGTCCAACAGAACTAGCATCGGTTGTTGCTGCTTTTGCGCTTGTTCCCCCTGCTTGAGCTCCAATTATTAACATTGATGCTAATTGAGGGGAAATTTTAGAGGTAAAACTATAATTTTGTACAATTGAATTTAAACCAATAACATCAATTACTGTAGGTACAGGATTCTCTAATCTTTGTTCATCAGTTAATTGAATACAATAGGACTCATCTAAAAATGCTACTCTAAATTCATTTACCCCACCTAAAGATTTGTTAATATCAGTAAGGATATCATTTAAAAATCTATCTAATCTAACTTCTTTTTTATCACTATTACCAGCTAAAGCATCCATTTTATTTACAATATACTCTATGTTGAGTAATATGTTCATAATGCGGCCTTTATTTTCACCCGCATAAAATCCTAATCCCGCACTCTGAATTACTTTACTTACTTTATCATCTTCTGCTTTATATATGTGATTTGTACCTACTAATTTTTGGGTATTTAATTTTTCTTTAGGTACAGTTGTGTAATAGATATCATCAAAATATGTAGAATCAATAACTCCAACGCTAGTAGATCCTTTAAATAAAGCATCATTTAATGCTGGTCCGTTAGCAATATCGACTAAGCAAACATTAGGGTCTACTGAAACAGCCCAAGGATATGCAAAACAATAATTAGTTTTGTTATTAAAATCTAAATATATATAAGGTTTTGTTTCTTTTGCTGTAGCATCCTTAGCAGAACTATTATATAACACTCCTGATGATTGTATAATTGCTAGTAAATATCCAAAAGGAATATAAACTCTAGGAAGTTGGTCTTTAGTTGTAGCTGTAGCAGAAGTACCTCCATCATCAGGATTAGTTACATAAGCAACAGTAAGATATCTAAATAAGTTAGTATCAATAAAAGGAATAGAATCCGCAGGAGATGTTCCTGCAATCATCGCAGCATTATTTCCTTTTAAAGCTAAAGTATTACCTGTAAGTCCTCCTCCTGATGTTTTTAAAAAATTATAAGTTGTATTTTGTTTAAAAATTTCATTTGTGAGTATAGGAGTAGTTGTTGTTCTTATAGCACTACTAGCATCATCTTGATCCTTCAAACCACTACTTGTATTTGATACTTGTTGAGTTGTTAAAGCATTTTCATATATTCTATATAAATGTCTATGAATAATTGAATTATTTCTTGAAGCAATAACTCCAGGTAATAATGCTTTTGCAGGATCTTCTGCTGGTTGAGTCGTACTATCTGTACCTGCTGTTGAACTTCCTTGGGTAGGAGTTGAATTTGAAGCAGGTGGTGATCCTTCAGATCCTCCACTTTGTTCTAAAAATTCAGCATATATAGGAAGATTTTTTGGTGTTAAAGGAGGAACATTAGATGTTGTATAATTTATACTTATAGATTCAAGTACTGAACCTGGTCCCATTACTTTTAAATCAATGTCATAACTACCATCGTTGCTTGTAGTCCAACCATAATTAATTAGTGTGCCGAATAAAGCATCATAATTTCCTCCAGTTGCTTTTCTTTGAGCAGTGATATTTTGAGCAATTTGCTCTTTACTATTAATTTTAAATACATCTAAAAGTTTTGGAGTAGAAATAAACTTACCATCATTATCAATATATGGAATATGTCCAAATTCAATTATAACAGACATTCCTAAATGGCAATATAAAGTTTCTATAATATTAAATTGTTCAAGATCATATGCTTTAACCTTAATATTTGCTGTTTTTAAAGCGCCAAACGGGCCTGAACATTCAATAGAGAAACCTGTTATACCAGGCATTGGTTTTAATCCCATTCCATAGGCATCTCCATTTTGAAACCCTACACCATATACCTTATCAGCACCAACTCCACTTCTCAAAACAGAACCATTGTTTAAAGAAGAGTTAGCATATATAACACCGCCTTGTAAAATATATTTTTTAGCTAATGCATCTCCAGCACCATATTTGTTAGAAAGTGGATTGCCTGATTTAATTTCAATATTAGATGTAACTCTAACCCATCCATTTCTATTAGTTAACCATTCTAACTCCTGTGGAGTTCTTTCAGTAAAGGGATCGTTGCCTCCTCCTTTAGATAAAATTTCAGCTCTTTTAGCTAATTGATCTTTAACATAGCCAAAAAAAGTTTTTCCAACAACATTTGTATAATCTAGAACGGCCATTGTTATAACGAAGTTGAATTGTCTCTATTATATTCTGCTAACACTAAACTTAAATTAGCTGGTATTCTTATTTGAACTCCTTCACCAGGATATAAAGAATCTCCTTGCAAATTATTAGCCATAGCAAGCACCCACCACAACGTTGAATCACCATAGAAATCAAAAGCAATTAGATCTAAACGATCTGTTATCTTAGTAATAATATAATTATCCTGTGGTGTTACAGTTATGTTAGGATAATAAGTTGGACGATAATATTGTGTACCTACAGGTCTTGCTGAAGGTGATTTATCATCACTTATTAATTTTTTTTCGAGTGGTATGAATAAATATCTATCTGACATAATTTATTTTATAGCTGCTACTTCACTTAAAAATCTATTGTTTTTATTTGCTGGGGTTATTAATGGTACACCTGCACCTCTTCTTGGTAATATACTCATAATAGGTGTAAAGCCCAAACTTATTTTTAAAAGTTGAGGTAATTCATACATATCAGTATCTGCCCCTCTTTCAGGTTCAGTCATTGCTATTTCCCAAGCAGCTTCATCTGGAATGGTAATATTTACATTCTTTAATAATCCTGGTACTCTATATAAGTAATCCCCGAATGTTAATAATACAATATTACCTCTCATTAAACCAGAAGAGTTATAATCAGGATAACATAATGAAGCTAAATAGTTAGCTTTTTGATAAATGCGTTTCATTTCAGGTCTAGAAAGAGCAGGTAATTGAAAATTCAAACTTACTTCTCTTGTAAAACCTTGATAAGTGTAAAATTGATCACCTCTACCAGTATATCTAAAACCACTCCATTCAGCACTATGATTATCAGTAAATCCGTTTACATAAGCGCGTAAATGAATCTTAGTTGTATTTACTGGATTGTCATTGCTTACTCCCTCAACACAGAATTTTACTAAATCCCTAGCCATTCCTTGTCCAGGAATAAGTTGGCTATCTAAGGGAACCATAGTTACTCTATCTTGAGTCGAAGTATTAGTATTAGTAATTTTATCACGATTAAAAGTAGTTAAACCAGAATCAGCATAGCCAATTCGACCTTGCATGTTTATACTAGGACTTTTATAATCGTAACTATATAATGAAGTATCACCTATTTGGTTATCAATTAATATTTTTCTAAAATCTTGAGGGATTTGTCCTCTATTATTTTTAGCATTAGCTCCTCCTTGTTTAATTAAACTATATGTAAAAGTATATCCAGAAGGAGATGAAAAATTAGGATCTGATCCGTTATTTTCTATATCCTTACTTCTACTCTCTTGTAAAGGAGGGGATTCAAGTGATTCGTATAATTTATAAGCTGTTTGAGCTCCACCTGGCTCTTCTGTAGGAGTTGCCTTGGCAGGACGAACAAAAGAACCACTAAATACTACTGGATAAGGGGTAGATTCGTAATTACTTCTAGAAACTATTCTTTGTTGATTAGTTGTTGTAATACTTTGCCCGTTAGCTTCAATTCCACTTACTACTGCTATTCTAGATTCAGATACGAATATGTTTTGAGCAGCTGTATATTTTGAAAAATTAAACACTGGTTTTGAACCAGTAATTAATCTAAAATTAGTAGGATATCTGTTTGTAGAAAAGTTATTTACTATAACATCTGATTGTTGTCCTATGTTATTTAAATAAAAACTACCTTGAGCTTGTACATATCCAGGATTGAAAATATCCCCACTTTGAGACATATATGCTGTGGAGGCAGTAATATATCTTTTATAATCTAAAGTAGGATTAGGACGTGTTCCAAATAAAAATGGATTCTGAAATATAGAAGCAGATGATGGGGTAGTGTTTTCAAATCTAGGAATAGTTGTTTTTCCTATTCCGTATGTTGTTTCAGGTCCATTAGAATATTCAAATAAGTTAAGTTGTGTTTTATCATCTAATCCTAACTTTTTTACTAATAATGGATCTACTTCTCCTGCTTCTTGGTTAATTTTAAGTTTATATAAAGCAACTAATCGGTTTGTTGCACCATTATTAGTTACTACTTGTTGACCAACAACATAAGCATACTTTAGTTGATCATTAGTATTAGGAGAAATACCTGGTCTATCCCAATGTATTCCTGTTCCTTGAACTCCAACTTGAGCTAATGTATTTGTAGGTACATAAACTTGAGTATAAGGAGTATTACCTAAAACACTGCCTACTTCAGTACGTGGATTTGATAATTGAAGTCCTACTTGTTTGGCAACAAAGAAAGGACCACGTTGTAAATCTCCTAAAAATTTTGTAATACGTAAAGTATCAGTTACAGCATCTGTAACTGCTTTAGCACCACCTCTAATTGGGAAATCTATGCTGTATTTTCCAGCAGCAAATCCCAACTGATCAATAGCAAAATCGTTTTGTGGTAAGTATGTTTTAATGTAGGGAAGCCCACTATTGCCGCCCCCAGGACGGTCATTACCAAACTTTAAGTTTGTTAGATCTGATTTTAAATCTATTAAGGGCATTCACGTGTTATTGAGGTTTTTTATCCAAATACTTCTCGGGATTTGCTACTGGTAAATCTAACATAGACTTACCTAAATCATTTACTGTTTGGTTAGTAGATGATGGCAAAGCATTAGGAGAAGTTTCAGGAGTTTTACCCTGTAAACTTAACGATGAATCTTTTAATTGGTCGAGAATCTGTGCCATGTTTTATTATTTTATATAAATATTTTATTATCCTGTTCTTCGAGCAGTTACAGCCATCGGTGTCTGTATTTTCTGCGCTATTTGTGTACTATCTAAATATACTTCAACTGAACGACCTACTATACCATCTACCGCGGCTTTAACTTCGTTAATAGCAGCTACTAAAGGACCTATATCTATTGATCCTCCACCACCACCTGCAGCGGCGCCACCACCTTTGCCTTTTCCACCTAAATCAGTTCCAGCAATTACTGTATCCTTATCATTTAAAGCAATAGCACCTTCAGGAGCCATTAACGTTCTTTTGCCATATCCTGGTGATACAACGTCATCTCCTTTAGTCATTAACTTCATACCTAAACCTACCACCGCGGCAGCAGCAGCAGCACCAAGAGCCCAACCTACAAAAGGAATAGCAGCGGCTGATGAATAAACTTTCATCGCTGCCTGACCTATACTTTTAAAGAAATCTTTAATAGTTAAAGCTAATCCTTTTTGTTTAAGGGTTAAACTTATACTTTCGTAAGCATTTTGAAGTTTTTCAAATAATGCTATTCCTTTTTGCATCACGTAGTCTTTTGCTGATACAAGACCCTTTCTTATTCTTACTAATAATCCAGCTTGTTCAGTTGCATTTTGTTGTTGTTGAACAAGTAATGTAGATTGATCAGTAACAAGTTGTTCTTTACCAGTCAAGGCTTTCCATTTAGCTACAGCCCATTCTTTTAAAGCAATACCATAAGCTTGTGTTTTAGTAAGAAATGATTCTTTTTCTAAAGCACTATTTAATTGTTTAAAAGATACTTTTCCTCTTTCTGTTGCTAATTCAACTGCTGCCTGAGCGTTATTTTTAACCTTAAATAAATTTTCTTTTATAGTATTACCTGCTATTAAATTACTAAAAGTTAATTTTTTACCTTGTAGAGCAGTAGTTATTGTTTCTGCTAATTGTATTCCTTTAGCAGCAGTCCAAATAGTTCCAAATATACCTCCTATTATCATAAGAGGAACTTTTAAAACAGATAAAACTTTAAATATATCGTTTACTACACTTAGAGCGCTTGACAAGCCGTCTAATAAAGTTCCAATAGGACCAGCAACTAAACTAGCAATAACATCTTTAAACTTTTGACCTGCTTGTGCTAGTTTTTCTTCAGTATCAAGTTGCATTTCAGCTAACTTTAATGCTTTATCATTACCAGCATTTTTTTCTAATAAATCAGCTTGTTCATCCTTACCAGCAGCTCTTAATTCTGCTATTTTATCACGTTGATCTTTAGTTAATTTACCTAAACGTTCTTGTGTAGTTAATGTTTTAGCTAAATCATCAGCTGACATATTCATTGATTTGGCTAATGCCTCTTGTTGAATACGATTCATTTGCTGAAATTCAGCGATGCCACCAACATTTTTAAGCATTTCAGCAGCGGCTTCTGCTGTTTTACCTTGTAATGCTAATTCACGAGCTCTACCTAACTCTATATTTTTGCCTATGAGCATCTCTGCTTCATATTCGTTAGCTAAAGATGACTCAATATCAAGTAAACCATCAGTGGTTGACTTTGTTTGTTCCAAAGTCATACCTAATTCTTTTGCTTTTTTAACTGCTTGAGCAATTAATATAGGATCATTTTTATAAAACGAAGCTAATTGACCTTCTGTTTTAGCTACTTCTTGTAATAATTTTTTATTACTAATTAAGCCTTTATTTGCTTTAGTAATTTCATATACTATCTTTTCTTGACTCTTTCCTGTTGTCAAAGAAAACTGAGATAATTTAGCTGCTTCTTCTCCTGATAATCCTAATTTTTTAGTTAAATCAATTTGTCCTTGAGTTAATTCATTACTTAACACAGCACTAGTACCTAATTCATCATTAAGTTGTTGTTGTGCTTCAATTATGTTTTTAGAATTAAAATATAAATTATTAGAAGCAACAGAAGCATATTCTATTTGATGGACTAACCCACGGGCGGCTTCGCCAGCTAAACCATAATTTTTTCCTAATTCGGAAGCGGTTTTATTAAAGTGTAAACCAAAATCAAGTAATTTTTTACCTAATGCTATTAATAAGAGAAATTTACCAACAGGATCTGCTAATGCTTGTCCTATTCCACTAAATACTCCTTTAATTCCTGTACCTAATACTTGTAATTGACTTCCTGATTTAGCTGCTTCTCTTAGTTTTTTACCCATGTCTTCAAAGTATTCACTTTGAATTCCAATTTTTTCAAGAGCACCAGTAATCCCTTTAAATAAATTACCTGTTATGCCAAGAGTTTTTTGTAGTTTCTTTTCTTCTTCTACTTCCTTTGCAGTTAAAGGAACTATTTTTCGTAAGTAACCTTCTTGTTCTGATAAGGCACTATTAATTTCATTTTGGTATGCTAAGTTTTTTGATAATTCGTCAGATTCAGATTTAGTTATTGTTCCCGCTTCTTGCTTACGCTTAAGAATTGTTTCTTGTGCTTTTGCTTCTAATAGATTCGCTTTTAACGAATCCATTTCTTTCCCAACTTTCTTTTGTAATTCTTTTAATTGCTTAACAGTTAAAACATTTTCCTCAGATTTATGTTCCTGTATCTTACGAGAGTAATCTTCTAACTTATTAAAATTACGAGTTAATAAAGTAGAGGCTTTAGTACTACCATTAATATCAGCTATTACATTTTTTAAAGTATCAGATATATTACCAAATGCATTTTTAAGATCATTAACCTCATCCTGCATTAATTGTACTTGCTTATTAGCATTGGTAATATTATTACCCATGGATGATATTAAAGCATTAACATCTCCAAAGCCTTGTCCACCTAAACGTTTAACTTCTTCGTTTAGCTCACGCATTTTCTTTTTTGCGTCTTCTAATGCTTGAGCAGTATTTTGTGCTGAATTTTCGGCCATTTATCTAATGTATGATGGATATAAATATTAACAGCGCCTATTTTTTGGGCGCTGTTACTGTTGTATAAGTTGATTTAGGTGCTATATTTGGTCGAGCTATTTCAGTTTTTGATGGGTTTTGATTAGTCATAATATTATTTTGAGCTTCGGCTTGTTCATTTTGCTCGTCATAATATTTTTTTAATGAATTAAACGTAAAGTTTCTTAACCAAATAGGCATATTATATATGGTATGCCAATCATATCCACCATTACCATGAAATACTATTTCATGGATTTGCTTAAATAAACTAAATCTATATTCCGGAGTCAGGCCAAAAAAAGTTAAGTCCAATTCCTACCTCGACGCCCTCCAGTACGTCGCCGTCAGCTATAACATTAGTTTTCATATCAACATCAGGAACTACTTCCTTATAATATTGTCTGAATGCTCTTAAATCTTTAGCTAAAAAGTAGTTATCAACAAATTCACGAACTGTTTTTTTCTCACTATCACCATTGATTGAAGTGATAACATGTTTCATTCTTGTTGAAATATCTGCGGAAGCAGATGGATTAATTTTTTGCAAACCTTTAATTTCACGATCAATAGCTTGTTCATCACCATGAGTTAATGCTTTAAAGGTAACTACAGCTTTAGTGTGTGGAAGAGTAAATTCAAATGAATTAATACCTTTAGTAATTAAATCTTCTCTTAAAGGTTTATTTTCTAAAGTTGATAAATCAGCAGTTACTTTTCTTCCATCATTGATAAAATCATAGTCTTTACCATAACCCAAAATACGAGCAGCAATTAATATAGCGTTTTTATCACCAATTAAAAGATCACTATAACTAAATTTAGTTACAATTAATGATTGAAGTAATTTATCAATAACTGTTCCCTGAGATAAATAGTTTTGGTTTGATAAAATATCTTCTTCTTTTGCAGTCATGTATTTAATTTCTACTTTACCGCTAGCTAAAGGACTTCCTTCTGGGTATAATAAACCTTTAGAAGGTAATTCAACAGTTTCTGTTGGGAATTTAAATTTAGATTGTTCTGTAGAATCTAGATTTGCAACATTGTTTTGTTCTATCATATAACATTATTTGATATAAATATATATTTTTTAAAAATTTGATAAAAAAAGCGCTAAATTTCTTTAGCGCCTCTTTATTATCTACTATGTGTAATTAGAAGTTCAATATACAGTAATCCATAGCGATTGTAACTGATAAGCTAATTGCTGCATCAGCTGTCCAATCGTATTCACCGAAGGTAGCTGTTTTAACATAAGCACCTTTAATAATCCACTCAGATACGATATCACCTACTGGACCTAAGATATCTAATGTTAAATCTTTCTTATAAAAATCAGAATAACCATCACGTCCTGTTACTGATTCGTGAGCTAAACGAGCCCATTCCATCACTGCTTGAGCACCAGAAGGAACTACGGGATCGTATAATTCTAAAGTCATATCATTCCATCTAACTTTACCTTTTACTTTACGGTAAACGTTGATATGATCTAATATGATTTCACCAGCTTCAAATCCAGGAGCAGAAGCCTTTTTGATTAAGTATGAAGGAATACCATCTACATATAATATAAAGCGATTCTGAACTTTTGGTTCGAATGCTGTGAACATGATTTCGTTCGGGTTTAATACTGCCATTTTATCTATTGTTTGATATAAATATTGTTAATTTATTTTCTTATGAAAACTGAACACCAGTCGGAGTAACGTTGAAATCAAGAATAATGAATTCAGCTGTCTTAGTTGGTTGTAAATAAATTGCACCAATTAATTGATTTCTATCAATTGTTTCAGCTGTATTATTTGATTCATCCATTACAACTTTATAAGCATATAAACCTTGTTTTTGTTGTACATTTTCTAAGTACGGATTAACTTGGTTTAAGAACTTATTTCTAGTTGTTGCTGTATTTTGTTCAAATACTAAATTATCAGCAATGTTACCAATGTATCTTTTTAATGTGATTAATAAACGACGAACGTTTACACGGTCAAGAGCTGAAGCTTTAGTTTGTAAAGTTTTCTGACCAAATGCTACAACACCTTGTCCAGGGAAGGTAGCGATTGGGTTTACTTTATTAATATATAAACTATCACGATCTGATGGTGATAATTTTCTTTCTGCTTGAATTACACCTGATAATCCACCACGGTTGAAACCTGCAGGTGCGAACCATGTTTCTGCTACTTTATCATTGTAAGCATAAACACCAGCCATAATAGTTGAAGCAGGTACAAATACTAATTTACCAGTTTCCTGAGATAATACTTGAACCCAAGGCCAGTAAGTAGCACCATATGATGAATCGTAGCTATTAGCAGCTGTATTAACAGTTGAAACAGCAGCACCATAGTTAACCATATCAGCGATAGCCATTGTATCACCTCTGTTTTCACAATTAGCCATTAAGGTACTTAATATACCAGATCCGTTTTGATAAGTAACACCAGGTAAAACAATCCATGAATAATCATATTCATCAGGATTTGAAAGTAATTCAATTGCGTTTGAGTAATCACTTCCTGATAAACCTTGGATATTGATATTATCGATTTGAGTATACATTTTTAATCCTGTAGAAGCACCACTACCGTTACCGAATAATGGACCTGTAGCACCACCAAAGGCACCACCATAAGAGCCAGAACCTACAGCAGGTAAAGAAGCAGTATATGCAGAATTAAATGTTCCGTTATTTAATAAGTAATTTGGAGTTGGAGCTGGTACGTTTGATACACGAACATATCTACTTTGGTTAACATATGAACCAGTAACTTGAATATTTAAATTACCATCACCATCAGTAACGATATTTTTAACTTGGTTACCAATTACATATTCAATATAATTTGGTGAATTTGGATCTAATGAAAGATTTAACCAAGTTTCAACTACTAATTGTTGGTTTTGAGTATCATTACCTTGACGAATAATAAGATTGAATGTACCTGAGCCTGAGTTAACATTAGTTATAGCCCAACGAATATTATCAACTGAACCGCTTGTTAAAGCACCACCTGATAAGGTTGCATTACCACTTCCTGTTTGGTTATTCATGATAACACCTTCTGAAAGTGTTTCAAGAACAAACGAAGCACCAGTACCACCTAAATTAGTGATTTGAGATGAGGTTGCTGGGGTATAAGAATTATTAGAACCAGATACTACTCTAGTTACTAATAATGATTCGCCACCTTGTTGGAAGTAGTTATATGCAGCTATTGAAGTTAAATATTCAAGAGTTACACCACCACTAACAAATGAAGCACCAAATTTATTCTTATAATCAGAATATGAGGTTACTATAGTTGGTATTTCTACTGGACCTTTAACTGTAGGACCGATAATAGCAGCACCAACAGCAATAGGACCTGAAGTTATCTGTGATTGATCGTTTTCGCGAGTCAATACACCAGGAGATAATAAAGTTTCAGCCATGTTTTAATTAGATTTTGTCTACTGATAAATATATGAAAAGTATCTAAAAATTAAGCACTGATAGCCTCTAATGCGCCAGTTTTTAAATCTATTTTATTATCTCCATATTTTTCAGATATGCGCTGAGATATTTCATATTCGCCTTGAACAACTTTATTGAATTGAGCTTCTAGCGATTGTTTTTGTGCTTCTAAACGCAATTTTTCGTATTCAAGTTCGCCTAAAGCATATACTAATGCTTGTTTAGCTTGTTGAAGATCTTTAAGTTCTTGTAATTCTTCAGCAGTAATTTGTGTTGGTTTTTCTTGTATAATTCCCATAATTAAAATTCTTTATTTTTCATGAATGAAACGATTATATATCTTTTACCACTTAAAACAGGACGAGCTCCGTGTTTATGTGTTATATTTCCTGGATGTACACTTATCCACCCTTGTGGAGGTCTAGATAATTGTTTTTGACGCCAAAACCAAGTACCACCACCTGTATAATCAACATCTTTTTCAGATAAATTTACTAGAGCAGTAATATGTGAGTTATCATGATGTAAACTTAAATGCCCTTGAGTATCAGGTGTATAACGTGCTAAAAAGTTTTCAGCTTGTAATTGATCCCATCCTTTACCTTCTAATCCAAACTTATGCATTGCCATAGGCATAACAAATTCCCAAAGCAAATCATAATATATTTTATCAAATCCAATTTCAGTTAATACAAAATCTGTTGTTGGATAAAATTCATGACGAGCAAAAGTCCATACCTTAGCATGTTCTGCTTCTTCAATTATTTTATTACAAAATTCTTTGGTAAAAAGTGGGTAAGTATAAGTACCATCAAATTCTTCATCAACAAACAAATCCCACTCTTTTTTAATCATACCAGGCACTAAAAATTTTCTATGCCAGGCAGCCGTATCATTCCAATATTGGTATAAATCTGGATGTAACGGAGTATATTCTTTATCCATAATCTTTATTTTAAAAGGTTCTATTACAGGTTCTAAATGTATATTTTCAGTTTGTGATTTATTATCTTTTTGAACTATATATTCTACATTAGTAGCAAAAGCATTTAATTTACGTTTATCATGTTTGTTTAACAATTCAACTACATCAGTTCTAAAATGTGTATCATATAATGTAGGTAAAAATTCGTCTGTTGGAATTAAATTTTCCTCTAAACGTTTACTAATAATTATCTCAACTCCTCTTTTGCTTAAAGCATAAGCATGAGCATTAAATGAAAATAAAGGACGATTAAAATAAGCATTAACTTGTTGTTCAGGTAAATCTCTCATTAAATTTCTACCTAAATGAATTAAATCCCAATTTTGAATAGATGAAATTATGCTTTGTGAAAATTTTTCATTTGGATAAAAGTCCTCCTCTAGTATTAATACAGAATTAAATTTATTTTCATAAGCATCTTTCCAAC
>Ga0315909_10005986_pt1 | contig 13833 bp, 19 predicted proteins | sample LakEriMetagenome_11_FD_203527 | JGI IMG/M metagenome (GOLD analysis project Ga0315909, IMG submission 203527) | Freshwater fungal communities from buoy surface, Lake Erie, Ohio, United States - Buoy 2 MA125 | ecosystem: Environmental > Aquatic > Freshwater > Lake | place: USA: Lake Erie, Ohio...
CCTTCTCACGCAAGAACGGCCACATCTGGCTACTACCTGCCAATGATGAGTTCGCACCTATCGATGGCGATAACTGCGAGATCCTCGGCAAGGTAACTGCTGTACTTCGTTCTGTTCGCTAAAAGTTACGGCTTTATATAAATCTTTCCATCCCGCTCTACTACCTCATAACGAGTCAGCGGGAGTCTTGCAGGCCCTGATTTTGCTGCACCATCATATGGATTGAAATAACTCATATGGCAATTACAAATCAACTCTTCTTTTCCTGCGACAACTTTGCAGCCAGAGTGTGTGCAAATAACACTAACCGCATACACCTTTCCATTAAGGCGTGAAAAAGAGAATGATGTGTACTGGTTTTTCGTAGTATTTACTTCAATGATCTTTACCTGACCCTCTTTAATCTCTGAAGAGTTAGCAACAAAAGCACCATCAGTAGAAGTTGGTGTTGGGGTTGCAGAAGGAGTTGGTGTTGGGCTTGGCTTTGCAGAGGCCGTTGGCGTTGCAGAAGCACTTGGTTTTGCCGTTGCACTGGCAGTTGCCGTGGCTACTTTTGCCCCTTGCTTCCAAATCAGCTTTCCCTTGGACTTAACAACTGTGTAGACATAACCGCGATAGACAATCTTTTGTCCAACCCTGGTGGCTTTAAGTGTTGGCCCAGCGGCCAAAGCCAAGGAAGGAAAGAGAAGAAAAAGAGCGGACAGGCCTAGTCCACCCACTACCTCACGGCGGCGCACCACCTTTTTGATCCAAGTACTCATACGCAAAAAGTAGTGCAGGCCGCCGTGCTTTTCCTGTCAAACAAGTATTTAACCCAACGCTCACCCAACATTCACCTACCCCATGCATCTGCGAAACCTTGGCACCTGAGTATTGCGCCCATGGACTCAAACAACCTGCTTAGCCTTTTAGTCACCAATCAATTCACTGTCGACCACCACAGCCAACTTGAAAATGATGAGCGCGGCCGTTTTGCCCGCTCCCGCCGAGCTAATGAATCCCACGACATAGAGCTACAAGCACAGATCGCAGAGCGCACTATCGCAATATAAAAAGTTTTCTCTATCTCAGGTAGGGAAATCTTCCATTTGAGGGAATGGATACGAGATATAACCCCCGTGGCCCTATCGCTACGGGGGTTATTCTTTGCCCATGCCAAAAGATCCATCCCGCGAAGCCCACTTTCCTGCCATTGAAAAAAAGTACGGCGAGAAAATGGCCTACTGGTTTAAGGTCATGGCAAAACTTGAGGGCAAGAGATACCCAGAACAAATAGCCCACCTAAAAGAGAACTACGGTTTTTCGCAAGCCCATGCCAACGCACTAGTTATGTATTCCAGAGGCTCTGAATCCTCACAAAGATTTTCAACTCCCACCGAGTATTACGCATCCATTCCTGCACCTCAGGCAAAAACAATTAAAGCGATCTTCAAAGCGATCAAAAGTAAATACCCACAGTTGGAATTTGTTCTGGCTTGGAACCAACCCATGGTGAAGTTGGGCAAGGATTACATCTTCGGAGCATCAGCTTCTAGTAAGCATGTGCTAATCGCCCCTTGGGACCAAGATGTCCTGAAAGAGTTTGCTCCAAAATTTAAAGAAGGCAATGCGCTCAAGAAGACTATTCAGTTGCCTATTGATTGGCAGGTTGATGAGAAGTTGATCCAGGCCATGATTAAAGCAAGCCTTGCCAATTTGAAATAGTTATTTCTCGTAGTGAAAACGCACAGAGATAATTACCAATTGCTTGCCCTCTACGCGATAAACCAATCGATGTGTTTTATCTATTCGCCGAGAATAGGTATCTTGATCCTGAAAACGAAGCTGCTCTGGCACACCAATTCCTGAAAATGGGGTCTCCAGGCAATTAGCGATTAGCGCATTAATTCGATCAAGTTTTTTCTGATTGCCACTCGTGCACCAGTATTCGAGATCTCGGATGGCGCGAGGGGTGGCAACCACCTGGTCTAATTTGTTTTTCGGCACAACTGAACTTACTTACTCTTCTTCTTGGCCTTGCTTTTCTCTTTAACCGCCGTGAGCGGAAACTCAACAGGCTGCAACTCGCCACGATCGGCTTGAGCCAATGACTCCAGAAGCCATTCACGGTTGGCAGGCGTGGATAGAAGATAAGCCGTCTCAATCATGGATTCATACTCGCTAACAGAAATTAAAACTGCGTTTCCTGCTTTAGAAGTTATAACGACTGGCTTCATATCCGTATTGACCTGCTCAATCAACGGAAACAATTGGGCCCGAGCTTGTGAGGCGGTAATTGCCATGATGGACACCTTTCAGAAGTGGTACAAGAAACAGTACCACACTCTAACTCATGGAGTCTTAGAATTCCAAAGGCTGTAAAGAGATCTAGACTTCGCGCATGAGCGCACTCTTTGATCCTCTAACAATCCGCGAAGTTGAATTCAATAACCGCATCTGGGTCTCCCCTATGTGCCAATACATGGCTAAAGATGGCTTTGTGGGCCAGTGGCACGATGTTCACCTGGGTTCATTTGCAACAGGTGGCACCGGTTTGATCATGGTGGAGGCAACAGGTGTTGTTCCGGAAGGACGCATCTCTATTGGTTGTCCATCCATTGAAGATGATGCTCATGCAGCAGCTTTTAAACCAATGATTGATTTCGCACATAGTCACGATGTGAAGATGGGAATCCAATTAGCCCACGCAGGTCGAAAGGCCGGCACGATGTTGCCTTGGGATGATCACCGTATTGCAGCAAAAGAAGAAGGTGGCTGGCAAGCTGTTTCCTCATCTGCAATTGCATTTGAAGGATATGCAGAGCCCCGCGCACTAACTGTGCCTGAAATCCATCAGCTCACCCAAGATTTTGTAGATGCTGCCAAGCGCGCAGTTGCTATTGGCTTTGATGTCATTGAACTGCATGCAGCCCATGGCTACTTGTTCCATCAGTTCTACTCCCCTCTTGCTAACAAGCGCACCGATGAATACGGCGGCGAGTTTGCCAACAGAACGAGATTCCTTTTAGAAACTGTTGCAGCAGTCCGTGGTGCAATCCCTACTGGCACGCCACTTTTCGTTCGCATCTCTGCCACAGACTGGGTAGATGATGGTTGGAACTTGATTGACTCTGTTGAACTTTGTGCCCATTTAAAGGCACTGGGTGTGGACCTGGTCGATGTTTCAACAGGTGGCAATGTTCATAACGCACCGATTAAGGCAACCCCTGGTTTCCAAGTTCCTTTTGCCACAGCAATTAGAGCAGAGACTGGAATCATGACAACTGCCGTTGGCTTAATTACTGAACCAGAGCAAGCAGATCACATCATTCAAACAGGTGAGGCAGATGCTGTCTTTATGGCACGCGAATTCCTACGCAATCCACGTTTTCCTTTATTTGCTGCTGAAAAACTTGGTGTGAAGATCAAGTGGCCGCTACCGATAGAGCGCGGCAAGTTAAGTTAATCCGATGAAAATCACTGGCTCCGTTATAGGAATTGCGATTGTTGCAATCTATGTAATTGGATCAGGTCTGTGGGTTAACACTGGGGATAACTGGTATCGCACCTTAAATCAACCATCCTGGCAACCGCCAGGTTTTGTCTTTGGGATTATCTGGCCCTATAACTTTATTGTTTTAGGAATTGCCGCTGTCACCATTGCACAACGCGCCACAACAACTCTAACAATTACCTATTTAACATTTTTTGGACTCTCAGTGGCATGTGCTCTGATCTGGGCCTATCAGTTCTATCGTCCCCACAATCTGCTATTTGCTGTGATCGCACTTGTTGGAACAGTGCTTTTGACCTTGCCGATGGTGATAATTGCCTTTAAGACTTCAACCTCGATTGGACTTGCGTTGCTTCCCTATCAAATCTGGGTAGCAACAGCGGCAACTCTTAGTTATCAATACAGCAAACTCAATTAACTATTTGTTCAGTGGTCCTAGTTTGTAACTATCTAACCTGATCGCAGGCCTGCTTTGATTGGAATGCTGGGCCTTGAAGGCGTTGGTTCCATCTGTGCCACATAAGAACAAGATTGCACCAGAACCACCTGGGTGTGAGTTAATCCAACTGGTTAAGTTGTAAACATAATCATCAACCACTGTCCAACAACTCTGTGCGTTGTTATTGGCTCTCACTTGAGCCATTGTGTAACCAGCAACGGTCGGTGTTGGAGTTGGAGTCGGAGTTGGAGTTGGCGTTGGAGTTGGCGTTGGCGTTGGAGTTGGCGTTGGCGTTGGAGTTGGAGTTGGAGTTGGAGTTGGCGTTGGAGTTGGCGTTGGAGTTGGCGTTGGATTTGGAGTTGGAGTTGGAGTCGGAGTCGGAGTTGGAGTTGGCGTTGGAGTTGGTGTTGGCGTTGGAGGCACATATGCCCCGCGCACTACTTGTCCAGTAATCTCTTGCTCCCCTACGGCAACAGTGATCGCTGATTTAGCCTTAGCTGTAATGACAAAGCTATAGATGCCAGCCTTTGCCACCCCGCTATAGCGAGCTAAATAGAAGTAATTTGTTCTGCCATAGGGCTCATAAAACTTTTCTCGCTCATTGATCTTCATCGTTGTTTTAAAGCCACCAGGACCCGTGATCACAACGGTTGGTAACTGACTGCTCTTTAATGCATTTTCAGGCTTCTTATCAACGATTAGGTATTGAACCTCTAATGCATCGCCCTCTTTAAACTGTGCTCGAAACGCCTTCTTTTCACCGGCTTTACTAAAAGCTGCTCGAATAGCAAAAGAAACTGTGCCATCAACTAGCAGTGGACCTTTGGCAGCTGTTGTATCTGAATTCAATAAAACCACAGGTTGATGCGCAAAAGCTGCACTTGAGCCAAGCACAAGTGCAGCGATCACTGCAATTACTAACTTACGCATCGTAGGACCCTTAGGACTCGAAGTCCCCGCCTCGACCAGTAATCTTCTTCTTGTTCTTTGCTGGTCGCTCATATGCAACCAGCAAAGCTGCAAGGATCACGGCAAAGATGCCAATAACAATAACCTTATCCACGGTGTTAGCCCAGGACAGCCCAAGTAACAAGTGAAAAGACTGCCAAGCCCAAACCAACAATTGCAATTGCTGACAATGACAAAAGGTGACGTGAGGCTGCGATTTTCTTTGTTAGCTCAGATGGCTTCTCAACTCTGTTGAGGTCAACAATGAGTGACTCAGCCTCGCGAATAGTTGCGTACTGAGAAATGATTGCCAGGATTCCTGTTGCAGCAGCCACGCCAACGACTAAGTACTTAGTTGCATCATTGGCAGAATCAAACTTGCCAAATGCTGCCAATACGAAAATACCGATCAACATGAAATTTGGACCCTTTTGGGCGTTGATGATCTGTGTGCGCTTTGTGTTCCATAGTTCTAATAACTGAGCTTCTTGCATGTGGTTCTCTCCTTAACCAGGAAGTCCGCCATTGGACTTGGATAAAGGGTAGGTCCCAAACCTGAACTCTGCATGGCCATTTGATTACGACTCACTTAGAATTGCGATATGTCGCGGGTAGCCAAGGTCAAAAATGGGTTTGCCCCTAAAACCTGCCAGCGCTGTGGCCTTGAATTTGAATGGCGCAAGAAGTGGGCTAAAAACTGGACTGAGGTTAAGTACTGCAGTGATCGATGCCGTGAAAATAAATGAAGCGCATCATCTATATCCCCTTTGATCACCTCCATCGCAAATACGGAGCGCTCAAGGATGCAGATCCAACAACCGATCTAATTGTCTTTGTGGAAAGTGCCCGCATGACCACTGGGCGCAATTGGCACACAGAGCGCTTGTTCTTTCTTATCTCAAGTGCACGCCACTTTGCCCACTCGCTAGAAGAAGAAGGCTTCACCGTTGAATACCTCAAAGCTGCCACAACAATTGCAGGCTTAGATGTAGTGACCAAGAAGCACAAAGGTTTGCCTCTGATCTGCGCCGAGCCATCATCTTTTAGGCAGTTTGAAGCTCTAGAAAAATATGGGGTTGAGTTTGTTCCCAATGATTTCTTTTTAACTCCTCGCCCGCTTTTTCAGCAATGGGCAACAGAACAAAAGTCTTACTTAATGGAAAACTTCTATAGAAAACAGCGCACCCGGCTTAACATCTTGATGGAAGGTAAAGATCCAGTTGGTGGAGCCTGGAACTTTGATAAAGAAAACAGATTGCCTCCTCCAAAAAAGTATGAAGGGCCGGCATACCTAGAACACAAGCGGGATGAGATTGATTTAGAAGTTGCTAAAGAGTTAGGCCACACCCCCACTTCCACTTGGGCGACCACCCGCAAAGGAGCGCTGGCGCAAATGCGCAACTTCTTTGATAATCACTTTGGCGAGTTTGGCCCACTAGAAGATGCAATGACAACTGATAACTGGGCCCTGCACCACTCTCTTCTTTCTCCATATATCAACAACAACCTGCTGCACCCAGCAGAGGTCATCCACGCAGCCATGAAGGCATTTAACACCGGCAAGGTCCCCATTGAATCGGCAGAAGGTTTCATCAGACAGATCATTGGCTGGCGCGAGTATGTCAACGGTATGTATTGGTTTTTAGGTCCCGAGTACCGCAACAACAACCAATTGCAAGCAACCACAAAACTGTTGCCATTGTTTTCTGACCCTAACAAAACCCAGATGAACTGCATGAAACAAACAGTGACAGATATCAACGATCGCGCCTGGGTCCACCACATCCCGCGCTTGATGTTGCTTTCCAACCTGGCACTAATTACCGGCACCAACCCACAAGCATTTCTGGATTGGATGAGAGAGGTATTTATCGATGCCTCTGAATGGGTAATGGTTCCTAATGTGATTGGCATGGGTGTTCATGCAGATGGCGGGCAGATGATGACAAAGCCCTATGCAGCAGGTGGTGCATACATCTCCCGCATGTCTAACTACTGCAAACCTTGTGTGTATGACCCAAAGCTACGTGTCGGTGAAACCGCTTGTCCTTTCACAACCCTCTACTGGGATTTTCTTGATCGCCATAAAGAAACCTTTGCAAAAAACCACCGTATGAGCCAACAAATCTTTGGTCTGAACAGATTAAGTGATCTGCCTGAGTTAAAGGAGAGAGCACAAGAAGTCCTGAAAGGCTTACAGCAAGGAAAAATTTAAAGAGTTGGAATAACTATCTCGTTGTATTGCAAAAACCCTGGTTTAAAAGGTGGATCAAAGCGGCAAATCCTTATTTCAGCAGATAGGGCAATATTTTCTTTTGCAGCCAAAGCACGTAGCTCTGCTACTTTTTTCTTCATTACATCTTCATTTGCTTTGCCTCTAAAGGATGCTGCAATGCAGGTCTCAGCCTCAAGTTGGCGCAACACAACCCGTGGATCATTGGGATCAGGCATATCTGCCTTAGTACTACCTTCTGGCATTACAAAGGAAACAAACCATTCATCCTCTGCCGCCTTTTCAGCCTTCTGCGCACTGATAACAGGAGCAGTCATAGCAATCTTCTCTGATCGCTTATTGCCTTGTGAGATGTAGCCAAATAGAGATCTAAAGGCCAGACTGCCTGCAGTTGAGTAATCAGCTGAGACTTTCACCTCTGCTATCGAGCACGGTAAATACTCACGAAGTTCAAAGCCGCCATAGCTTTTAACAAGTGTGAACTTTTGTCTCTCTGTCATGTTTTCAGAATACTCTGAATTGCGAGATTTTCAAAGACAAAAAACAAAAGCCCCGCAAACTGTTGCTGGGCTTTTGCTTTGTCCAGAACTCCAAGATTTTGTGATCTGTTGTAAAGAATTACCAGCTCCACCACCAAATCTTTATGGATTAAAGCACTCATTTAATTTACTTAAAGCTATATTTTTTAAAGGACTTCCCCCCATTGCTCGAAGAGTAAATGGCTCCACCCATCACAAGAGCAATCAATTGCGAGGACTGGGTAATTGCACCAATTGACATTGGCAAGGTTGCTAACTTTTTCCATGAGGTACCAGAGTTGCTTGAACTGTATAAAACAGAGCCTGATGAGGCGATCAAACTTCCTTTGATCCAATCAATTGAATCAACCTGAAAACTTGTCTTAACAATTGCGCTGCTTTTAAAGGCGTCAGCAGAGCGATAGAGCTTGCCGTCCTTGACACCTAATACTGAGCCTTTCCCCTTAGGGTCAGGGGCAATATCTGTATAACTGTTCGTACCTCTTTTTGCCCAACTTTTACCGCCATTACTGGAGTACATCAATTGGCCTGAGCCTGAATCGGCACCATATATTTCATCTCCCATTGTTTCTAAGGTATGAAAATCCACTTGTCCTGTAAGTGCCAATTTTTTCCATGTCGCCCCCCGATCTGATGAAAATAAAACCCCCACCGGCTCTGGAAGTTTTGAACCTGGACCCGGATGACCACTAGCAAAAATACCTTTATCTGAAATCGCTAGCCCCATCACATCAAATCGTTCAGGACTAATTCTCTTGACCGTTTTCTCATCGAGATATTGATACAAACCTTCATGGGTTCCAAGAAGTATCTGATCACCTAAAGCCCTCACACTGTGGATATGCGAAAGCGAACCAATACTCTCTCCCGAAGCAATTGCACCTTGAAAGCTAGTTGCCAAGAGAATAGAAACAGCGACTGCAATTTTTTTCATTACTACACCCTTCCTGCATAGGGCATCATGCCCGGCATGCTGTAAATATTTGAATAACGCAAGCCACTCTTAGTAGATCGTGCCTCCCACATCATTCCATCGCCCGCATAAATACTCATGTGGTGAATTGTGCTTATAGTTCCTTTGTAGGAGTAAAAGAGAAGATCTCCTGGCTCCATTTCAGACAGAGGTATTTGTTTTGTATATGTGTAATACAGCCCAGAATTGAGGCGATCCCAAATTGGCCAACCTAGTCCAGCAGATTTATATGCTGCGTAAACAAGGCCCGAGCAATCAAAAGTATTGGGACCTTCATCCCCCCAGACATAAGGCTTGTTTGCAAGCACTTGACGCTTTGCAAAGTCGACAGCTTTGAGTCGTTGAGCTTGTGAGGTGCGCGAATTCTTCACGCCAGTTGGCCCACCTGTGCGCCAGATCTTTGCCTGACCGGTGACTTTAGTCGCCTCATTTGCGCGAGTCTCTTCAAGAATTGCCAATTGTCGACGTTGCTCCAAGGTGATACGCACCTTTTTTGCAGAAGCTAAATCTTTTTGTAACTTATCTTGAACGGCCTGAAGTTTATCCACCTCTTTTTGTTGTTCAGCCCGCGCATCATCGGCCTCTTTCTTTGCGTCGGCGACTCGAATGGTGACGATGCGTTTCTCCTCTTTTGCTGCATCGGCAATCTCCTTAGCTTTTTGAGCTGCCTCTTCAGCAGACTTAAATCGAGAAAGAGCGGTTTTATTAGTTTCGCTTAAATTATCCAAAGTTGATATTCGATCAATTAACTCTTGTGGGCCTGAGGCGTTAAGGACTACTTCCAAATCAGTAAGGCTTCCTCCAGTGATATAGGCATGAACTGCTAATTTGCCGATCTCGCGTCGAGTAAATGCAACTTTAGCGACAGCCTGATCGTAATCCTTAGTAGCTGCATCTGCTTTAGCAGTTGCCCGCGCTAACTCTCCGCGGGCAGCTAGATATTTAGATTCTGCCGCCTTAGCAATTGCTGTCAGAGCCCGTAGATTTCCACGTGCCTTTTCCAGTTTTTTGAGTGCATCTGCAGCAGCTTTTTGCTTAGCTGCTTCAGCTTTCTTAGCAGCTTCAATCTGTGCCAGGGAAGGCTTGTGATTGCTGGCATTGGCAATGGTCGGGGGAATCAAAAGGGTGATCATTAGCAAGAAAATTACTTTTTTCATTAAATTTTTATTCCTCATCACAATCGACGCGCTCCGACAAATGGTTTCTTTCCAAACATCTTTGTGAAATTAACAACTTCTACTCTCTTACCTGGTCGTGGGGCCTGCACCATTTTTCCCCCACCCATATATATAGAAACATGGCTAATGGGCTTACCAAAAAAGAGTAAATCTCCAGGCTTTAAGGATGAGGCTGAAACATTTTTTCCATAATTGATTTGAATTCGAGAAGAGTGAGGTAGGGAGACACCTGCCTTTTGAAATGAGCGCATAGTCAGCCCTGAACAGTCCCAGCGTGTTGGTCCTGCTGCAGCCCAAACATAAATATCGCCGACTTGCGCCAAGGCGAACTTCAAAGCGATGGAGCCCCGAGAGTTGTCTCCTTTATAGCTTTTGGCATACTTTTTTGAATCAGAGAGAATTTTGTTCTCACGAGCCGCTTCTTCTCGCGCTAATCGTTCCCTATCCTCTTTTTTTAACCCATCAAGAATTTTCTGAGCAGCCGCTAGATCCTTTTTCGCTTCACTCACCTGGCGGTTTAATCGCTCTCTTTCTGCTTTTAATAGCGATGTCTTATCGCTCACTACGAGTTGAACAGCTTCAACTTTTTGCTTCTTGAGTGCAAAGTCGCGAAGTTGTTTTGCATATTTTCGTGAGACCACATCCAAAACTCCCGCATCTGAAAGATAGCGGGTGGGATCTGAAGAAAAGAGCAGATCTAAGCCTTGCCCCATTCCAGGATTTATAAACTGAGAAATGGCTATTCGTGAAAGAGTTATCCGCGCTAAATCTAGGTCTTTCAGAAGTTTAGATTCTTGAACCTCTAGCAGCGCAGTTTGCTTTTCCAACTCCTTAATTCGGATAGTCGCCTCATTGGCGGCTTCGAATTTTTCTGCAGCCAAAGTACGCAATCGGTCCACCTCCCGTTGGGCACTTGCAACGGTCGGGGCAGCCCAGGTTGGGCTAGGTGTTAACCCGAGCAAGAGAAAAATACTAAGAAGTAAAATGGGCATGCAAAAACCTTTCTCGCAGATCTTGGACAGAGGCGAGAGTGGTTTAGATTCTGCAGATGCCTAACTGAGGTAATGAAAGTGTGAGATTGCGTGAAACTCTTTGGTTAAAAGCAATCAGAGGAGCCGTGAGTCCTCGAATCTGGTTTTTGTAAGATTTCCTGAAGATTCTTAAAAGAAACTTGCCCCCAAGAAATAGAACTAAGTAAAAGATTCCAGCACAAATTTGTGCGAGCAACTCACTGTGGCTTGAACTTTGGATCGGAGGAGGAACAGGATGGTGATGGTCTGTGTGTGAGGCATGAACTGTGGTTGTGGTTGCAACGACAGCAGGTGCACTTTCGTCACCATGGCAACTTTGCACAACCACCAGGGTGCTCCCTAAGGTCAGAAAAATAAGAGCTGCACCAATTACCTTGGTCAGCGGATTCCTATTTTTTACCATGCCCAATCTTAACAAGTAGGGGCATATTTGCCTCTGATAAGAGTGGGTGTGAAGGATGGCGAGTTCACTTTACGCGTGAAACGGACACAGCAAAGATTAAGAAAAAGGTGTACTAACCGTAGATCGTGTCTTGCTCTAATTCATCCTTTGCTTTTGGCTGAGATCTCCACCCACGCCACGCACCAGTACTACCCAACGCCCACATCACCAATAACGGCTGAAAGAACAAGCGCACTAAACGTTTGGTGTCTGTGTCTAATCCAAAAGCATCCACGCCATTTATGTATTGAGAGATGTTTCCCCAAAAGATTGCCACAAAGAAAGTTGCTACTAGCCAACCAAGTTGGACTCGATACTTCCAGAGCGCAATTAATCCAATACCGAGTGCGATCTCAACCACCCCAGATGCCAGCACCACAAAGTCTGCATAATCTGCCAATAAAGATGGCACCTGTGCTTGAAACTCTGCTCGACTAGTTGTCAGGTGACCAACACCGGCATATGCCAGGGCAAAGCCCAACACCATCTGTGGAACTCTTTTAAGCACCCTGGCTCACAATGTGATCGTTAGAAAAAGTAATTAGTTGTTTCTTACATACTCAGCTGCATGAGGAAAACCATTAGCCTCAAGTTTTTCAGCCAGTTCAGCCTTCACAGCCTTTACGACCTTATGTGTTCCGTCGCAGTTCTTCTCTTCATCTCTGGTGTAGGTGCAGGTACAAGCGCCCATGAGTTATCTCTTTTCTTTTCCTAAGGTTGACGAAAGGGTATAGGACAAAGGCAGATAACAGCCCTGAAACTCCCAGAAATTGCCCATAGGGCAATACTTTTTGGGAGCCTTTCGTGGAATACTTCCAGAATGCACCAGTTCCTTTCTCACTCCCCTGTTTATCTAGTGGGCACCCATGGATAAAGAAGAGCTAGAAAACGCTGGCATCGACTACTTCGCCCAGCTCTATGGTGCCACCTCAGAGGAAGGTGAACCACAACAAACTTTCTTTGATAAATGGCGCGATAAATCAATTGCTAAGGCATATCGCAAACACAGCCGAGTCGCGTTAGCAGAATCTGATGTTCTAGATGTTGGTTGCGGCTATGGCTGGCTCTTAGATGCCTTCCAAGGAGCTCGCACACTTTCTGGACTAGACATCGCCCACCACGCAGTTGAAAAAGCCACTAAGCGCATGCCTGAAAGATTTTTCAAGCAGGCAAACCTGCAGGAACCAATTCCCTTTACTCACAGTTTTGATCTCATCCTTGCTATCAACATTATTGAGCATCTGACAGAGCCAGCAGCTGGAATCAAATCAATTGCAAACTCCACCAAACCTGGCGGCATAGTAATTATTCATCTACCAACTATTACAAACTGGTTTACCAAATGGTTCTATAGCAAAACCTATGAAGCAGATCCAACGCACATCTATCGCCCAACCGGTGAAGAGGTGCGCGAACTATTTGAACAAGCAGGTTTTAAAACCCTGCGTGATTCCTACTTCCCACATTTCTTTCCTGCCCTCACAAAAATCTGGCCCATCCACCCGGCCTACTTTGCAGTCTTTCGCAAAACTACGAACGCTTAATCCGTATTACTTTCAGTACTAGGCCAATCACAACTAAGACAAAGCCGACCGGCAGCGTCAGGATCATCAACCAGATATATGCCCCAGTGCCACTGCCCTCATCCCACATCGAAACACCCTGAATTAGGCCTGTAATAAAGGCCAGCAGTAGAGGCAAGAAAGCAAAAAGCAGGCCTAGGCGCACAAATGGAAAGCGAAGCATGCCCCCAGCCTAAAGGCATTGACCCTTTAAAAGTGTGAGCAAACACTTTAAACTCCCACAATGCATACAAGTTATGAACAACGCCTTGAGTTCTTGCAGCAATTTAGTGATGGCTTAGAGCTCTTCTCTGAAAAACACCCTCATGCAAAAATCTCACAGGGTGATGGCTGGCGAATCTGTAGTAGCAATTCACAGTTTGCCATGCTCAACAACGCCTTGCTCTTCTCAGCACGCAAAGAAGCACTTACTGAGTTAATCGCAACCATTGAAGCTAACCAAGCACCTGCTGGTATTCGTTTGGCAGGACCTGCCATCGTCCACACCACCGCTCTTGCAGAACTTGGATACACAAACCATGGTGGTGGCCCGTTCATGCTCTGGAGCGCGGATGAATCACTTGATGAGTTCACTGTGCGTGAGGGTTTGAGTATCAGACGCCTAGTCCCAACCGATAGTGATGTTATGAACCAGATCTATGCAGATGTTTATTCAATGACCCCTGAAATGATTGCAGATTTCAAACCCTTCCAGTTTGCAACTGACAAGGATTACACATGGGGTCTATTTAAAGATAATGAGATGGTTTCACTTGTAACGGCCGTGATCTATAAAGACACCGTGGGCATCTGGAACATGGGCACGCCAACTATCCATCAGAAAAACGGCTATGGTTCTCAACTACTTAAATATGTCATGAAGACCCACACAGAGATGGGTGCCAAGAACTTCTTCCTGCATGCAACTACTGCCGGCAAGTTTCTCTATGACAGGTGCGGGTGGATCACCCTTGATTACCTGCCCTATCTATCTA
>Ga0315909_10005987_pt1 | contig 13829 bp, 12 predicted proteins | sample LakEriMetagenome_11_FD_203527 | JGI IMG/M metagenome (GOLD analysis project Ga0315909, IMG submission 203527) | Freshwater fungal communities from buoy surface, Lake Erie, Ohio, United States - Buoy 2 MA125 | ecosystem: Environmental > Aquatic > Freshwater > Lake | place: USA: Lake Erie, Ohio...
CCCGCCGTTTCTGGGTTGGCCTGGTTCTGGCCCTTCCGGTCCTCGCGCTGGAGATGGGAGGGCATCTGACCAACCTGCACATGCTCATCCCGGGCCAGATGTCGAACTGGATCCAGTTCGCTCTGGCCACGCCTGTCGTCCTGTGGTGCGGCTTGCCCTTCTTCCAGCGCGGCTGGACCTCGCTTCGCACCCGCCGGCTGAACATGTTCACCCTGATCGCCATGGGGGTCGGGGTCGCCTGGCTCTACAGCGTCACGGCCGTCCTGGCTCCCGGACTGTTCCCGCCCGCCTTCCTCAAGGCTGATGGAAGCGCGCCTGTGTATTTCGAGGCGGCGGCGGTCATCACCGTGCTCGTGCTCGTCGGACAGATCCTCGAACTCCGCGCTCGCGAGCAAACCTCCGGCGCGATCCGGGCCTTGATGGATCTCACACCCAAGACCGCGCGACGGGTCCGGTCGGACGGGGTTGATGAGGACGTCTCGCTTGACCAGATCACGGTCGGCGACTCCCTGCGGGTCCGTCCCGGTGAGAAGATCCCGGTAGACGGTGAAATCCTGGATGGCCGCGTTTCGGTCGATGAGTCGATGGTGACCGGCGAGTCCATGCCGGTGACCAAGGAGGTCGGCGACCGGGTCGTCGCCGGGGCTCTGAACAAGACCGGGTCCTTCGTCATGCGCGCCGACAAGGTCGGCGCCGATACCCTGCTGGCGCAGATCGTCCAGATGGTGGCCCAGGCTCAGCGCAGCCGCGCGCCGATCCAGAGGCTCGCCGATACGGTGTCCGGCTGGTTCGTCCCGGCGGTGATCGCGATAGCTCTGCTCGCCGCCCTCGTCTGGGGTCTGGTCGGTCCCGAGCCCCGGCTATCCTACGCGCTCGTCGCCGCCGTTTCGGTCCTGATCATCGCCTGTCCCTGTGCCTTGGGCCTGGCGACACCGATCTCGATCATGGTGGGGGTGGGGCGCGGCGCGCAGGCCGGCGTCCTGATCAAGAACGCCGAAGCGCTTGAGCGCTTCGAGAAGGTCGACACCCTCATCCTCGACAAGACCGGCACCCTGACGGAAGGACGTCCGTCCGTGACGGCGATCCTGCCCGCCCAGGGTTTCGACGAAGCGGACATCCTGCGTCTTGCTGCCAGTCTTGAGCGCGGAAGCGAGCATCCTCTGGCGGATGCGATCGTCCGGGCCGCCAAGGACCGCGACCTGACCCTCTCGGAAGCCGCGGATTTCGATAGTCCTGTAGGACGTGGCGTTCGCGGGACAGTCGAGGGCCGTCCGGTGGCCCTGGGCAACACCCGGTATCTCGGCGAGCTTTCGATCGACGTCTCCGCTCTGGAGTCGCAGGCCGATGGGCTCCGCCACGACGGCGCCACTGCCATTTTCGTGGCGGTCGATGACAAGGCGGTCGGAGTCATCGGTATCGCCGATCCCATCAAGCCCACGACGCCGGATGCGATCCGCGCACTGAAGGCGGCGGGTCTGCGGCTGGTCATGATGACGGGCGACAACCGGACCACAGCCGAAGCCGTGGCGCGACTTCTCGGCATCGACGAGGTCCAGGCCGAAGTCCTGCCCCAGGACAAGGCGTCGGTTGTCCAGCAGCTTCGGTCACAGGGCCGGGTTGTGGCCATGGCGGGCGATGGGGTCAACGACGCACCTGCACTCGCCGCCGCTGATGTGGGCGTCGCCATGGGGGCGGGCTCGGATGTGGCGATCGAGAGCGCTGGCGTGACCCTGCTGGGCGGCGACCTGCAAGGTATCGTCCGCGCGCGGCATCTGTCGAGGGCGGTGATGGGGAACATCCGGCAAAACCTGGTGTTCGCCTTCGGCTACAATGCGCTCGGCATCCCGGTAGCGGCCGGCCTTCTGTATCCCGTGTTCGGCTGGCTGCTCTCACCGGCGCTTGCGGCGCTCGCCATGGCGCTTTCATCCGTCAGCGTGATCGGCAACGCGCTCAGGCTGCGCGCGGTCAGGCTGTAGTCGCGGTCGAAGATCACAGCCGCAGGCCGAACCTTGGCCCCAGCCAGATCATCAGACTGTAGAGGGCGAGGGTAAGCAGGCATCCGGCGATCAGGGCTGCCCAGAAGTTGACGCCCGCCCTCAGCATGGCCGGGATGGCGAGAAACATCGGTAGGGATGGCAGGACGAACCAGAAGGTCGCCTGCGCATGGTCGGCCATGTTCACCGCATCCGGTCGGTCCCGCCACAGCCAGATCATTCCGAGCACCGAGATCAAAGGCAGCGAGGCGATGAGCGCGCCAAATCCGGGGTAGCGTTTGGACACGGTCGAGATCGCCGCGATGATCACGCCGGAGAGCGCAGCCTTGAGAATGAAGTAGAGCATCTAGACCACTCGTTTGACCTCGGAATAGGCCCCCTCGGTGCGCAGGGTGATCGTCACCGTTTCGCCCGTGCGGTTGCGCCAGAACCAGCCGTGGCTGCCGGTGAAGGCGGCGACGAGTTCGCCTTCGACCCGTTGTTCTGTGCCCTTGCCGTAGCCGTGGTAGGGCGTGCCGGGGCGGTCCGCGTGGGTGTCAAAGTTCACCGCTCCGCCGCTGCTGGTCCAGGTGAAGGCGACCCGCGCGCCCTCCTCCATCACGAGCTTGATCTCGGCACCCTGGTCGGGCGCGAGGGTGAGAACGGTCTCGTCGGTTCGAACCCCGGGCACGGTCTCGGACGCGCGACCGGCGGCTGGGGCAGCAACAACAGCAGCAGGCGCGACTGGGGCCGGCTGGACGCTCGCCTCTTCGGCCTCGGCTTCGGCGGCGAGTTGCATCTTGATCCGCCCCATTTCGGTCAGACCGAGCAAGGAGCCAACCCGGGTCGGATCGACGCCGTATTCAGCGGGCAGGACGACGGTGACGAGCAGTGCGGAGGCGACCGCCACGGCGATGCCGGTCGACTTGAGCAGCTTGCCGGTCGAGGGCAGTTCGGAGACGTCGGGCTTGTTGGCGTTAAACATGGGTCAGGTCTCCGGTCAGGCGACGAAGAAGCCGACGAGCTGATAGCCCGCCAGAATGAAGCCGAGGGTCATGACGACCACATTGGCGGTGTAGGCGTGACGCCAGAAGCTGGAAGACTTCCGCCAGAAGCCCATGGCGATCAGGATGGCTCCAAGCGCCAGAAGCTGGCCGATCTCAACCCCGACGTTGAAGGCCAGCAGATTGCCGATGAGGCCGTCGGGCGACAGGTTGAAGTCTTGAAGCTTGGTCGCCAGGCCGAAGCCGTGGAACAGGCCGAACACCAGGGTCGCGGCCTTGGTGTTCGGCTGGAAACCGAACCACCGCTGATACGCCCCCATGTTGTCGAGAGCCTTGTAGACGACCGACAGGCCGATGATAGCGTCGACCAGATAGCTGGAAACGCTGATGTCGGTCAGCACGCCCAGCAGCAGGGTCGAGGAGTGGCCGATGGCGAACAGCGTCACATAGATGCTGATGTCCTTCATCCGGTAGAGGAAGAAGATCACGCCCAGCAGGAACAGCAGGTGGTCGTAGCCGGTGACCATGTGTTTGGCCCCCAGATACAGGAACGGCCAGAACAGGAAGCCCGAGGTCTCCTGGATGTAGCCCTTGTCGCCGTCGGCGACGCCGTGGGCGAAGGCCTGACCCAGCGCCCCGTCGAAGAGGAAAAACAGCAGAGCGGCGCATAACGCCATCGCCGGTGATTTGAGCCACGACCAGGGATCGGGGCGATATGCCACTGTCATGATGACCTTTCGGTGGGTCGGGAGTGGGTGCGAGGACCGCGTCATGGGGTCCTCCGCTTGGGCCTGAACGGCAGGTGATCCAACCAGGCCGGGCGGGGACGGTCACTGGGTCGATCGCGGCCATGCACCAGGCTGTAGAGCGCTGGCAGCACCAGCAGCGTCAGGATCGTCGAAGAGATGATCCCGCCGATCACAACCGTCGCAAGTGGACGCTGCACCTCGGCTCCGGCCCCGACGTTCAGTGCCATCGGCACGAAGCCCAGGCTGGCGACCAGGGCGGTCATGAGCACCGGCCGCAGGCGGGTCAGGGCCCCCTCGCGGATTGCCTCCTTCAGCGGCTTGCCCTCCTCGATCAGGCCCCGGATGAAGCTGACCATCACTACGCCGTTCAGCACCGCGACGCCGGACAAAGCGATGAAGCCGACAGCCGCCGAGATCGACAATGGCAGACCTCGCATCGCCAGAGCCGCCACGCCTCCGGTCAAGGCCAGAGGCACGCCGGAGAAGACGATGGCGGAGTCCTTGACCGACCGGAACAGGGCGAACAGCAGGCCGAAGATCAGCAGCAGCACCACCGGCACCACCAGTTGCAGCCGCTTGGCGGCCGAGATCAGTTGCTCGAACGTGCCGCCGTAGCTGATCCAGTAGCCCGCAGGCACCTCGACCTCGGCCCCGACCTTCTCCTGCACTTCGGCGATGAACGAGCCGAGGTCGCGGTCACGGACGTTGGCGGTGACGACCACGCGGCGCTTGCCGTCTTCGCGGCTGATCTGGTTCGGACCCTGTTCGACCGCGATGGTCGCGACCTCCTCAAGCGGCACGAAGGCGCGCCCGCCACCCCCGCTGGACGGAAGCGGGATCTGCAATCGCCCAATGGCGTCGGTGTCCTGGCGCATTTCCTCGGGCAGCCGCACCACCACGTCGAACCGGCGGTCGCCCTCGAACACCTGACCCGCCGTCATGCCGCCGATGGATGCGGACACGACCTGCTGGACGTCCTCCATGCTAAGCCCCATCCGGGCGAGCGCCGCCCGATCCGGCGTGATCTGGAGCACCGGCAGACCGGTGACCTGCTCGACCGCCACGTCCTGGGCTCCGGGAATGCCGCCGATGACTCCCTCGACCGCCTGACCGACCTCCAGAAGCTGCTCCAGGTCGTCGCCGAATACCTTGATGGCGACGTCGGCGCGGACACCGGAGAGCAGTTCGTTGAACCGCATCTGGATCGGCTGGGTGAACTCGTAGTTATTGCCGGGGATCAGTTCGACCGCCGCTCGCATCTCCTCGACCAGTTCGGTCTTCGGCTTTCTCGGATCAGGCCATTCGGGCCGGTCCTTCAGCATGATGAAGGTGTCGGCCACCGACGGCGGCATGGGGTCGGTGGCGACCTCGGCCGTGCCGATCTTGGCGAATACGCGCTCGACTTCCGGGAACTGCGACAGTCGCCGCTCCAGCGCCGTCTGCATCTGCACCGCCTGGGTCAGGCTGGTGCCGGGGATGCGCAGGGCATGCATGGCGATGTCGCCCTCGTCCAGGTTCGGGATGAACTCCGACCCCATCCGAGACGCGCCCAGACCCGCGATTACCACCAGTGCAATGGCGACGCCGACGAAGGCGACCCGCAGCCTCAGGGCCACGTCTAGCGCCGGCTCATAGAACCGACGCGCGCCGCGCATGATGAAGCTGTCTTTCTCCTCGACCTTGCCGGTGACGAACATGGCTACGGCGGCTGGGACGAAGGTCAGAGACAGGACGAGGGCGATGGTCAGGGCCATGACGACGGTGATCGCCATCGGGTGGAACATCTTTCCCTCCACCCCGGTCAGGGCGAAGATCGGCACATAGACCAGGGTGATGATCAGCACGCCGAACAGCGACGGCCGGATCACCTCGCTGGAAGCCGAGGCCGCCAGGTCGAACCGTTCCTCGCGGTTCAGGACGCGGCCCAGCCGGTGCTGAGCTTCGCCGAAGCGGCGCAGGCAGTTCTCGACGATGATAACAGCCCCATCGACGATCAGGCCGAAGTCTAGCGCGCCGAGGCTCATCAGATTGCCGGAGGTGCCGGTCTGGACCATGCCGGTGATGGTCATCAGCATAGTCACCGGAATGACCGCCGCTGTGATCAGGGCCGCACGGATGTTCCCGAGCAGCAGAAACAGCACGACGATGACCAGCAGCGCGCCTTCGAGCAGGTTTTTCTCGACGGTGTGGACGGCGCGCTCGACCAGGTCAGTCCGGTCATAGACCGCAACCGCGCTCACCCCGACGGGTAGCGACCCGGCGGCCACTTCGAGACGGGCCGCGGCGGCCTTGGCCACCGTGCGGCTGTTCTCGCCGACCAGCATAAAGACCGTTCCCAGCACGATCTCCTCGCCGTCCTGGGTCGCCGCGCCGGTGCGCAGTTCCTCACCCATGATCACGTCGGCGACGTCGGCGACGCGGATGGGCGCCCCGCCATGATTGGCTACGACGATGGCCCCCAAGTCCTCGACGGTCTCAGCCTGGCCCGCGACGCGGACCAGATACTGTTCGCCGAAGCGCTCGACATACCCCGCGCCGACATTGGCGTTGTTGGAGTTCAGCGCCTCGACAACCTCGGCCATGGTCACGCCGTAGGCGGCGAGACGGTCGGGGTATGGAGTGACGTGATACTGCCGTTCGAACCCACCGATGGTGTTGACCTCGGTCACACCCGGCGTGTTGCGAAGCTGGGGCCGGATCACCCAGTCCTGAAGCGTGCGCAAATCCTCGGCGGTGTAGGGTTTGCCGTCCGGACGTCGCGCGCCCTGCTCGGCCACCACCGTATACATGAAGATTTCGCCCAGCCCGGTGGCGATGGGGCCGAGTTCGGGGGTCACGCCTTCGGGAAGCTGCCCCCGCGCGGCCTGAAGCCGTTCGTTGACCAGCTGGCGCGCGAAATAGATGTCGGTGCCATCGGCGAAGACGATTGTGACCTGGCTGAGCCCGTAGCGGGAGATCGAGCGGGTGTATTCAAGGCCAGGCACGCCCGCGACGGCCGTCTCGATCGGAAAGGTGATCCGCTGTTCGGACTCCAGGGGTGAGAAGCCTGGAGCCTCGGTGCTGATCTGGACCTGGACGTTGGTGATGTCGGGCGTGGCGTCGATAGGCAGACGCTGGAAACTCCAGACTCCCACCGCACAGGCCAAGAGGACGAGCGCCATGACGATCCAGCGGAACCGGATCGACAGCGCAATGATGCGTTCAAGCATGATGTGCGCGCCCCCTAGTGGTCATGGCTCGCGCCGGACTTGTCGATGTCCGCGCGAATGAGGAAGGCGCCGTCGACCACGTATTCCGTGCCCGCTTCGAGCCCGCCGAGGACCTCGGTCCATTCGGGGGTGCGCCGGCCGAGTTCCAGCATCCGCACCTCATAGGTGTTGCCGACCTTGGCGTAGACGACCTGGAAGTCCCGGAAGGGCTGGATGGCTTTGGTCTGGACGGCGAGAGGAACCTCGCTGGTGGCGACCTGGACCGTGCCCCTGACCCCCAGTCCGGGCCGCCAGGCTCCGTTCTGGGACGGTAGGTGGACGTGGGCGATCAGGGTCTGGTTGGTGAGGTCGGCGGTGGGCAGGATCGCCTCAATGACCGCGTTGATACGGTGATCCCCCGCCAGGCTGACGACCTCCACCCGCTGACCGACGCGCACGCGCTCGGCGTCGCGCGGATAGAGGAAGAACTCAGCGTGGACCTGGCTCGGGTCGCCGATGATCAGCATGGGATCACCGCCGCCGGTGATCGAACCCACATTCGTGTTCTTGGCCATGATCACGCCCGAGATGGGCGCGGTGATGGAATAGGTCTGGAGGCTTTCACTCGACTCGACGCGCGCCACCACCTGCCCTCGCCGGACGCGGTCGCCTAGCTGCACTGACATCGCCATGACCCGACCGGGATAGCGGGCATGGACCTCGCTCTGACCCTCGGGGGTGATCTCGATCCGACCCGTCAAGGGAAGGGACTCGCCCAGATAGGCTGAGCCCGCCCGCTCGGTGGTCACGCCGCCAGCCCGCGCCGCGTCGGGCGTGATGACCGTCCTGCCCTCATAAGACGGATAGGCCCAGGCATGACGCTTGCCTGCATTAGTGGCGGCGACGCTGGCGTCGAAGGAATGCGGCTCGGCCACAACGGTGGGGCTGGCCAGATAATCCTCGAAGGGAGTGAAGGCGAAGCGGTCGACCCTGCCTCCTAGGCGGGTCAGGGCGATCGAGGCCTGGACCTGACGCGGATCGACGGGCTTGTCCTTCAGGTAGGCGTAGAGCCGGTAAAGCGGCTCCGGTCCTTCCTCGTAGATGGTGACCTCTAGCGCGAAGTCGCCGTCGCGCAACATCCGTCCGCGATGGGGGCCGCGCTCGTAGTCACCGGCGGCGACTTCGCCCCCGGCCTTGTCGGCTGATCCCTGGCCGCAGGCAGACACGCCGACGGTCAGGCCTAGCAGCATGACAGCGATGATGCGCCGCGTGGGTGCATGACGGTTCATGGTTGAGTCTCCGAGACCGTCAGGCGGTCATGCGCGCCCGTCAGCCTGTCGAGGCGGGCGCGATCAATATGAAAGGATTTCAGCGCGGCGACCCGACGCTCGCGAGCGCCGAGCAGGGCCGTCTGGGTGGTGATGACGTCGTTGTAGGTGAAGCCGCCCCGGTTGAAGCCCTCGCGGACCAGGCGCACCGCGCGTTCCGCCTGAGGTATGATGTCCTCAGTGATCCGGCGGGCTTCACTGGCCCTCGCGGCAAGCGATACCTGAAGCCGCGCAATCTCGCGGTTGCGGGTGGCACGGTCGGCGATGAGATCGCTTTCCGACGCCGTGCGCTGGGCCTCGGCCTGGTCGATGGCGCCCTGATTGCGGTCGTATCGACCCAGGGGAATAGAGCCTCCGACGATCAAGGCCACCGCCTGATCCTCCCAGTGGTGGCGAACGCCGACGCTGATCGTGGCGTCCGGCACGGCGCGAGCCCGTTCGACCCCACCCCGTGCGATGGCGATGTCCCGCTCCGCACCGAACACGGCAAGGTCGGCCTCGGCGACGTCTTCGGCGACGAGGCGCGCAGCATCGGTGTTCTCGAACGCGGCGGGATCGAGCCGGAAGTTCGATGCGCCCATCCAGAAGGTCGCAAGGTTGGCGCGAGCCATGCGAGCTGTGATCTCCGCCTGGTCGAAAGCGAGTTGCGCGGACGCCAGTTCAGCATCCGCTCTGGCGCCCGCAAACAATGGATCACGCGCCGAGGCGACCCGCCGGCTGACCTCGTCGTTGAACCGCTCGGCCAGATCCAGCCGCTCGCGGGCGATCTCCAGCTCAGCGTCGGCTGCGAGCGCTTCGGCCCAGGCCACTTGCACCTGCTCAGCGCGGTCGAGGCGACGCACCCGCTCGCGCGCGGAGATCAGGTCGCCCTCGCGACGGGCCAGTCCGACGCGGGCGGCTCGATCACCGCCCCGTTCGAACGGCTGCTCATAGCTCAGCGTGGTCTCGCTGCGATCAAGGATCGAATAGGGGCCGGACCCGGCGAAGTTCTCGACTTCCAGGCCGAGCGTCGGATTAGGTCGCACGTCCGCCTGACGCACGCCGGCCTCGGCGGCGCGACGACGCGCTTCCGTTCCGGGAAGGGCGGGATCGGACTGTGTTGCCAGCGCCAGGGCCTCTTCGAGGGTCAGGACGCGGACGGCGGCGGGCGGGGCCTCCTGCGCCCGGACCACTTGTCCGGACGAGGCGACGAGGATCAGACCGAGCGCGGTTGCGGCTACGGTTTGTGACCACGATCCGGTCATGCCGGAACGCTTGATGTTCAAGGGAGTGTTCTCCGAAAGGGATGGCTGACACGCGGGCGCAAGGGCCCACGAAGGCTCAGGCGAGCGTCAGCGTCCGTTTCGGAGGTTGGTCCGGCCCGTCGCCAAGCAGCCCGTCCGGCAGACGGTGCTGGGACCAGGCGATTGCGAGAGTGGCCCTGGAGGCGGCCATCGGCCCGCCAGTCCTGTCGCCGAGAGCGAACGAGTGGCTGTCGCCGCTGTGATGGTGATGGCCCGGAGCGGTCTCGCCCGTTTCGGCTGCTTCTTGACCGCAATCAGGATGGGCGTGACCGGAGACCTCGACACCGTGAACGGCGGCGATCTCGTCGACCATGTGTTCGACCTGGTCCCGCGCATCCGCCGAGCCATGCAGGCTCATCGACGCCATGAAGGCGACGGCGAGCGTCAGGCAGAAGAGGCGGAGCAGGCGAGTCATCGGTTCCCCAGACGCCCGTTCATACGGGCTGGTGGACTGAGCCGCAACAGCCTCGACCCCGCATGGCGAGCGGCCGCGATCGGGAGTGTGTCGCCGTGGCCGCGTGCCAAGTGGATGTTGCCCCCCTCACTCTACCCTACAGAAGCAATAAATGAACTGCTGAGGCGTCCCCCAAGGCGTCTCGTGCACCTCAGTGACACTGTCCAATAGACGGAACTTCGGCCCGAACTCGCCATGCAGGTTTCCTGCGTCGTAGCGAACGACGTCCAATCCGCTGCACTTCTCCGGGCCATCCAAGCCGAAGGTCCCGACGATGACGTGACCGCCAAGCCTAACCGCGTGGGCGACCTGACGCACATATGCGGCTCTGTCACCTGCGCTCGTCAGGAAGTGGAACACGGCTCGGTCATGCCAAACATCGTAGCGCGCGGCTTCCAACTCGACAGCCGTGATGTCGCCGGTGATCCAATGAACCGAGGCACTTGAAGGACCCAACCGGCCTTTCGCGACATCAATCGCTGCTTGGGAGATGTCCAGCACCGTGACGTCGCTATAGCCCCGCGCGACAAGATCATCGACCAAGGTCGCTTCCCCGCCACCGACGTCAATGACCGCGCTGCCGGTGTCCGGCGTCGCGTGCTCGATGAGACTCAGCGAGACCTCTAGGTGTGGGCGATACCAGCTTACCTCGTCCACCGCCTTGGTTCGGTAGACGTTCTCCCAATGGGCCTTGGTAGTCATCGCCGCCCCTCCCGAACCATCTCTAGAAGCTGGGGTCCGAGCCACGTGAACGCTAGAAGGGCAAGGCCGAATGTGCGCAATGGGCCGACAGCCGACCTCACCTGATGGTGGGAAACGGACTCAGACCGCTGATCGTGGTCCGAACAGGATGATGCTCGCGCCGAAGAGGCAGACGACGGCGCCCAGGATGTCCCATCGGTCGGGACGAACACCCTCAGCGACCCAAAGCCACATCACGGCGGCCACGATGTAGATGCCGCCGTAGGTCGCGTAACTTCGGCCTGCATGTTCCGCCTCGACGAGGGTCAGCAGGTAGGCGAACAGGGCCAGGGACAGGATACCCGGCACCAACCACCAAACTGACTTGCCCAGCCTCAGCCATGCCCAGAACGCGAAGCAGCCGGCAATCTCGGCGACAGCTGCGCCGACGAACGCCAGCAGCGACATCTTCATGGTGAAACCTTCAACACGAACCGGACCGCGTCAACTCGCGGCCTTCAAGAAAGAGGGGTATGAACAACAATCCTGGGAGCCGAAACACACGAGGCGCGAACCGGTCTATCCCGTGAAACCGAGGTCGTCCTATCGGCACTTACACCCTCAACCGAAGCCTACCACGCCGAGGTTTGCGGCACGCTGATAACGGTCAATCACGCGCCAGAAGCCCGCAAAAGTTTTTTCGAGCCCTGAAGGTCGCACTGCGTTGCCTTGAAATAGGCTGGAGAGCCCCCCTCGCCTCTATAAGGCGAAGCCGAGAAGTGGTGGCAGATTTTCCCGACCCGGGTCAGCGACCCGTCGCCATCCCTATGACTTCCGCTACCCAACGACAGGTTCGAAGAGGTATGGGTCTTGGCGCTCCAGGAGGGCCGTCGCTCTGGCGTTCTGCCACGGTGGCGGGGCGATGTGATACCGGCGTCTGTCCGTCACGAGCACGAGGTGGATCAGGCCCCAAGGACCGTCCTTCTCGAACACCCGCTCCAGGTCCGCCTTGATCGAGGCTCTGGTCACCGGGGCGAACACCTTGTCTGCTCTTGCTCGCCGAACACCCTCATCGACGATGACCTGGACCGCGCGGGCGACGAGGCTCCTCGCCCTGATGGTTTCATCGATGCTGCCCCGTTGGGATCGCACCACGTCGAACTTGTAGTCGGGATTGAGGACCAAATCCGCCCCGGTGCCCGACAACCACCAATGGGTCCTGCCGAAAATCCATTTCTGGGCTTTCCGGCCCGCGTCGACGGAGACCAGCTGGTCGAGGCCGGCATGGTTGAAGAGCCTCAGACGATCATGAGGATCGTCGCCCCCATAGACGAAGGCCATGGCGTCCTCCTCCCACTGTTCCAGGCTGACGTCGTAATGCCGGGAAATCTCGATCCGCAGATCATCCTTCAGGCGACGCTGAAGCCCAGTCAGGAAGGCATCGATCGCGGGCTCATCTCCTTGGCGCGGCACCTGGAGGCAGAGGCGTCGAACTGATGTCTTGTTGATCTGGGCGGCCAGTTCGAGGACCCGGTTCGCGACCCAGCCTTTTGCCTTCTCACCAGGTTCCCAGGCGTCAGAACCGGCGAGGCACAGGCCGAACGCAGCGTCATGTTCGACGGTCAGCCGGATGGGGTCCCGGGTGGCAATCTGGAGCCGGAAGTTGGTCTGGGTGAAGATGTGCTCGAAGCTGGCCCACGCCATCTGGGAGGACACAGACGAAGGCATCGGGGTGCCGGCAGTGGTCAGGGTGTTCACGAGCCGCACCCGGCAGCCATCGCCATGCGCTGGTTCTGTATCTCGAGCAGAGGTGCAAACTCGCCAAAGCCCGGAGATGGAAATCGGAGGCGAAAAGCCTTCCGGTCGGTGTCGAGCACCACGTCAATCAGCCCCCAGCTCTTGCTGATCGATACTTTCCGCTCAATCGTCGATCTGAAGTCGGCCAGGGTCGGCGGGACTTCACTACCGGACGCACAGACGACAGGCGTTCGTCTGACCAAGACGTCCAGCGCTCGTATGACGAGGCTCCAAGCCCGTTCGCGTTCGACGTCGCTGAACCGGGAGTCGCGGGCCTGCTGAAAGGCCGGCTTCCCAAAAATGGCATACTCGCCGTCCCGAACCCCGATCCTCAGCTTCAGACAGTCAAAAACATACTTTACCGCCCTTCGCAGGACTGCATCGGAGAACACCTGATCGAGTCCCAGGAACCGCTCTCGCGCAAGGCGGTCGGCCGGCGAGTCAAAGAACATCTGGGCTTCGACCTGAGCCACCCAGGTTGAAAGGGAAGTGTCGAACCGGGCCTCGAACTCATTCGTGATGCGGTTCTGAACGAGGCGGCGGACCCGGATGAGGGCATCGTCTCTCGCGGCCTGGCAGGTCCGGAGTCTGTCGAGGTCGAAGTGGAGGTGCCGGAAGTCGGCCTCATTCATCGCATCGGAAATGGCCAGAACCCGAGAAGCGACATGCGCCCGCGCTTTGTCGGCATAATCAAACATGGTGGCACCGGCCTCGAACTCGAAGAGGATTTCGGCCCCCCCGATGTCCAGCTTCATGGGGTCGGAGTTGTCGAACCGGTGCGACCAGTCGGGGTCCGAGAAGACGTGCTTGAGGGCTTTCCAAGCCGTGGGCCCGGAAATGTTGGCAGGCAGCAAAGCTGCCGCAGGACGATGTGTCATTTAGTGGGAAACGCTGTTCGCGTGAAGACCGGGTCCGGCGATGGCAAAGCCAAATCCGGGTGAGGTTCAGACCCTGCGAATGTCAGCAAGTTCGTGAGAGGAGATCGTAGCAGAAAACCGCCGCGATGTCACCCGGAGATCAAGTTGATGACCGGCGAGAGATTGGCGGAGCGCGCCTCTTGGCGCGGCGGAGCCATCTCGCTGGCGGTCATCTTCTGCCGCCTCTTGGCGGCAAATATGGATTGCGTTTCACTCACGGAGTGAAATCGCATTATTACAATAAAGGATATAGGCTGAAATAGAGGTATATAGATATTTCTTACGAACCGTGCGCTTGCACCTGCGGTTATCAGTATTTGGGCAAAAAGTCAACAACCAGATGTAGGCAAGTTTCAGGTCTACTATCCATAGAGCCGCGCGCAGCGTCGAAATACATCCCAGGCTCCCAATGGTCGCGGAGGGACGACTTGCCCGTCAGTGAGGCTCTCTGGGGC
>Ga0315909_10005994_pt1 | contig 13818 bp, 15 predicted proteins | sample LakEriMetagenome_11_FD_203527 | JGI IMG/M metagenome (GOLD analysis project Ga0315909, IMG submission 203527) | Freshwater fungal communities from buoy surface, Lake Erie, Ohio, United States - Buoy 2 MA125 | ecosystem: Environmental > Aquatic > Freshwater > Lake | place: USA: Lake Erie, Ohio...
CGCCACTCGTCCCGCTCGGCGGTCATGGCTCGCGCTTGCTGGTGGTGCTTGTCCGCGTTTCGGAGCGCCATCTCGACGCGCACGAATCGGTGGATATCGTCCACCGTCAGCGTGTCGCCCACGCGCAGGCTGGCAATCCACTGGCCTAACGCGCCGGATGATTGGGCCGCGTCTCGCCACTCGTCACGCTCAGAGCAGATGGCGAGGTAGTCGTCGTAGTCCACCAGCCCACCAACGCTTGACTCGCTAAGGTGTGCGGGATCGTCGCACTCGTACCGCGTTACCTGTGGCTGGGTCGTGCTGTTATCGCTCATGCCTATGTCTCCAATATTGTGATCGTAATCGTTGCGCCAGCGGTATCCTTCGACCGTGGCAAGCGTTCGTCCATCTCCCAGTGCTCGATGCGGACCTGACAGTCGTCGGCCCAGATCGCGCAACCGGCAGAGATGCCGTCCTTCAGGTTCTTGCTCCAGTTCAAGTCTCGCCGCCGACGATCTGGCTCACGCACGACCACCGTGAGTGCGATCTTGTCCGTCGTGCAGGCCCACCCATGCTTCCGTGCGGCGGCCACCGATAGTGCGGCGATGAAGGCTTTGCTCTCCCGGTATTCGCGGGAGAGCGTGTAGCCGGTGACGTACTTGCGGTTGTCTGAGCAAAGCGCGGTCCACGGGATGTCAAACGTCAGGGTCGGCATCGAACATCTCAAGCTCGTTGGGCTTTCGCAGGAAACACGGGGTGCTGTCGCCTACCCATGCGCCTCGCACGTTGAACTCGAAGTGTTCAACGGCTTCCTCGAAGGTCATGCCGTCGCGCATGTACTGCGCGAAGACACTGACCAGATCGTAGCAGCGAATCGGTGGGCGTCCGAACTGCTCGATGATGCCGACAAAGTACGGCTCCAGATCCGGGTAGACCACCATGTCTGCGGCCATCACGGCTTCCGGCCGCTGCCGATCTTTGCCGTCCACCCGTCCGTCTCCGGCGGTGGGGTCCGCTGGTGCAGGCGTAGCGTCCGATAGTCCCACTGCACGGGAAGATCCTTGACGCCGCCGTGCCGGTTCTTGTCGATGATCAGCCATGTGTCTGCGAGGTTGCCAGTACGAGTGAAGCGCGAGTGATCGAACAGCGCGATCTGGTGGGAGTCGTTCTCGATAGCACTGCCGCCCATCAGTCCCTGTGCCACGGGCCGCTCGGCGCGATTGGCGCTGGTCTGCCGGTTGAACTGCGAGAGCGCCACGGTAATCACACTGTGCGTCTGCGTCAGTTCGCGCAGCGTGTGCTGCACTTGCGTGATGCGCTCAAACTCTGAGTGACTCGGCGAGGTTTGCGCGAGTTGGAGATAGTCTACCACAAAGTACCGCGACCCATGCACCTCAATGTGGTAACGCATACAGGAGGCGATGTCCTGCAACCGACTAATCGGCCGGCGATTGACCAACACATGCCCACCCGTCTCCTGCCGGATGTCGTCCAGTGTCAGCGCCGCCTTGGCAAAGCTGCTGGAGTTAAAGTCCGGCCCCTGCTCCAGCCCGATCACCGACTCACCGCTGACCACCGACAGCAAGCGCGTGGCCAACTCACTGCGCCCCATCTCCAACGAGATGAACGTGACCACCTCGCCCTGTCGGATCGCCGTCGCCGCCATGTTGATGCCAATCAACGACTTGCCGGTGCCGGTGTTCGCACCGATGGTGACGAGCCACCCGCGCGCCAGCCCTACGCCGCCACCCCCGCCATGACACAGCGCGTTCCACTCGGGGAGTGGCGTCGGCACGGCGTCGATGGGGGCCAGCTTCTCGGTGAGGATCTGTTCCAGCGTGTCGCCGGACAGGCTGTCAAACGTGACGACGGGCGGCTCGGCTCCGATGGGCGTGGCCCCAGCCGCGATGTTCCGCCATGTCTGATGCCAGTCCAACCCCAACTGCTGCACCGCCTGATGCAAGTCGCAGAGATCCTTGATGCGCTGATCCTCGACCATCACTTCGCGCAGGACCTTGGCCTTCGGCAGGGACTTGGCAATCGCCGCCACCATCGTCGCGCCACCCTCGTCCGGCTCTTGCCAGACGATGACCTCCCGCCCAGCGAACAGCGTGGCGTACTCCATCTTCCACTGGCTCGCGCCGGGGAGACCCACCACACACAACCCCCGCTGCCATCCGGCATGGCAATCCGACTCCCCCTCCACGACCAGCACCGGCCCCGTGGTGGAGGCCAAGACATCCTGCCCATAGAGCGGGGTGCCTTCGCCGTCGTTGAGCCAGAAGGTGCCTTTGCGGGTGCGGCACTTGGTGCGGATGACGGTGCCGTCCGCTCGGCGGTAGGGGATCGCCACCAGCGGGTCGCCGTACTTCCCTTCCCGCTCCTCGACGCCTGCCTTCCGCAGCCCGTCCAGCGCCAGCCCCTTCCGCTCGGCGTACTCCGCCAGCGTCAGGCCGGTGCCACCGGAGGTCTTAGGCAGCTCCACCCCGAGCAGCTCGGCCAGCGTCCCCAACGGCTCGGTGAAGCCACAGGCGGCACAGCCCCACGCATGGTCGCCCAGCCACGCCGACGCCGTGCTGTCGGCATGACGGGGGCAGCGGAAGGCCACAGCCTTACCAGACTTCCGCGCCCCGTAGGACGAGCGCAGGAGGGCGGCACGAACAACACCGTGAGCATCGAGCGTATTCACTCGGCGCTCCAGACAACATCCTGCCGCTTGATCGGCGGGACCCCTTCGGTCACGGTGAAGCTTGCCTCCTCAACGATGACCCGATCTTGGGGGAGGAGCATCAGGACATGGTCCCGCTGGCGCTCCACGATCCAGAGGTGCTTGTGCTGCGACGGCTCCATCGCAAAGCCATCGGTCAGGTGATCAATGCAGAACCAGAGGGTGCCTCGGTCGCTGGTCATCTCATGGCATGGATCCAGAATCATCACATCCAGTCCGGTGAGATAGGGCGGCTCGAAGACCTCCGCGTTCCAGCCGTAGCAGTCCCACGACACGACCTCCCCCAGCGGCACAGGGAACCACTGGATCAGCGCACTGCGGAGGGCATGGAGCGGGAGATCGACGACCATCGCGCCGTTCTCCAGCAGGACATGACAGCCAAGGCTACGCCCCGGCGTGACGCTCACCCCGTACCAGACCGCCGGGATCAGCGCCTCATGGTCAGCATCGCGCAGGACGAAATGCGGCGCGACGTACACATACTTATGCGTTGGTAAGGCTAGGTTATGCGCCACGGGTGGCCTCGGTCTTTCGGCGTTTTTGTTCAGCGACCATCAGCTTGTAGCAATGCGCCGCCTTGTGACGCAGGCGTCGGCGCACATGCTCGTCCCAGTTCGCCATGAGGTACACATCCAGCGTGTCGAGCATGTCCACCATCGCGTCGAGCAGTTCGTCGTTCATGCGACCCCCACCAGTCGGTCAAATTCCGCCACATCCTGCCCAGACCGTGCCCACTCTTCGCGAGTGCGTCCGTGGACCGTCGCCACGGTGTACTGCTCCCAGAACCCATCGCGGTAAAACGCGACGATGCCCTTCGTGTACTTCGGATCGGTGGCCGTTCGCAGGACGTACTGCGCGTACTGCACCGCCGACTGGATCAGTCGCTGCTGAGATGCGCCAGCGTCCACCAACTCCCCAATCGCATGACGCGCTGCCATGTACGAATACGGCTCCGGTCGCTTCGGGTAGGTGCGCCAGATGATGTCCATCGTGGACATAAAGTGCGGGTCCATCCACAGATGGGTGGTCGCCTTGCGCTTGTTTCGTTGAGGGGATCGTTCTTCTTCTCGTTTGGGTGACTCCCCTGACGGGGGTGGGGTGACAGGCAAGTCACCCCCCTGCGTCACGCCTGACGGGGGTCCATCCAGCACCACCTCGTACAGATTCGTGCGCCCGGGACGGACCACCACGCGCAGGTAGCCAGCCGACAGCAACGCCGGGAGCGCGCGCTGGATCGTGCGGGGCGACAGGTTGCACGACTTGGCCAGCGTGTTGACGCTCGCCCAGACGTTGCCGCCCAGTCGGTTGGTATAGGTGCCGATGGCGCACAGGACACGGACCTGCGTATCGGTCACCATCGGATCAGCGACAGCCTTGGCGGGGATAATCGAGAGCATGGGCATGGCTGTTATTTCCGGTGGCGCGAGTGACCGCCTTGGTTGCCCCCGCGTGGACGCCGTTCGACGCCCATGCGCTGCAATAGGGACTGCACCGCCTGCGGACTGACGCCAATCAACTGGCCCACATCGCGGATGGACAGGCCGGACTGGTAGAGCGCCAGCACTGCCTGCCGACGCTCCTCGTTGGGGCGGCGTCCCGTGTGCGCGAACCGCTCGCGCTTCCGCTTTTGATTACTGCCCGTCATCTGTCCGTCCTCCGTTCCACTGCTCACAGAAGGGGGCGACATCGCAGTAGTGCATGCACCGCTTGTACTCCCCCTGCCGATGCTCGACGACATACCCTGCCGGGATCAGCTCGTCCGCTGGATGTTCGGGGTAGACCTTGAGCGCCCGACTATTCCCGGGCTTGATGACGGCAAATGTGCTGCCGCTGTACCACCGCTCTTCGTCGGTGCAGGCAATCTCCGCCCCGTCGCGCATCTGCTGGTGCAGGAAGACCCGCTCTTCGATGAAGTCCTGCGTCTCGTCCAGATCCCAGACGGGAATCTCGATAGCCTGAATCGCGGCGCGCGGGTAGTCCGGGTTACGCTCGGCTTCCGTCTTCCGCCAGTCGCGGAAGATGGCCACGATCTCCAGCTTGTCTACTTGATGCCCGTTCTGGTGGGCCAGCCAGCGCAGGATGTTGAGCTGCTGCGTCCACTTGTCGTTGCCCTTGGCCTTGTAGACCGTGGTCACCTTGTAGTCGCTGATCTTGCGCTGGTCGAGATCCATGATGTCGAACTGGCCAGACACCAACCAGCCACGCACTGCGGCGAACAGCCGCTCTTCAGCCACCATCCCCTCCGCGCGCAGCCCCGCGCGCTCAAGGATCGTGTGGACCGCCTGCCCGAGCAACGCCCAGACCCGCTCAGACACATCGACCACCACCTTGTCGTGGTGCTGCCGGGACAACTGCACCACCTGTGGCGCGTCGATCAACTTGGTGGCGGAGATGTCCCCGCCCCCCGTGTACGGATCGTTGGTCACCGCGTCCACAATGGACTGCGGCAGACCGTGGACGTTAGTCACGCGCGGCATGGTCGCCTCCCGGAGTGCCGTTGAGGCGATGCACCAACCCCATGCACACGCCTTCCATCTCCTTCGCGGACAGCAGCTCAATGAACTGCTGCCCGTTCTCCCGGTCGTTCTGCATGACCGTCACCGCCAGTCCCACCAGCGCCATCAGCGCCGCCCGTTCGACGGGTGTCAGGTCCAGTCGCGTCGTCTCCATTAGGACACCACCGTGGGCTGCGCGTTGGCCCACCACGCCATGTCCATCGCGTTGTCGTCCATCGACAGCACCAGCTTCATCTTGTTCAGCGCGTCCGCCGCCTCGCGCGGCGGCACGATCTCCTCGATGATGTCGCCAAGACGCATGATGAGCGCGAGGTCGGCCATCATCGTCGCGGATCCCAGTGCGGCCAGCGCAAAGATCGCGCGCATCTCCTCTTCGGTGAGCAACACGGAGACTTCGATGGTCTCTTGTGTGGGGGATTTCTGCATTAGCGGGTGGCCTTGATGAACAAGGTGGCCGCAGCCGCTTGAATCGCGGCGGCGTCGATGGGGAGTCCGGCCTCTTCACACTTCGCGCCGAGGGTGGCCATCGCGTAGGCCACGCACTCGCCGTAGATCACCGCGAGATCCGCCACGCTCGCCTTCGGGGCGGCAGCAACCGGCGCAGCAGCAGCGGCCGGACGCGGCGTGGACACCGCCCCACCGCTGGCCAGCGTGATGTTCGTGAAGGTGGTGCCGTTCTTCTTCACTTGCTCCATGTGGATCGTCTGACCCACGATTGACTCCGGCGTGTGGTTCAGGCGCGCCAACTGCTTGGACGCCGGGAGTTCGTTGACGTACACGTCAATGCCCTCGTTACTGGCGAACTTCCACTGCGGCCCGAAATTCCCCTCTTTCGATTCGACGGACGCCACCGTCATGGTGATCGGTCCTTCGGCAAGCTTGTGAATCGGCATCAGATCCCTCGTTCAGTGAATGGTGTGCGGAGTGCGTTGTTCTTGGTGTTGCAACGCAAGTCTAGAGTAATTGTTCTTGCCATATCGCGCAAGAGGACGCGCAAAAAAAATCTCCCGCCTCGAAAAGACGGGAGACTGTAGCGACAGCGCCGTGCGGTTATCGTCGTCCGGCGAGCGCGTGAACGGTCGCGCGGAACCCCTCAAGATCGAGGCCCTTCGGGTCGGTTTTGCGCCCAACCGGACGGGCAATCTGCGCGTGAGTGACGATTCGGTCGAGTGGGATCCCGTAATACTGGGACAACTGCGAGCAGATCAGCGCCGCCTCGAACAACTGCGATTTGGGGAAGGTCTCCCCGTCGTTGCGGTTGGACAGGCAGACGCCGATGGCAAAATCGTTGACATCCTTGACCCCCTCCAACTCCGACACGCCACAGTGCCACGCCCGCTGCTCGGGATGCACCAACAGGAAGACATTCCCGGTGCGCCCGATCAGAAAGTGGTAGCTCACCTTCGACTCCGGGCGGCGGCACCAGTCGAGCGAGGTGTCCACGCGGTCTGAGGCGTCCGCATGGAGCACGATGGCGGTGATCCGCACCCCATCCGGGCGCTTATTCCGATTCGGAGACGGACGGGACTGCCACTTCGGGAGCAGCGTCAGTTCCATGTCAGGCGTCCTTGGGCGGCTTGGTGGCGTTCTTCAAGCTGTGCAAACCAAACGCCAAGGCCGCACCAACCACCGCCTTCACGGCGTCCTGATCGAGCGCCGACAGGCAGTTGGCATCCGGCTCGCAGGGGATGTCCACGCCGGTCAGCTTCCCGGCCAACGTCAGACCGAAGGCGATCAGCGCCACGGCAAACCGCTTGACGGTGGGGGACTGGGCATCGACCCACGCCGAGAGGCGCTTGAGCGCCTGCATGGCGACAAACGTCACGGGGCCAACGATAACCGGGAGGAGCAGGGAGAGGGCAAGGGTCTTCATGGGGAGTGTCTCGGGTGGTGGGTTAGCTACGGTGTTCGAGTCGGCCTTCCATATGGGCGATCTTGGTCATGGCTTCACGCAACAGCGTGTACATCTCGCCCATGTCCCGACGCATGTCGCGGACATCGCTCTCCATCTTCTGCACGGTGGTCTTGAGGACGGCATACGACATGACGCCACCGACGACCGCTGAGACGATAGGGATAAACAGCGGATTGACGCTCGACGGGATGGCTGACGTTGCCGCTTGGAGGGCGGCGGTGGCTGCCCCCATCGTGGCTGCGACTTTCAGGCTTCCGGTCAACACGCTCATCGCTGGGCTTCCTTCTGTGATGGGATGGTGAGCATCTGGCGAGACAGTTGCGAGCCACGCGCGCGAAGCAGCTCTAGGGCTTGCTGCTTTTGCGTGGTGGTCAGCGCCGGATCCTTGGTGATCTTGGTCCGAAGACTGGCCAGCTTATCAAGCTCACGCTCAAGCGGCTGGATATTCTCTGCTAACAATAGCGCGTCACGGTTGCGCTTGGCATAGTCGAGAATCGCCTCGGGGTTGCCCAGTCGCTTCATCTCGCGGAACCCGGCCTCGATTTTGGACAGCTCGCGGATCTGGTCGCGGGCCAACGCTTCCGGCTCCGACTGCCCCCGATTACTGGTCGAGAACCGCTCGGCAAACCGGCCAACGAGGGGGATCCTTGAGGTCCCTTCGGGTGGCAGCGGGGCGTCCACCCCAGCGCGCCGTGCGACGATGTCGATGGCCTTGGAGGCTTCGCCACCAGCCGTGCCCAGTAGCCCACGGATGGCAAAGTCCGTCTGCTCCGGGCTAATCCCGATCTTGCTCAAGGCGCGCGCCACGGCTGACGACTCCTTCGTGACCTGTAGCTCGGCCAGGAGGTTCGGGCGGGTGACAATCGGACGGTTACGGAAGAAGTCCCGGTTGGCCACGATTTGTGCAGGGAGGCCGACAATTTCCGGGATCGGGACCGTCCCCTCAAACGTCGCCGCACCGATGTCGTACACACTCCGCTCCAACGCCTGCTCCGGTCGGGCCATCTGCGGCGCGGCGCTCTGGATTTCCCCGATAAAGGGGAGATCAACGCCCTTCTGGGTAGCATAATCCAGCGCCCGCTCTGGCAACGACGCAAACATAAAGCCCAACTCAAACGGCTTCGGGATCCGATAGAACCCCGGGGTCTCGTCGCCGTGTACGGTCTTTTTGGGCACCAGCCAGAACAGATTGCGCTCGTAGATTGGGCGCTCCCAGTATTCCGGGTTGTCCTTGTTGATCGACCAGAGCGCAATGCTCGGTCCTGTCAGCATCGCAGCCCCCAGCGCAGAGGTCTTGGGGTCGCGCATCATTCGCGCCAGCTTATCCCAGCCCTGCACCTTGGCGTTCCAGAACGGCGTCATGGCGGCGGTGTTCTTCACGGTGCGACTCGCACCGATGTTGGCAAATCGCAGGGTGCGGTCCTGTGCCGACCGCACGGCTTCGTCTACCGTGCCGCCTGCGTTGAGGATTTGCCGATACGCTGCCAAGCGGGTCGCCTGTTCGCCAACGCTGCCGATCTTTCGCAGCGTCTCCCACCAGTTTTTCGGGATGAAGATGTCACTGAGCGAGAACCCCGGTCCCTTCTGTAACTGCTTGACCGCCTCGGCCGCATCGTTGGCGTTCTTGATGTAGAACCCTTCGGTCGATGCGCCGTTGGCCAAGAAGTCCCGATACACCTGTTCGTTGCGGACAATGGATTTGACTGCGCCCATTGTCTGAAGAAACGGACGGGCGTACAACGCTGCGCCAGATCCAATTCCAGCGCCCGCCAAGAATCGCCGCACGGCGCTTTCGTCCCCTTCGGTGCCAGCCGCGCCTGCAATACCACCCACCGCTGCGCCAAACAACGACTCGCGGGCCGCGCGCGCCACGTCCGGGCGCTGCAAGCCCGACATCGCCACGTCGCGAATGACGTTTGCAGCGGCAAAGTCTGGCAGCACGACGATACCCGAGGTCTTCAGGTTCTTCATCGTCTGCGCGATCCGCATAATGCTCGACGCCGAGGTCTTGTCCTGTCCGGCCAGCGCCTCAAACAAGTCGCGATCCGTCACCTCGTAGATGTACGTCTTCCCGTTGCGAACCTGCTTGATGATCCCGTCCCGACGCGGGGGGTTACTGGGGTCCGCTTGGATGCGCTTCACAAACGGTAGCGCGCCGCCTGCCGGATCACTGTCGGCAATGTTGAAGATCACGTTGGCGACTCGCTGCTTGCCCACATCGCGATAGGTGCGGAGCGCATCAGCGGCCAACACTTCAAATGGATCGGCCGTGTTTTCTATCGCTTCGGCGGTGCGGTCCATGCGGCTGACGCCGCTGCTGCTCACGCCAAACTTGCCCGTGCGCGAACCGGGGAGGGTGAGGGCAATCGACGTATCCTCTGCCAGCTCTTCGTACAATGGCGTGTAGAAGTCGTCGCTTTGTAGAATTTTGGCATACGAGTCGTCGTCCAGCAGCCCTGCTTGATAGCGCATCTCCAGCAAATCGCGATGCGCCTTGGTGATCGCATCAGCGGCGCTCGCAATCTTAGGGTTGTTGTTGCCATCGACAGCTCCACGCTCAAGTACATCAAGCGGCACGTTTTTGGACTTGGCCCCACCGCCACGCTGACGGATCTGCAAATCACGACGCGACTTCAGCAACGAACGCAGCGCCGTCTGCTCGGAGTCAGACAAGCCCTGTAGGATTGGCGAGAGCGTCGTGAACAGGTACTGCTTGGCCGACTGTTGCGCGCCTTGCTGGCGAGCAATCGCGCCCTTGATCTGCTCGGCGGCTGGCTTGCCACCAAACTTCTCGGCTGTCTTGGCCAAGACAAACGTCTCGGAAACCACGTCGTTGTACAGGCGCTGGGCCTTCGACAGAATTCCCGGCGCTTCCGGCACGACCGTCCGGCGTCCGACGTTGATCGTCTCTGCCACCGGAGCCAGCGAGGGAATAGACGAGGGAGCCATTGGCTTCTTCCCCATCCGCGACACGCCCGCCACTGCCCCAGCGCCAGCCGCTGCACCGCCCGCGCCGTAGAGCAGCGCGCGCTGGAGCGGGGTCAGGGTGTCGTTGGGGTCGTCTGTGGCCAGTCCGGCCGTGAAGCCCGCGCCAAAGCCGCCGAGTGCGCCGGTGACGTTCGGGGAGGCAAAGCCTTTGCGGCCACGCTTCGGCTTTGCGACGGCAGGATCGTAGATAAACGCATCGACCTGTTCCGGCGTAAAGCCCTTGCTGGCCAGCGCGTCCTGTAACTCGGTGCGAATGTTCTCGCGGAAGTTCTTAGCCTGAGAACGGGGAATCTCGTAGGCTTTAGCCAACGCCGCGTCATCTAGTTCGTGCCCGTCTTTCACTAGCTCCGCGAGGCGCGTGTGCTCTGCCTTGGTCAGCGACGGGAACTCCAACGGGCGGGACGGCTCGATCCGCTCCATTTCGCCAAATGGCTTGATCCTACTCGACGTCTCGTTCGGGATCCCTCCCAGCTCTTGATAGCGGGCAATCTTCCTCATGGCCGAATTGATGGCGTCGGCCTTGTTCCACGCCGCCAGATCAATGATGCCCGGTCCCTTGTACGGGGTGGTCATATGCCAGCCAGCGCCCTGTCCCGTCGTGCGGAACAAGCGATAGCCCTCGGAGCTTGGCACACCAACCAGTTCATACTCGGCTGACTCCAAGCCGCTGTTCGTCCCCGATACCTTTTTCAGGGTTGGGGCCGCTTCGGCCACTGGAGCAGCAGCGACCGGCGCAGGCACTGGCGCTTCCGTCACTGCCTCGACGACCGGAGCCGCCTTCGGCTTGGCCACCTGTGCGTATTTGAACTGCGGAGCAGGCGGCTCAACGCCTGCGCGCTTGGCCTGCTCAACGCGCGCCGCATGGAGCGCGCGCTCTTGCGCCGCCGCAGCAAACCGCTTCGCGTCGATGTCCTTCTTGAACGCGAAGTAGCTGTCCACATCGTCAAACCCTGCGTCTTCCAGCACCGAGATTTGATCTTGCGTCAGCCCGCGATACCGCTGGCGCAACTCGGCCGAAGTCGTCAGCATATTGCCCGTCACGCGCGAGCGAGTGCCAGCGGTCTGGGCACGGCCAGACGCGGCGGACAATGCTTCAAGCAGCGGCGATTCAAGGAACTGGTCAACCGGCGCAGACAACTCTGCCAGTGTCTGCTCTCGCGCGGCGATCTCCAGCGCGATCTGGCGATCTGTCATCTTCTTGCGCGTGGCGGCCGTCGCCTTGGCAATGCCTTCGTCGGCCAGCAACCGGCTGGCGTTGGCGATCTCTTCGGCCGTCAACTCCGCCGGCCGACCCAGCGCCTCGCGTTCGATCCGCAGCTCGTCGGCGTCTTCTGCCTCGCGCATCAGAATATCAATCGGCCGGTCCATCGCTTCGGCCGGAGTGTCCGCCCCGCGAACGCGCGGGACTTCGCCTTCCACTTCGCGCGCGGCCTGCTCCAGTACGTCGTCCGGCAGCATCGCGGCGGTAGGGCCACGACCCGTCTCGCTCCGGCGCAACTGACCGGCGCGGGCCAGTCGCTCCCGGCGCTGGGCGGGGGTGCCGAACGCTTCTTCCTTGAGCACACGACCAGACACCGCCTCTTCCGCGCGCAGAATAGCCGTGCCCAACGGCGTCCGGCGCGCTTGATAGGCAGCCATCTCTTCGGCCGTTGCGCCTTCGGGGAGCGCCTGCTCGAACGGCTTGCGAGCAGCCAGCAGATCTGCGGCCGTGCGACGAGGCTTGCGCGGCACCGCAGGCATGGGGATGGCTGGCCCCATGACTTGATTGCCACCGGGGCCGATAGGATCGCTGGGTCCGCTGACTTTTGTTGCCGTGGCGCGAGAGGGAAGCAGTCGGCTCGGATCCGTCTCCAGCGTTGTGCGCGGGCGATAGCCGTCCTTGCGCGCAAACGATCCGACGACGGACTCCGCGCCTTCAGCCGCGCCTTCGCGCGCGCCACGCTCGAACGCCTTGGCCAGATCGTCACCGACCTTGAGCGCGTCTTTGACTGACCGAGCTGCGCGGACGGCGCTGATTAGCCCGGGGATAGTGAGGTCGATGCCCGCGTCAGCTACGGCGCGGAGACGGGCGTCGGCAATCCCCTCTCGTCCAGTCAGCTTTGACAGCATGGACGACGTACTAAACTCTTCGCCAGCCGCCGACTCTAGGCCAGAACGCACCGCGCCCATTGCCAGACCAGACGGCGCAAACGCCCCGACTTCCGAGACAAAACGCGCGGCCGCACCGATGCCGGTCTCGGGCGCGGTCTCTTCTTCGATCTTGCGGAGCGATTCGGCCAGTGCGCCTGCACGGGGATCGTTGCGGAGATTGGCCACGCCAGTCGCCAGACGGCGCACACTGCGCTCCGGCTGCCCGACCACCGCCTTGCCAATATCTTCCGCCGCTGCTCGCCCATACCGCGCGCGCTCTAACTTCTGGCGCTGTGCTGGCGTGAGTTCTTCTTCCGTGCCAAACGGCGCAGCCTTCTTCGTGCCTTCACGAACGGCGCGCTCGAGACGCTGCTCGAACTCTTTGGGAGCCGGAGCCGTCGTGGTCATGGTCGGAAGCATCTGGCTCCGACGCGGACCCTCTGTCAAAGACGGACGCTCGACAGCAAACGGCTCGTCCTCCATGAGCGGGGACAACGCCGTGTTGCTCAGCAGCGACCGCCGTCGCTTGAGTTCATCGAGCGGGTCGCTGACAGTGGTCAGCGCCGCACTGCGCCGACGCTTGAGCTCTTGGAGGGGATCAATCGCCATGCGGGTTACGGCCTCCGGCCGACTTCACGGGTGACAACCTCTACGCCATACTTGGCCACCGCCTCGTCCCACAGTCGCCGTTCTTCTTCCAGCGCCTGATCTGTTGACGAGGAGCGGGACGCTGGAGCGGCGGGAGTAGCAGGCGCAGCGGCAGGCGCAGTGTTGATGCCAAGAACAGGAGCCAGCTTTGCGTCAATCACTGGATCGCCAGTCAAAAGTGATGACTTAGGCGTTGTGGTATTCTTTGCGGCGGGCTTGGGCTGCCCAGCGCCCCTCATCATCTCCAGTCCTTCTATCACTTCTAACATCAAGGACTGCGGTGACTTGTTGATCCCGCGCTGTTCGTAAGCACGACGCAAGCGCCCGAACGCTCGGCCCAAGCGATCCGACGTTTCCTGATTCGGCGGAGAGTTAAACAGAGCCTCAGCGGCCCCCTCGCGCTGCGCGCGATCCTGCTGTTGCTTGGGCGTAAGTCCACCGTCTGCTTCGTTCTTGCCGCCGCCGGATACAACGGGGCGAGGCAGTCCCGTCGGCACGGTGACTTCGCCAGTGCGTTTGTTGACAAACGCGCCGTACTTATCGCTCCACTGCAAGTCGGCCGTGCTCTTGGCTTTATCAAGCGCCGCGCTGATGCCACTGCGATGCTTGGTGGTCCCCGCTGATTCCGGCAGCACAAACTCTATGTCGCCAATCTTCTGGCGAAACACCGGCTGGCGTGGCGTTGCCCCCGGCATGTCCATGCCTCCGGCAATGCCATACGGGTTGAACTGGCCAGCTTCGACCATGCCCATGCCGATGGCTTCGCGCTGCTCATTCCGCAACGCCGCCGCGTCGAGTCCGGCCTGCCGCGACAAAATCTGCTGCTCGCGCGCTTGTTCTCGCTTCATCCGCTCGCGTTCTTGCAGCGCATCCGTCACGCCCCCGACCGCGCCAAGGGCAGCGCGAAGGGCGGT
>Ga0315909_10005995_pt1 | contig 13818 bp, 7 predicted proteins | sample LakEriMetagenome_11_FD_203527 | JGI IMG/M metagenome (GOLD analysis project Ga0315909, IMG submission 203527) | Freshwater fungal communities from buoy surface, Lake Erie, Ohio, United States - Buoy 2 MA125 | ecosystem: Environmental > Aquatic > Freshwater > Lake | place: USA: Lake Erie, Ohio...
AGTAATTGGACGGAGATAAGACAATTTAATTTAATGTTCTCTACGGAGATTGGTGCTGTTGCAGAAGAAGCAAGCACTATTTATTTAAGACCAGAAACGGCACAAGGAATTTTTGTTAACTTTTTAAATGTGCAAAAAACTGCAAGGATGAAAATTCCTTTTGGTATTGCACAAACTGGAAAGGCTTTCAGAAATGAAATTGTAGCCCGTCAGTTTATATTTAGAATGCGTGAGTTTGAGCAAATGGAAATGCAATTTTTCATTAAACCAGGAACACAAAAAGAATGGTATGAGCATTGGAAGAACGAACGTATGCAATGGCATTTAAGTTTGGGTATTGCGCCTGAAAAATATCGTTTTCATGACCATGTTAAATTAGCGCATTATGCTGATGCGGCTTTGGACATAGAATATGAATTCCCGTTTGGCTTCAAGGAAGTGGAAGGCATTCACTCACGTACCGATTTTGATTTAACGCGTCATCAGGAGTTTAGCAAAAAGAAGATGCAGTATTTTGATACGGAGATCAACCAACATTATGTGCCTTATGTGATTGAAACCTCGATTGGATTGGATAGAATGTTTTTATTATTGTTAGCGAATTCCTATGAGGAAGAAACGATTAATAAGGAAGATGGTACAACTGATTCAAGAGTGGTTTTACATTTGCCAGCTAGAGTAGCACCTAATAAATTAGCCATCCTGCCTTTAACTAAGAAAGATGGATTGCCTGAATTAGCTAAAGAATTGATGGATGAATGTAAAAAATCATTCCATTGCTTTTATGAAGAAAAAGATGCAATTGGTAAAAGATATCGTCGTCAGGATGCCATTGGAACACCTTTCTGTGTAACCATTGATCATCAAACTAAGGAAGATGGCACTGTCACTATTCGTTACCGAGATAGCATGTTACAAGAGCGTATTGCAATGAATAAAGTAAAAGAATTAGTGTTAGCGCATATCAGCTAGACTGCTTAAATAAATATTTCGCTTTGCTTCGGAATTCAGAAATACAATTTTGAGCGAGCGTTTTTAGCGAGTCGAAAAATTCGTATTTTGAATGTAGAAGTATTTTGGTATTTATAAAATAAGGCCCCAAGCAAAAACTCGGGGCCTTATTTATGAGGTAAACGCGGGAGAATCAATTAACCGAAAGATTCAAAGTGCACTTGTTTTTTATCTAAACCAAGCTCGGTCATGTTTTTGCGAGCATCATCAATCATTGCTTTCCAACCACATAACCAAACATGCGCTGTTTCTTTATTCTCTTTTAATAATTCTTGGTACACGGGATGTACATATCCTTTATGTGAACCAGCAGGCACTTCTGTTTCTCTAGAATAGCAAGGGTGAAAATGAAATCCAGGTTCTTTGCTTTCTAATTCTTTTAATTCGTCAATATATAAACCATCTTCAAATTTTCTACAGCCAAAAATTAAATGAATATTATTGTGCGGAATTTTGTGTTCGTGGATATAGCGAATCATTGAACGGAAAGGAGCGATACCTGTTCCAGTACAAATAAAGTAAACATCGTTTTCAAAGTTCTTAGGCAAAGTGAAAACACCTTGCGGGCCTCTCAATGTAACTTTAGTGCCTACTTTACCTTCATTGAATAAGTAGGTAGTGCCAAGTCCGCCTTCCAAGTGAACAATAACTAACTCAAAAGTATTGGTACCATTGGGTTCTGAAGCAATCGAGTAACTTCTCCAGCGCTTATTTTTTTGTTCATGTATTGGCAAGTCAAGTGTTACAAATTGACCTGGTATAAAATCAAATTTCTCTAAACTTGATATTTCAAAGTAAAATCTTTTCGTATTTGGGGTTTCATCAATAATTTTTGTGATTACGCCTTCCACCCATTCTAGTGCCATATTATTCTTTTTTAATTAATTAGTAATAAAAACTCGCTGAACATAAACTTTGTTGTTGGCATATATTTTAATATAATAAACACCAGTAACTAAGTTTTCAATATCAATTTTTTGAGGAGTTCTTTGGTTAACAAGTTTGTTTTTAAACGCAACACGGTTGCCCATCGAGTTCAATACATCTAATGAAATATCGTTGGTTTGCAAGTTGCTAAATTGAACATAAAAGGCATTTCCTTTGATTAAATTTTCAATATAATCGGTGGAAGTTATCCTTAAATTAATGTCCTTAGCAGAACCTTCTACAATATTGGTGATGATATTGCCATTATTGTCTCTTACCAAAACAAGTTTGTTTTCAGAAAGTATTTGGCATCCATTGGTGTTCGCCATTACTTTGTAAATAGCATTTTTTGTTGGTTTATAAACTTGGTTAGTAGCGCCATTTAAAAATTCATCATTCATATACCATTGATAGGAACTAGCTGCTGTAGCTGTTAAACTATCCCCCTGTAATTTAAAAGTAGGAGCACTTATTATGTTTACAGGTACTGTGGTTGGTGGGCTATCGCAATCATTCGTACTAATTTGGGTATTATAAAAAAAGTAAAAATAGTTTTGAAAATTTCCAGTGGAAGGAGTGACGCTATTGCCTGTGTAGCTGAATACTTTATTTGGTCCAATGGGATATGGACTTGTGGTAACTGCATTATTTCGGTATAAGCTAGCAGTACTATCACAAGTAGCAACAATATAGTAATTACCTGCCACATTGAGTTTAAAGTTAAGCTCGTAAATTCTACCTGAATCCCCAGCAACATAGTTGGATGCGCCAGCTGTTGGACTTGGGGAACTTGCTGAAGCATTTACAGTGACAAATTGAGATAAGCCTGGATAATAGGTGGTGTCGGTGGCCATATACATTAATTCAAATTGTATTTTTCCTGCATTCGCAGTATATAATTTGACTGTATTAATAGTCATTGCCGTTCCCGTGGTCACCTTCATGTAGTTACCCTTGAAATTATTGTAACCTCCTGCGCCTAATGTAGTATTATAAGCTGGACCAACAAATCCCTGAAAACCCTGCGTTAAATACAAATTACTTTTGGTTGAAGTGGCGGTAGTATTAGTTCCCGCTGCAATAGGTGTTGCCAAGTTGGCACTATCATACCAAATATAATTATTGCCAACAATAGGGGAATTCACTGTTAGCTTTAAACTATTGTTACAATTGATAGCGCTTCCAGTAGGAGCAATGCTATTATTAGTTGTTGTTATTTTAGTAATTAATGTGTTATTTTCTTTTTGTTGATCGATGTCTGAAGAAACTGTTGCTGTGAATGAATAGTTTGTAGCAGCTTCTAGATTAATAGGTTTTTGGAAAGTATAGTTCATTGACTCGCCTGCACTTAAACGACCATTAAAAGTTTCATTAATATTTAAAATGATACTTGTGCCTTTTGTAACTACTAAACTAAGCGGGAAGTTTTTTTGCTGGGTTGTACCATTATTGGTCACTTTGACGGTGACATATTGAACCGATCTTTTACAAGCTGCATTCTGTGGACTTACCAAATCTGACATTTGCAAATCGCTAGACGGGTTGATGATTCTTAAAGTATAATCCTGTGTTTCTCCATTTGTATAAGTGCCACAAGCCAATACATTGGAGCTACTACTTGTTTCCATGACTACAATTCTTAACTTCATTAAGTGACCAAGTTGTAAAGTGTCAGGTAAGCTAATGCTTGCAGTATAATTGCTGTTTGTGATCCCTGTACTTGTATTGACTATTTCATTTGTTTCAAATGTGCCATTGCTATTATAATCAATAAAGGTTTTTACAAAACGTGTATTATTTGTCGCGTCCGCACTCCCTAGTTTTAAAAATAAATTGAGCGTGCTATTGGGTTCTCCATTGATGAATAAATTCGTATTATCTACATAATCTTTATTGGTAGCTGGCACAAATTGTATATTATTGAGGCTTATACTATCTATTTTACTTCCGGCACTTGTACTTGCAGTGGATGCGCAATAAGCAGCGCCCCCGGCCCCACTAATAACTAAAGAATAAGGTTGTTGTCCTCGATCTAAATTACGTTTATGTTTAACTTTAATCAAATAGCTTTTACCTACTAATGTGGTATCAATTTCTACTTTTTCTACGTTGTCTAAAATATTATCACCTTTAAAAGCTGCACTGGCAGGACTTTTTGGATTTAATTTCCATGAATTAGTGATTTTGGTACCTTGACTAATTGTCAAATCTAAGTCGTTCACCAATTGGGGAGTGGTATCATTTAAAGTACTTTTGGCAGTTCCTTTTACATCATTCCAAACAATACTTGCTTTTACTGGTTTTTTTCCGGATGCAATTATGGTATAGGTGGTGGAGTCCAAATTATTTAAAGTGTTTTCATACACTAAGTCCGAACTTGCATTACTGTTTTTTGTAGTTAATGCGTTCTTTAAAACGGTGGCAGCCTCAAACATATTAAGTAATCCCCAACCAAATTTGTAATCAGGTCCAGGGTTTAGTCCTGCTTCGTTTGCTGCATGTATTGCCAAGGCTTTCACCGTGGTTGATCGTAAAAACTTTTTCGGACTTAATTGTTGGCTTAGCTCTTGCAATAATAATAAGGAGCCGGCAGCATTCGGTGTAGCCATCGATGTTCCGTTTTTGTAACCGTAGCTTGAATCATTGTCAGATATGGTTGAAAAAACATTTACGCCATCTGCTACAATATCTGGTTTTATTCTTCCGTCATCCGTTGGCCCCCAGCTGCTGAACCATGACATCACTACATCTTCTTTTTTTGTATAGGGGCTTGCTAATCCATAAACGCCTCCGACTACCATTATATTTTTTGCGTTGATATCCGATGATAAAGTTTCATAACCATCATTGCTACTTAAGCTATCAGGTCTAGCGCCTGCGTTATACATTTTTCCATTGGCGTCTCTTCTCCAATAGGTATCGCCCACTTTAGGGCCAGTACTTCCATGATTATTTCCTGCAGCTTTCAAAATTAAATAATAGGGGGCATTGTACATAACAGAATCATGGATCATTGCCTCATAATTGTAAAGACCAAATTTATAGTCTTCCTTTTCGGTGTACTTGCCATTAAATTCCCAACGATCTGATGAGTCATTGTTTTGATCCCAGCCACTTACTATTCCATAAGAGTGATTGGAAATGAGCATACCGTTGGCTGCCGCTGCAGACATTTCACTATTGTCATTATTCCAGTCATAGGAATAAGCCCCCTTTAAATTATAGGACATTCCTTTCGCTAATGGGTTCAATCCCTTGCTCATAACGGTGCCAAACACATGCGTGCCATGTTCATAAGCTGTAGTTGCGTTGTCTTTTTGTACAATCCTATTTCTAAGTTCAATATGTGTAGTGCGAACAGCACCTTGATCCCAAACGCCGAAAGTATTAGTTAAACTGTCGCTTTCGCCAGTTAAATTAAAACCGTTAGCTGCGGTTGGCCAAAGTTTATTCGTATTGACTGTGATTGCAGGAATTGGATCTGCAAAACTTGTATAATAAATGGGCAGGCCAGCTGCATCAATTCCAATTAAGGAGCGACGACTATTGCCTGCTTGATAAAATAAGGGCCACCTTTTTTCCTTGGCTTTGATTAATGCATCTGAATAGGAAGCACGAGATTCAATATCTAAAGATTTTGCCGTACTTAATAATATTGATTTTCTAGTTTGAACCTGTGCATTTATTTGTTGAAAAAAAATAAATGAAACCAATAAACAAATTTGCCATTTTTTCATGCGCATGTATTTATAAAACCTTTTAATAGGAGTATTCGAAATTACAATTTATTATCTGTTTTTTAGCAATTTACACAAATTATAAGGCCTTTATCATGGCTGCTTTTAGCTAATAGTTGTTTGTAATTGTGTTTGATTTTTTGTTGTAACTTTAAACAAATGCAAATGCAATGAAAAGGGTTTATACAACAATTTTAGGTTTAATGTTATCTGCTATATTGTTGCTGGGTTGTTTTACAATTATTAAACAAACAAAAGGGGAAGTAGTACAAGGCATTCAAGGTCAAGTTTTTGAACAAAAAGGGAATTCAATGCCGCAAAAAGATAAGTCATTTTCTAAAGGTGTTGGATTTGCAACCCAGCTTTATGTTTTCGAACCCACTCATATTCAATCAGCTAGTCAAATTAGCGGTAGTTTATTTAACCTGCCAACCACTAAATTAATTGGGACTTTCGCGACTGATAGTATAGGGCGTTTTAAGTGTCAATTAAATCCAGGCAGGTATAGCATTTTTGTCGGGTATCAAAATGGGTATTATGCGACAAGCTTTAACCAACTAAATGAATTAGGTATTGTGCAAGTTTTAGCGGGAACGTTTGCGCCATTGGAGGTAATTATTAGTGCCAAAGCAAGTTATTAGCATTGAAATAGTATCTTTGTACGGTGATGTATGAATGAGCAATCCTTGTTTGAACGGTTTAATATTTCCCCCCTCCTTAATTCTTTGGCGGACAGGATAGCTATGTCCGAGACACAAAAAGTTCCATTTCAAATTTTCCTGCAACAGTTGAATGGTTCTGCACCCGCTTTTGTTTTACAAGCCATTTTTACGCATGAAAAAACGAATCAGTGGAATCATATTGTTGTATTGAATGATGCAGAAGAAGCAGCCTATTTTTTTAATTCTATAGAAAGTGTGACAGAGGCAATGGATTTATTTTATTTCCCCTCCTCTTTTAAAACACCCCATAATTTTAATTTATTAAACCCCTCACATGTAATGCTCCGAACCGAAGCATTGACTAAAATATCAATGGGCGGGAATAAAAAAATTATTGTGACTTATCCTGAAGCGCTTTTTGAAAAAGTGATACTTCCAAAAACGCTACAAAATAATATCATACAAATTAAAACCAATGATAGTATTGATTTGAACGCAATGATGCAGCAATTTATTGATTATGGTTTTGAGCGCACCGATTTTGTTTATGAGCCAGGTCAATTTGCATTAAGAGGCGGCATTTTTGATATTTATTCATTTGGTAATGAAAAGCCTTATCGTATTGAGTTGTTTGGGGAAGAGGTGGATAGCATTCGCTTGTTTGATCCTGCAACACAATTGAGTGAACGTAAATTATTACAAGTAAATATTATTCCTAATGTAACAACACAATTTGAGGATACCGAAAAAATTCCACTGATTGATTTCATGAATAATAATACGATTCTTTGGATCAAGGATTGGAATGTAATTAAGCAGCGTGGCATAGATCAATGGGAATCCTTGAATGACTTTTTAACCCATACGGCCAATAACAAACCCATTGAATTGGGGGATGCGCATATCAAACATACCCAATTAGATGATTTTGATACTGTGGAAAATGCAGAAGCTTCCTTATTGAATAGTACTATTATAGAATGGGGTTTTCAAGCAAATATTTCAAAGGAAGTTATTCAATTTAACACCCAAGTGCAACCTAGTTTTAATCGACAATTTCAATTGTTGATAGCAAACTTACAGGAGCTTGAAAAAAAAGGGTATGCCTTATTTATTTTTGCAGAGCAAGCCAAGCAGTTGGAGCGTTTGCATGCTATTTTTACAGATTTAAAAACAGAAATACAATTTACACCTGTTGTAAAAAATATTCACGAAGGATTTATTGATCATGATCATAAAATTGTTTGTTATACGGATCATCAAATATTTCAACGCTATCATAAATACAAAGTAAAGCAGGCCTATAGTAAAAGTAAGGCTATTACGCTCAGAACATTACGTGATATGCAGCCAGGCGATTATGTTACGCATATTGATCATGGCGTGGGTGTTTATAGTGGGCTGCAAAAAATTGATGTGAATGGTTTAATGCAGGAAGCGGTGAGAATTATATATAAGGACAGTGATATATTATATGTGAATATTAATTCACTACATAAAATTTCAAAATACACTGGGAAGGAAGGGGCGCCTCCAAAAATAAATAAATTAGGTTCCGATGCTTGGGTAAAGTTAAAAGACAAAACAAAAGCAAAGGTGAAGGAAATTGCATTTGATTTAATTAAATTATATGCACAACGTAAGGCGCAAGCTGGCTTTGCTTTTACGCCGGATAATTACATGCAATATGAATTGGAAGCTTCGTTTATTTATGAAGAAACTTTGGATCAAGCAAAGGCAATAGCCGATGTAAAAAAGGATATGGAAACACCTTCGCCCATGGATAGGTTGGTTTGTGGTGATGTGGGATTTGGTAAAACAGAAGTGGCAGTCAGGGCAGCATTTAAAGCGGCCATTGATGGGAAGCAGGTAGCACTTTTAGTACCCACCACCATATTAGCATTTCAACATTATAAAACTTTTGTGGATCGATTAAAGGATTTTCCCATCACTGTTGATTATTTAAACAGGTTTAAATCGGCTGCACAAAAAAAGGAAACCATTGAAAAAGTAAAACAAGGGAAGGTGGATATTTTGGTGGGTACGCATGGTATTTTAGGGAAGGATGTGGTATTTAAGGATTTGGGTTTAATGATTATTGATGAAGAACAAAAGTTTGGAGTAGGGCATAAAGAAAAATTAAAAACATTAAGAGCCACCGTTGATTGTTTAACATTAACTGCAACACCTATTCCAAGAACTTTACATTTTAGTTTAATGGGCGCGCGTGATTTAAGTATTATTAATACACCGCCAGCCAACAGGCAACCCATTCATACGGAAGTGCAAGTGTTTAATGAAGATACGATTCGCGAAGTCATTTATTACGAAGCAGAACGTGGAGGGCAAGTGTTTTTTATTCATAATCGCGTACAAGGCTTAGCTGAAATGTGTGCAATAATTCAGCGTTTATGTCCTGATTTAAGTATTGGATTCGCACATGGTCAGCTAGAAGGGCATCAATTGGAAGAAAAAATATTGGATTTTATCGAGAAAAGATATGATGTGTTGGTGTGTACTAATATTGTGGAAAGTGGCGTGGATATTGCCAATGTGAATACCATCATCATTAACAATGCACATCAATTTGGCTTAAGTGATTTGCACCAATTAAGGGGAAGGGTAGGGCGAAGCAATAAAAAAGCATTTTGCTATTTATTAGCCCCACCAATTAGCACTTTACCTGATGACTCCCGAAAAAGATTACAAACCTTAGAACAGTTTAGTGAACTAGGTAGTGGATTTCAAATTGCGATGCGCGATTTAGATATTCGAGGTGCTGGTAATTTATTAGGTGGGGAGCAAAGTGGTTTTATGGTGGAGATTGGATTTGAAATGTACCAGAAAATTTTAGCAGAAGCTGTAAGAGAATTGAAAAGATCAGATTTTAAAGAATTGTTCCAGGAAGAAATTAGTAAGCAGGATGATTATGTGCAAGACTGCACGATTGACACTGACTTGGAAATTATGATTCCAGATATTTATGTGGAAAGTATAGGTGAGCGACTCTCATTATATACAAGATTGGATCAATCTGAAAATGATGAAGAATTAGATTTACTTCATGGGGAAATGATTGATCGATTCGGTCCGATGCCTAAGTCGGTCGAAGATTTATTTACGACAGTAAAGTGCCGTAAAATAGCCATCGCATTGGGTTTTGAAAAAATGACTTTGAAAGAAGAAACAGTAAGGTGCTTTTTTATAAATCGTCCGGATGCGCCTTATTTTGAAAGTGATACATTCAAACAATTATTATTGTTTGCGCAAACATCGATGAATACTGCACATTTTAAACAAGCTGGTAAAAATTTCATTTTAATTATAAAGGACATCAAAGGGATGAGTGAATGTTATCGACTTTTGAATAAAATTCATACTGGCGTATTGGGCGTTAAATAAGGTAACTCGTTAAATGGATAAAATAGTAAAAGCCGCACTCGATGAATCGAGTGCGGCTTTTAAATATGATTGGAATTGTGTAAAAAAGAACTAGTTAATCTAGAATCCTTTTTTAGCCACTCCGTCAGCAATAGCTTTAAGCGCGTTTGTTTCGCTCATGATTGCTGCCATTTTATTTCCTTTACCATCATTGCCACCTGCCATATAACCGCCTTTTGCAGTTTTAGTGATGACAGCATCATGCATTGGTACATTTTTTTCTTTTGTTTTTAAGCAATACGCTTTAATCATTTTTGTAGTGTCCATTTTGTATAAATTTTAAAGTGAAATTTTCTAATTGAAAGTAGGTTATTTATTGTGATTCATTTAAGTTCAAGGGCTGTTTTTTGTTAAAATGGCCAAAAATTGTATTAATACTAACTTTTAGGCATCAATTTTAGCATATTTCGCATGTGATTCAATGAATTCCCTTCTTGGAGCCACTTCGTCACCCATCAGCATACTAAAAATACGATCCGCTTCAGCTACGCTTTCGATGGTCACTTGTTTCAAGGTTCTTCTGGATGGATCCATGGTCGTTTCCCATAATTGGTCTGCGTTCATTTCTCCCAAACCTTTATATCGTTGGATCGTCACTGAATCATCTTTTCCACCACCAATTTTTGTAACCAATGCCTTTCTTTGTTCTTCGCTGTAGGCATATTCCTGATCCTTCCCTTTTTTAACCAAGTATAAAGGGGGTTGTGCAATGTACACATAGCCATTTTGCACTAACTCTTTCATATATCTAAATATGAAAGTTAAAATTAATGTGGCGATGTGAGAACCATCCACATCGGCATCGGTCATAATAATTAATTTATGATAACGAAGTTTTGCAATATTCAAAGCCTTTGGATCTTCAGCCGTACCAACGGTTACACCAAGTGCAGTGTACATATTTCGAATCTCCTCATTCTCATAAATTTTATGTTCCATTGCCTTTTCAACGTTCAATATTTTACCACGTAAAGGTAAAATGGCTTGATAGCCACGATCACGTCCTTGTTTTGCAGTACCACCCGCCGAATCTCCTTCGACTAAGTAAAGCTCACATCTTTCTGGATCTCTATCCGAACAATCCGCTAATTTTCCTGGAAGACCGCCACCCGTAAGTACCGTTTTGCGTTGCACCATGTCACGCGCTTTTTTTGCTGCAACACGGGCTTGGGCCGCTAAAATTATTTTTGAGATTACATACTTCGCTTCTTTCGGATTTTCTTCTAAATAAGCTTCTAATACCCTAGAAACGGTAGTTTGTACAACACCACTCACCTCACTATTCCCTAATTTGGTTTTTGTTTGACCTTCAAATTGTGGTTCGGGTACTTTCACAGAAATAATTGCACTTAAACCTTCTCTAAAATCATCCCCTTCCACCGTTACTTTTGCTCTTTCAAACAAGCCTTCCTTGTCGCCGTAACTTTTAAATACGCGGGTAAGTGCAGTTCTGAATCCGGTAACATGCGTTCCACCTTCAATCGTATTAATATTATTTACATAAGAAAATATATTCTCTTTAAAATCGTCATTGTAGGTCAATGCCACTTCAACCATTACATTTGAAGCTTCATCTAAACCTTCCACATACAATGGTTGTGTGATGATTGGATTACGATTGCCGTTCTTGTCTAACATTTGTACGAACTCGACAATACCCCCTTCGCTATAAAAATTATTTTTATAGGCAACACCCGCTTCATCTAATTCTCTGTGGTCGGTTAATGTAATATTGATTCTTTTATTCAAATAGGAAAGCTCACGTAAACGACCTTCTAAAATTTCTCTTTTATAAACTGATTCTTGAAAGATGCTTAAGTCAGGCCAGAAATGAACGCGTGTACCAGTTTTGTCACTTGTTCCTGATTCTCTTACCGCATATTTTGGGATACCAATGCTATATTCTTGTTCAAATATTTTACCTTCTCTTTCAACGGTTACCAACAATTTGGTACTAAGCGCGTTTACACAACTCACTCCCACACCATGTAAGCCGCCGGATACCTTGTAGGTATTTTTATCAAATTTACCTCCGGCATGTAACACGGTCATTACCACTTCCAAAGCTGATTTTTTCTCCTTGGTGTGCATTGCTGTAGGAATACCACGACCATTATCTTGAACGCTGATGGAATTATCTTCATGAATGGCAACTTCAATATGAGAGCAATATCCTGCCAATGCCTCATCAATGGAGTTGTCAACTACCTCATATACAAGGTGGTGTAAGCCTTTGGAGCCCACATCGCCAATATACATAGCGGGTCTTTTTCGAACGGCTTCCAATCCCTCTAAAACCTGGATACTGTCGGCACCGTAATTCTTGTTTTCTGCTGATTCGCTTGACTGTAAATCTTCTGACATAAAATGGTTAAAATTATTTTGTTTTTATAGGCATTCCGAATGCATACAAACTTAAGAAAATTAAGGGTTTAAAGCCTGTTTTAGCCCCAATTTAGTTATCCCCATTTTGGCCATTTTGTGCATAGTTTTTTAGCCTAAAAATGGCCCCTTTTTTTAGTCATTTTTGCGTCAGATTTTGGACTTCCCTAGTTGCTTTACTTTTAATGCCTTAATTTTGCTTTTATGACAGTAGCCCAGGAAATATTAAAACAAGTAAATGCACCCCATGGATTTGATGGGATGGCCTTGTTGTATTCCAAGGAGCAGCGCATACCTGGATCCACGCAATACCACATACGTCGCTATGCTGCGCAGGATAGTTGGGCGGCGGAGGATACCGGCATGTTCATATATCACTATAATGCAAGTACACCCAAGGATAACTATTTAGAATTGCGATTTTGCATTTCAGGCAACAGATATTGTGACAATAAATTATGCGGTACCTGTAATCAGTCACCCACCAGTGATTGTTCGGGTCCATTGCGCACGATTGATGTTTTTTCATTTCATTTTACTTCCACTTTTTTACATCAGTTTGTACATCATGTAAAATTGAATAATAAAAAAGATGATTTATTGGCATTTAAGCACACAGATAATTTTTCTAAAATATTTCAATTGAGTTTAAAAAAGCGCGCCACTTTGGATGCTTTGTTAAATCATAGTTATTCAGGTTCGCTTGAAAATATTTTTGTAAATGCAAAAGTGCATGAATTATTGGTGTACAGCTTGGAGCATGTGGTGGAAGAAAAAGACGCTGTGTTTTCTTGTAAATTTTTAGCCGATGAACGTGGCACTGAAAGCATATATCAGGCGCGTGAATTTTTATTACAACATATTGGTGATCCTATTACCATTAAGGAATTGAGCCGTAAGGTGGCTATGAATGAGTGTTATTTAAAGAAAGGGTTTAAAGAGGTTTTTGGCACTACTATCTTTGATTTTTACCAACAACAAAGAATGGAACACGCAAAGTATTTGTTGTATGAGAAAGCTTTAAGTGTCACGGACGTATCCGCGTTATTGGGCTATTCGTCTATCTCTCACTTTTCTGCAGCCTTTAAAAAGCATACTGGCTTAAAACCTTGTGAGTTGTTAAATTAATAAGGATTACGTTTATCCTATTTTTTAGTTTCTTCCTTTTATTTTAGTTATTTTTATTTCACAAACTATTCTATGCGACATTTATTAGCCATTGCAATTGTATTTTTATTTAGCTCCTGTATTAACCAAAGAGTGGATTTAATTGTGCATCATGCGCAAATTTTTACAGTGAACAATGAATTTAGTGTCGCTGAAGCCATGGCCATTCAGGATGGTAAAATTGTTGCTATAGGAAATAATGATGATATCTTAAAAGCGTATAAGTCGGATAGCGTTGTCAATGCAAATGGCGCAAGTGTTTACCCAGGTTTTATTGATGCGCATGCGCATTTTTTAGGATATGGACAATCGCTTTACACGGTGGATTTAATGTTTGTGCCCACATGGGCCGAGGCCATTGCTCGCGTGAAAGACTTTGCAGCTAAGCATCCTGGAACCGGTTGGATCAAAGGAAGAGGCTGGGATCAGAATCGTTTTCCAGGCAAACAATTTCCTACGAATGCGTTGTTAAATGAATTATTTCCTGATCG